>ENA-ORXT01005754-ORXT01005754.1-marine-metagenome-genome-assembly--contig:-NODE-5754-length-11976-cov-4.266157_pt1 | contig 11976 bp, 9 predicted proteins | sample MGYA00237868_ERZ511482 | MGnify/ENA metagenome assembly ERZ511482 | reverse complement strand
TCATTTTCTCCCTACTTGCCCTTCATTCTCTTTTTATTTTCTGTTTTAGCCTTTCCGTTAGTCTAAACTACAGTTAAACCAATTACCTGCAAAATCTTGGCGTAGGCTTTGGGAGTGCTTTGAGCCTCAGAGATACCAATAATAGGTGCTAGTTTTTCAAAACTTTCGTAGTGTTCTAATACAGAAGAAACCAGATCGTCGCTATTGACTAAATCTTTGCCTTCTAAAGTCTCTACTACGTCGGAGATATTTTTCAGGATCGAAAAGTCTTGTAGCTCATACTGTTTAAATAAAGATAATAACTTTAGACCGAGTTCGTATTTACTCAGAATATTTAGCTCTTTGGTATAGCTATCTACCGCATCTCTTCCTTCTTCTGTCGTGACTAAAGGCAGAATTTCCGCCTGCTTCTTTTTGATTTTAGATATAAAAGCTTCCCTATTAATTTCACCCTGCAAGTTTTCAGCAACGTAAGCATAAAGCTCCTGCTGCCTACGACTGCGATAGCGCAATTCAGTTTGTTCGAGGCGTAAAAAGCTCTTTTGAGCAATAATTCCCGCCTGAAGCAGATCCACACAGTTGCTCAATCCCTGATAACCTTCTGCTTCTTTCTTCATGTTAATTTTGATGCGGAGGAGGAGCAAAAATTCTGGCTCTACCGTAGGAGGTATTCGTCGTGCAAATCAAGGCGTATTTCAAATTTTGCCAGGTAATCGAACACAGGAAGATCATGTATTTGTTTCAGATAAAATCATTAGGGTCGTTTCTACAGTTGATTATTTTCTGGAGTAAATTAGTTTCTTTTAGATTTATATATTTGTCATTAGTCTTAGACTGTAAGTAGTCCGAGTCACTTACAGAATGGTCTAGCTGAAAGGAATGATAAAAAATATTGCAAGAATATGACGGACTATTCATCACGCGAAAGAAGAAGAAACAGCTCATTTAGAATCATTTTCACTCGAAAAGAAATTTCTACAGCTTGTAAAGACAAATTTGATTTAAATCCACAAGGCAAAATTTTTTCAGTAAAAATTAAATTCTAGGCAACTATTACATACATTAGGCATATAAAGAACTGAAAACTGCCTATAGCAGTCTTTCCTTAACGGCAATCGAGGGTCTAGCCTAACAGGATAATTATTTTGAGTTTACTTCGATTAGTATGAATAATAGCATAGACCATTCCTTGAATATTAAAACTAAACCAATAGATCCCTTCTCTCACGTTTCAAAACTTGCTGATGCAGTTTATGTTACGATACATACAGATTTTATTAATATTGAAGAAGACTATTTAAAGCTATCTTTTGATTATTGTCATAATATTATCAAGTATCACAGCAAAACTTTCAGCATGGCTGCTTCATTGTTGGATCAAGATCGGCGCGAAGCCATCTCCGCTCTGTATAGTTTTTGTAGAATCACAGATGACATTATTGATAAAGAGATGGTGAATCGTGATGACCTGATCCAAAGCTGGAGAAATAATGTAGCTAGTCAGCTTCCAAATATAGCAGAACCTGTCCAGCTAGCATGGTTATACACACGAGCTAAATACGAGATACCCTCTGAATATATGGACCAATTAATTAGCGGTGTGCTAATGGATACCCATAAAAATAGATACCAAACTTTCGAAGAGTTGGTGGAATATTGTTACCATGTTGCTAGTACTGTAGGTTTGATGAGTATGCATATTGTCGGGTTTTCTGACAAAGAAGCAATTCCCTATGCTATTAAGATGGGTGTTGCCTTACAATTAACAAACATCATAAGAGACGTAGGCGAAGATTATGAAATGGGTAGAATATATATACCCCAAGAAGATCTTGATCGCTTTTCTATCACTGAAAAGCACTTTAGGGATAGAGTGATTGATGATGCATGGAAAAATATGATTGCATTTCAAATCTCACGAGCAAGACAATATTTTCAGGAATCGTGGAAGGGGCTTTCGTATTTAGAATCAAAAGGTAAATGGTCTATAAATGCAGCTGCAACCTTGTATCAGGAAATACTCAAAATGGTTGAACGCAATAATTTTGATAACATGAACCAACGGGCGTATGTTAGTAAGAAGAGAAAATTATTTCTGTTATCGAAAATGATGGTTAAATAAGATGAGATGAGAAAAAAAATAATTGTGATCGGTGCTGGCTTTGGGGGCTTGTCGTCGGCTGTGCGTATGGCAATTGAAGGACATGACGTGACATTAGTTGACAAAAGAAATAAACCCGGAGGTAGAGGATACCAATATGAAGTTGATGAATTTAAATTTGATGGAGGACCTACAGTTATTACTGCACCTTACATGATTGAAGAATTGTTTTCTTTGGCAGATAAGAAAATGGAAGACTATATGACTCTAGTTCCTGTAAGTCCTTTTTATCGGATCTTTAATCAGAAGGGAGAAGCTTTTAATTATTACAGGGAAATCGAAAAAGCAGAGCAAGAGGTTGCTAGATTTAGTCCACGCGACGTAAAGGGATATCGTAAATTTGTTGATAGTACTGTAGAAGTTTTTAATAAATTCCATCCATACACAGAAAAACCATTTTTGAATTTTTCGGATATGATGGCAATTATTCCATCAATGCTAAAGACCAATACATTAAAATCAATGTACTCATATGCATCTTCATTTGTCAAGGATGATTTTATCCGGAAGATATGTTCATTTCACCCTTTACTCGTTGGAGGTAATCCATTTGATACACCTTCTATTTTTGGCTTAATAATCCAGTTTGAAAAGAAATGGGGGGTTCATTATTGTAAAGGTGGAACAGGAGCCATGGCAGAAGCGCTTCTCCAATTATTTAGAGATTGTGGTGGTGAAGTTATGTTGTCGCAGGAAGTTGATGAAATTCAATTTCATAATAAAACAGTTCGGTCGGTTCGACTCAAAACTGGAATGAAATTAAAAGCTGATATTGTAATAAGTAATGCAGATAGTACCTTTACATATCTAAATTTGATAAAAGATCGAGATAGACCTTTTGGCGTTAAACCTTGGTTAAAAAACTTACAGTACAGTAATTCACTAGTCGTTATTTATTTTGGTACAGATAGAAGATATTTAGACAGTAAATTACATCATCATAATATTATTTTAAATGATAGATATAGACATTTGCTCAAGGATATTTTTAATAAAAAGAAATTAACGGATGACTTTTCCTTATATCTTCATATGCCTACAATAACTGATGAAAGCATAGCTCCAGAAGGATGTGAATCGTTTTATGTTTTATCGCTTGTGCCTAATTTGTCAAATCCGCTTGATTGGCAAAATATTAGAGAAAGTTATAAACAAAAGATATATGCTTTCCTCGAAGAAAACTATTTACCTGATTTACGATCTCATATTATTGCTGAGCACATGATTGATCCAATCCATTTTCGAGATGATCTCAACAGTCACTTAGGTGCTTCCTTTGGTATTAAGCCTTCTATGACACAGACAGCTTGGTTTAGACCACATAATAAATCAAGATTTTTTAAAGGACTCTATTTTGTAGGGGCAGGGACTCATCCGGGTGCTGGAGTTCCAGCAGTAATTGCAAGTGGCAAAATTGCAAGTGAATTAATTAAAGCTGAACTTGAAGGAGTTACAATAAACAATGAAATTGATGAAACAATCGCTCATGAATAATGCATTTGACATCGCATTTATGGGAAAGACAGAAGAACAAATCCCAACTCAGCTTGACGTAACTGGTGTAATTCCAGAATGGGTGAACGGATCATTATATCGAAATGGTCCGGGTTTACTTTCTACAAGTAATATATCATATAAACACTGGTTTGATGGACTTGCAATGATTCATCGCTTCAATATTCAGAATGGACAAGTAGAATATTCTTCTAAATACATAGAAACAAACACCAGAGATTCTATTTTAATAGATGATACAATAACTTATCCTGAATTCGCTACAGATCCATGTAGTTCTATTTTTAAAAAGGTAAAATCTTGGTTTGTCACGACAAATCCGAAAGTGAACTTTACACAAGTAAATGATCGATTTCTTGCACTGGGCGAAACGGTCTTACAGCTAGAATTGGATAAAGATTCTTTAGCTACATTAGGTGTTCATTGTTTTTCTAATTTTAAATATATACCCACTGTTACGACTGCTCATCCTCATATAGAAGATAGTGGATTATATAACATGGTATTGAAGATGGGACCATTTAATTCTTATAATATAATTAAGTATAATGTTGAAACCCAACAGTCAGAAACAATCTGTAAGATACCAATCACAAAGCCATCTTATATCCATAGCATCGGCATGTCAGAAAATTATTTTGTGTTACTTCATTCTCCATTTGAGTGTACTACAATTGATTTTATAATAAAAAATAGACCATTCATAGAAAACTTTAAATGGAACAGTAAAAAGAAATCTAAAATTTGGATAATTGAAAAATCTTCTGGAAAAATAATCCATAAATCAAAAGTTGACCCCTTTTTTTCATTCCATTTTATTAATACATATGAAGAAGATGATCGTTTAATTTTTGATATTCCTAAATATCCAAATGCAAATATTATTGGTTCATTTTATTTAGAAAATTTGTCAAATATTCAGGAAGAATTTGAAGCAGGAAAAATAGAACGTTTTGTTTTTGATTTTAATTTGAAAAAGATTCAAAATTCAAGAATTTCAGATATACCTATAGAAATGGTGACCATTGATAATCGGTATTTAAAAAAAGATTATACTCATTGTTATGGATTGGGTATTTCCAAAGATGGGAATCATCAATTTTACGACCAAATCGTAAAGCATAATGTCAAATCTGGTGAATCAATTATTTGGAAAGAGCCGGATTATTATCCAGGAGAACCTATATTTATACCTCATATCAATGGAACAGATGATGATGATGGTGTTATTTTAAGTGTTCTGGTTAATATTAAAAATAGAGAAATGGGTTCTAAATTACTTGTATTAGATGCAAAAACATTAACCGAACGTGCATCTTGTTATACACCACATGTTATTGTCCCTGGATTTCATAATTATTTCATAAGCTAAATGCGAACTGAATGAAACTTTTATTGATTTTTGTTTTTTATTTCACTCTTACACTTACCAGTGTTAACTCTCAAGTAGATATGAATAAGTCATCAATTAAAATAACAATTGAGAACTTTGAAAATAAAAAAGGATTACTTCTGATAAATGTTTTTACATCAGAAAGTGGCTTTCCATCTAATAATGAAAAGGCTTTTCAGAGTCACACTTTTCCAATCAGCGGAGACTCAAAGATATTTACTCTTGAAAATATACCAACTGGTAATTATGCTATTAGTATTCTACATGATGAAAACTCAAATTTTAAACTAGATAAAAATATTTTTGGTATACCGAAAGAAGCTTATGCAGTTTCTAATAATGCAAAACCTAGAAAATTAGGTCCACCCAAATATAATGATGCTGTGTTTGTTCATTCATCAGCTGGAACCAATATGAATTTGACTTTATTGTACTAATGAGACTTATTCTATTTGTTTTTTTATCGGTCATAATTTGCGATTTATCTGCTCAAATCATTGTCAGTGGACGTATTCTCGACAAGGAAAGTTTTACTCCTCTTGAATATGTGGAAATTCAAGTTTTCGATCAAACGACCTTAGCTGAAACCGACTTAAATGGATGGTTTTATTTTGTTATTCCTGAGGATGAATTTCGAATAGATAAGTTTACCGTTGTTTTAGAAGGATATAGCTCTAAGACAATACATGTTAGTGGAGAAGAAAAGGAAAGAATTATCTTTTTATCAATGAATAAAGAGACAGATATACAAGGGTCATATCGATTTAAAAGTAAAGTCTTAGACGAACAAACGAACACACCATTGTCCTATGCCACTATTTATGATCCCGTATCTTCTCGCTATACGACCACTGATTTAAACGGTGATTTTGAGCTAGATGTAACTATTCCTCAAAATAGCCTACCGAGTGTTATAGTTGAATACATTGGATTTCAAGACCAATCATTTGCGATTAATATTGATGAATTAGGACATAATCAGAAAATATATTTGAAACCTGAAGCAGAACTAATTGATGAAATAACTGTAGTTGGCTCGTCTTTTAAAGACATAATTGGTGTACCTGTTTCTTTGAAAACAACATCATCAGCGCTCATACAAATGAATGCAGGAGGAGGAGGAGACTTTACTAAGTTAATGCAAAGTTTGCCTGGCCTTACTACAATTAATTCCTTTCGAAATGATCTCATCGTCAGAGGTGGAAGTCCTACTGAAAATACATTTTTTATTGACGATATTGAAATACCATACATTAATCATTTATCGACCCAAGGGTCTACGGGTGGGACAATATCGATGCTTAACTCCCAACTAATACAGGAGGTTGATTTTATTGCAAGTGGATTCCCTGCGAATCGTCCTGATGCTATGAGCGGGGTTTTTAATATTTATCTTACTGACCCATACAAAGAAAAAGAGATTGTATTTGGAAACGATCCAACTAATCTTTTTATAAATGGAATGAGCTCTTTTAAAAAAACAGCTTTTTCCTTTAGTCTGAGGAAATCATATCGAGAATTGCTTTTAAAACAAATAGGATTAGCCGTTCTTCCTAGTTATTCAGATTTTCTGTTAAATATGAGACACAAACTTACGGATAATAGTTATTTGACATTTTTATTACTTGGTTTAAAAGATGATTTTAGAGTCAATCAAGATGTGAATGACAGTGAAGTACAGCAGTACTTGCGAGATAATTTACCTACTAATCAACAAAGTAGTATAACAGCTGGTGTTGCTTATAAACGTATTAAAGATAAGAGTGGATTCAGTTTAAAATTGTCATATTCTAGATTTGATAATGCAGCACAAAAAAACAACCTAATTAATAATCAAAATATTAAAATACTTGATTTCGATTCAAATGAAGCCCAAATAACTAGTCAACTAGAACTTTATCAAGATCTTGAAAAAATAAAAATAAAATATGGTATTGGTACGAAATTTAATCTTACTGATTATGATGTAAATAATCAGTATTATAATTCTTCTGGATTTAATTTAATAGACTATAATTCCAATGTAAATTATAATTTAAGCCATTTATTTTTACAAACAACTTACAGTATTATCCCTTCTAAAGTACAGATAACATTACATCAAACATTTCAGCTTACAAATGTTCGTAATCAAGGCTTGTTGTCTAGTCTGCCTTATCCGAGAATAAATGGGAAAATTTCCTTATTACCAACTGCTGATTTTAATTTTAGTTTTGGTCAATACAGTCAATTACCTGAAAACATATTATTATCTTATAGAGAAGAATCGAATTATGTAAATCTAGATAGGACTGAGTTTATTAAAAGCATACAAGTGGCGACTGGTATTGAGCTTCTCAAAAGAAATAAAAAAAATCAAATCACGATTGAAGGATTTTACAAAAATTATTACGACTATCCATTCAATACTCGCGAAAATATTTCATTAGCTAATTTTGGTGCAGACTTCGGAGTTATCGGTAATGTACCTATTGATTTTACGGGCAAAGGCAGAGCATATGGCATAGAGCTATTTTTTAGACGCACTGGATCAGAAAGATTTACTGGTTGGTTTTCATATGCTCTAAGTAAAAGTGAATTTCAAGATTCTAGTTTGGATTATATTGTATCGTCATGGGATGCCAGACATATTGTTAATGGCGTTTTGTCTTATCGATTGAACAAGAAGTGGTCGATGAGTCTTAATGCAAAGTTTCAGTCTGCTTTGCCATATACGCCATTTGATATAGAATCTTCTTCTATTGTTCCTGTATGGGACGTCAATAGAATTGGTATTCGGGATTTTAATATGCTTAATGAGAGACTCGGTAAAAGCACAACATTGATAGATCTTCGTTTTCAAAGGCAATGGAAATGGCATAACAAAGAAATGTCTATATATTTTGACTTAGAGAATATTTTGGCAAATGCTGATAGCCAACAAGTACTCGTCTTTGACAGGAATGAATCAAATATGCCTGTTATACAAAACCCTGATTCCTCTTTAGAACAACAAATATATAAGTTAAGAGAAATTAAAAATGCAGAAGGAGTTTTTATACCATCTTTTGGATTTGAATTTCGTCTGTAACTGGCTGGTATTTATCATGTACATTATTTGCTGGTTTCAAAGGAATTCTTTATTTAACTTTATATGATAAATTATGCCTAGAAATTTTCATGTAAAGGCTGGATCTGCAGCAATAAAACATGTCGAGAAACACGGTTTGTCACCTGAAATGATTCAAGTCATTCCTGCAGCAGCAGGTGGTCCTAAATGGATTGTTCTATATGCACTGGACAAATATTTAATGACAGATTGGTTTGCCAATAGAAAACGAGATTTACATCTTGTCGGAGCTTCCGCAGGAGCGTGGCGGATGATGTGTTATGCCACTTCCACACCTGTAGAATCACTAGATCGATTTCTGAAATCTTATGTTGAACAGAGCTATCCTGAGTGGCCAACTCCCGAGCAGGTTTCTTCCAAGATGAGTGAGATTTTAGAATATAGTTTATCCGATCATGGAAGAGATGACATTTTAAACTCGAAAAATCGATTTTTACACATCATTACGTCTGAGTCAAATTTTAAGATTAAAGAAGGGGCTTCTTATAAGTTTCAATTTGGAAAAATAGCCCTTAAAAATCTGGTCTCAAGAGCTTGGCTTAATCATGACCTGCAAAGAGTGGTTTTTTCAAATCAGAAAGACAGTGCTGATGTTCTTAAATTGACTGATTCTTTACATACAACATTCAAACAGTTGACGCAGGAAACTATTTTGTCTGCTCTACGCGCAACAGGAACAATTCCTATATTGATGAATCCTGTTATAGATATCTCAGCACCTGATCGCTTGCTGTGGGATGGAGCTTTAGTTGATTATCACATTGCACTGGAGTATCAAGTTGATGGTCTGATACTTTATCCTCATTTTTCAGAACGAATTATTCCAGGCTGGTTTGATAAGTTTGTACCGTGGCGAAAGGCTTCTAAATCAGTGACCGATAAGATGATTATGATCTACCCATCGACTACATTTATAGAGTCCCTGCCAGATCAGAAGATTCCAGATCGAAAGGATTTTGAGACTTACTTTGACCGGAAAGGTACTAGAATTTCGAATTGGTATGAAGTGGCCAAAAGAGGAGAGGAGATTGCTCAAGAATTTGATGACATATATGCAGCTGGTACTATATCTGATCACATAGAAAAATTTTAAACCAAACTTGATTTTTGTTTTTTATGAATATATGTCTAAATGAATTATGTCAAATATGAGTGTGATCTATGCATTCTGATAAGAGTATTAATCTACTGAAAGGACTATTTTGATTTACAGATTTACATAAAAAAGAGAGACTCTTTTAGTCCCTCTTTTTCCATTAGTATATATAAAATTTAAATTTTCATTTATAGACAATCTTCGATAATGGCTTCAAAAGTAATTCCAAGATCAACTTCAAAAATAGGATTAAGTTCGATATAGTTTCCCGCTTTATAGGCTGCAGGATTCATCAAATCAGCATTGGAATTAATGTTGTCGATCGCATGATACAGACCTGTTGGGATATCCGAAGTACTAAGATTGTAGCTTACTTCAGTACAAGGTGGATTGGGAATGTCACACTCGATATCTATCGTAAAATCACCAATTGATGTATTGTAGCCATATGCATATATGTAATATAATTTACCATATCCTGAGGTGATGGTAACAATAGGATCATTATCTCCAGCAACGGGGCAAGCTGTATCATCATCTTCTCCATCAACACAGATTAAAGTTCCTGCTATATCCTCCCAAATGCTTATTTGAGAATCATGTGAAGCACCACAAAGGCTAAAGGTCATATTATGTCCAGTCCCTTTTATTTTATACCATACTCCAGCTGAATTTAAGGTATTTGTAGTTCCACATATTCCTAGATAGCCGGTAGCTGAAGCGAGGGTTGTTGTACCGATCTGATAGCCTTGATAGCAATCGATCTCTATGGCATTTGCCATTAAGTCATTGGGAGGCGTCGTATTCAGAAGCTCAGACATAAATAAACCACGTCCCCATGCAGATGCGTAGATGGTTCCATTGGTTTCATTAACTTCTATGTCTCTGATCTCAGTATTAGGTAGACTTTGATTGGGTATGCCATTGGAATAATTAGACCAATTACCAGTAGGAATGTCATAGATGCTAACACCTAAGGCATGACCTACATATATTTTTGCACTAGGTGCGTGACCATCTATAGAATATATGGGAACATTCGGCAAAGTGTATGTATAATTAAACCAACTTGTTGAACCATTCGAAAAATTTAAAGCAAAAGTCTTATTGGCCGCCTCAAATCCTCCCATAACCACATCTAAGGTATTTCCATTCATTACTACGTTTTGATGAGAACCTAAGGCAGATATTATGTTACTTGTAAATGGTAAATTGTATGTAATATCTGTTGGATTGTTGGAGCTATCTATAAACCATACTTGCGTACGTGTAGCGGCGAAAAGATCTCCATTATCCATAAAGTGGACACTATGAAATTGTCCCGCGCCTGGCATACTAATCGTACTCCAGCTCGTTCCAAAATTAGTTGTCACATATATAGCATTGGTATAAGCAGTGGCAATCCGATCAGAATTGGTGGGGTCTAAATCAACGGGTGTTGTCCAAGCACCTCCTGTGCTACCGGGCGGTGAAATATAATCAAGGTTAACGCCGGCATTATAACTACGATATAAGCCTCCCCCTTGATCAGAGAATAAGATCTTATTCGTATCGTCATCAGCAATTTTACACTCCATACCGTCTGCATTCCAAACAAGAACCATGTTTCCGTCATTGTTATCACAGAACATGCTGCCATTATCTTGGGCCCCCATGATCACTCTTTCTGATCCCTCTACATTGTCAATACGATAGTACATTCCAACATTAACACCTTTGGACAAGTCTTTCCAAGTAAGACCAAAATCATCAGAAACGTAGATCCCTCCATCAGTTGCACAATACACTTTATCGTCCAATGGATTCTGCTCCAAGGCGTGTATGTCAGCATGAACATATGGCAATGAAAAATCTGGTGGAAAACCAAGAGCCCAATGGCAATAGTTTGACATCGTTAGTCCGTCATTGGTAGATCCCCATACATTGACACCTCCAGAAAGTATGTTGCTTTCATTGTTTCTATCAGCAAGTAGGGCGATATCATACCCTGCCTGATCATCACCCAGTGATCCATCTTCTGTATAGCTCATGATGTTTGGCGTGTTAGACTGTCGACTCCAGTTTTGTCCAAAATCCGTAGATTTCCATATTCCAGCATGTCCTGTACCTCCACCCGCTATATTGAATCCATTACCTGGAAGCGCGTAGACTACATTAGGATTGGCTGCGGTAGTTGCTAATGCCGTCCTAATTCCTGAATTAGGGAAAGCTGCGGAAAACCATACCGCCCCATTCCATTTTGCAAAATTATCAGTTCCTCCCACGACATATTGATTAGGATCTCCAACTTTAAACTTCATGTCTCTCCAGTCTCCAACTAACCGAAGCACCCAAGTGTTTCCTCCATCTATGCTTTCATATAAACCAATGTTGCTAACCACAAAAAGATGATCATCATTGCTAGGATCCATTCTTAGTTGATAAGCCGCTACTGAAGCACCTGGACCCCAAGGCAATGAAACTGCTTGAAATGTTTCCCCCGCATCCGTTGACTTATACACTCCAGCACTCGAAGCCGCTTGTGAATCATCTGCATCTCCTGACAAGACATAGACTACATTAGGATTTGTATTTCCAACTTCAATTCCTGAGATACCAATGTTTGCAAAAGACTGAAAGAGCGGTGTCCAATTATTCCCTAAGTCACGAGTACGCCATAGACCTCCACGTGCTGCTCCAATATAAATGGTATTTGCATCTGT
>ENA-ORXT01005752-ORXT01005752.1-marine-metagenome-genome-assembly--contig:-NODE-5752-length-11977-cov-68.133109_pt1 | contig 11977 bp, 8 predicted proteins | sample MGYA00237868_ERZ511482 | MGnify/ENA metagenome assembly ERZ511482 | reverse complement strand
TTATGTTTTGACACACCTAAGACAACGGAATAATAGGAGGTGAAAACAGACCTAATTTCTAATTCCGCAGAACTTTCCAATGTCCGCTTTGCCCCGTTAGTGTTGAAAAACACCGTGTTTAACTCGGGACATTTATCTCAATAAATAAAGTCGAGCGCCTTCGCTCTCTATGCGATGCTCATTTTGTGGCCATTTATATAAAGCTTGGCCATTTTGCGAAGGTTCTGGGCGGTTGCGGCGAGGAGAAACTCGTCATTGGCTCCAATGGGGCCGCGCAGTCGCAAGCGGTCAAGTTTCAGAATAGCTTTGAGATGAGCGAAGGACATTTCTACCTTCTTTCGCTCATGGCGCATAAACTCATAATCCGGCGTACCTCTGAGTTGGCGCGCGACATCTCGGGAGGCTTCATAAATTGAGCGCGGAACTTTGCGCATAGGCAGGTTGGGGCAACATTTAGGTTTGAGAGCGCAAGCATCACAATCTGATTTTAAGGCTCGATAACGATAGGTTCCATCCTTGGGCACATTGCCTGCCTTGGCCCTGCGCCCCGCCACACGGTAACGCTTGAGGTCTTTGCCGTCAGGGCAGATATAACGATCATTCCCCGCGTCATATGTGAAGTCATCGCGAGAGAAGGTTCCGTCCTTGCGGGCCGACTTATCAAAGACGGGGATGTGGGGCTCAATGCCTTTGTCCTCAACCAACCAGTTGAGCATTGGCGCAGAGCCATAAGCTGTGTCTGCTGCAAGCCGCTTAGGTTTAATATCGTAAGTCGCTTCAACGCGATTGATCATATCGCGGGTCACATTGACCTCGGCCTGACGGATAGCGCCTGAGCCTTCAACGTCCATAATAACCGAGGTTTTGCAGTCGATCAGATAGTTCACGGAGTATGAGTACTTGGCCGCGCCCCAGTTTCTCGTCCGCGTCCAACGGGCGGCAGGATCAACAGGCGAGAGGTATTTTGACGGGGCGTCACTCGCCGCGCCAAAAGCAGCGTCATCTAATGTTGCGATATATTCTTGAACGGCGCGTCGGTGCATGACGGCGACGGGCAGAACTGGATTACCCGTTTCGCCTTTGCCGCGATTGGCGTTCGCGCCGATGATGCTGGCATCAACCGCAAAATTCTCACCCCCAACAAGACCCTCGATAATGCAGCGGTGAACCGTTGTCTCAAATAGCTCGCGCAGCAGACGGCTATCGCGAAAGCGGCCATGACGGTTCTTGGAGAATGTGGAATGATCCGGCACCGGAGCATCTAGTCCTAAACGGCAGAACCAACGGTAAGCCAGATTGAGATGCACTTCTTCACACAAGCGCCGCTCGGACCGGATGCCAAAACAATATCCGACCAGAAGCATGCGGATTATCAACTCAGGGTCAATCGAAGGGCGACCGGTATGACTATAGTGATCTTTCAAATGCTGGCGCACAAAGCCAAGGTCAGCAAACTTATCAATTGCCCGCAGCATGTGATCGTTCGGCACATGTGCCTCAAGACTAAACCCGTAAAACAGACTGTCCTGACCCGACTGACGCTCGCCCATCATATCCAAATCTCCGTGCTGATAACACGGAGTGAATCACAACACGCAAAACCGTTCAAGAGGAGAGTTTTTCAACACTATCCCCCCCAAGCTGAAGTCGTGAAGATCCTCATTGCTGACATTAGAGCCAATTATTCAAAACGGTTACTTTCGTCTGAAAGCAGACCTAACGAGTGTTCTATGTTGAGCGAATGACAGTCGAAATCTCAAACATTACCAGCGGCTGTCATGGAGCGATTTTAAGACACTCACAAAATGACAACTTAAGCCTAAATGCAAATCACTTTACTTTTTCCTTTTGGCCTTTCGCACTAGGTTTTCATACGAGTTACACCTAACGCAACATTGGAGACGGCATGAGCACTGAAAACAATTGGCATATGGCCAACATTTGGGAACTTGTTGCGAAGGTTATTCCTAAATCTGAAGCCGTTGTTTTTGAAGGCCGACGGGTCAATTGGGCTGAGTATGAAAATCAATCCGCTCGCATCGCTCAAGTCTTCGTGGACAATGGTTTGACAACAGGCGCTAAGGTTTCGATCTATTCTTACAATAGTATTGAGTATCTGGTTGCGCAATTTGGCGCGTTCAAAGCGCGGCTTTGCCCCGTCAATGTGAACTACCGCTATTTGGAAACCGAGCTTGCCCACGTTATCAATAACAGCGATAGCGAGGCGATTATCTACCAAGCCAGCTTTGCACCGCGTCTTGACGCCATTCGCGATCAACTGACCCATATTAAATTATTTCTGGAGATTGACGACGCTAGCGGCGAGCATCTGGAAGGCTCAGTCTCTTATGAAAAGGCCTTGAATCAAGCCTCCCCTATGCCCGTCATTGAACGCTCGGATGAAGATATTTATATGCTTTATACGGGCGGCACCACAGGACTGCCCAAAGGCGTTATGTATGACCATAAGACCTTCGCAAAAACACTCGCGTCAAAGGCCATGGCGCTTCGAGGACTGCCTTTGCCGGACCATCTTTCAGATTTAACCCCGGTCATAAAAGCCCTCGCCGCGAAAGGCTTATCTCCGCGCTGCATCCCCGCCTGCCCGCTCATGCACGGGACGGGCATGTGGGTTGGTGTGGTTATTCCTCACACTCTGGGCGGAACTGCCATCTTATTTGACAATAAACGCTTTGACGCGGACGAATTATTGACGCTTATCGATGACGCAAAAGCGCAGGAAATCGTGATTGTTGGCGATGTTTTTGCCAAGCCTCTTGCGAAGGCCTTGGGCGCCGCGAAAGCCGCCGGTAAGCCTTATGACATGTCCTCGATGAAGATGGTCAATTCGTCAGGCGTTATGTTCTCATCTGGCGCTAAAGCCGATATTTTAGAGCATATGGACGTCATCATATTTGACAGCATGGGCTCAACAGAGGGCAGTATTGGGGTTTCCATTTCCAATCGCGAAACCATTGGCAGCAATGAAACAGCCAAGTTTCAACTCGCCGCCACCTCCCGTGTTTTTACAGAAGACGGTCAGGAAATCGCCCCAGGTTCAGGCGTAGCAGGCTTACTGTGTAACGGCGGCATGGTGCCTATCGGATATTACAAAGACGAAGCCAAAAGCGCAGAAACCTTCCGTGTCTTCAACGGCGTTCGTTATTCTGTGCCTGGCGATTATGCCATTTTAGAGGCGGACGGCACAATTACACTTCTCGGGCGCGGCTCAACTTGCATCAATAGTGGCGGCGAGAAAATCTACCCTGAGGAGGTCGAGGAGGCCGTTAAATCCCACGCAGAAATCTACGACTGTCTCGTGATCGGTGTTCCTGACGAGCGTTTCGGAGAAGCCGTCACAGCGGTATTCTCCACGAATGACGGTATTATTGTCAGCCCCGATGACATTAAGGCACATGTTCGCGCTCTCTTGGCGGATTACAAAGCCCCTAAACATTATATCACGACACCAATGGTACCGCGCGCGGATAATGGAAAGGCTGATTACAAATCAGCTAAAGCCATCGCTTTGGATAAACTCAATTTATAATAGACATTCGGTCAGAGCACCTGCGCGTCGTCAATGGTGATTTCTGTGCCTGTAACGCTTTTGGACGCGTGAGAGCAAAGAAAATTGACAACCCCATCTAAGTCCGTTTGATCAACCAAGCGTCTACGAGGAAAAGATTTTACGAACATTTTTCCCTGCTCAGAATCAAAAGCCGCAGCCGTCAATTCGGTGCGAATATAGCCCGGTAAAACCATGTTGACGTTTATGCCAAGGCGCGCCCATTCCAAAGCCATGACCTTGCCCATCTGAGAGACAGCAGCCTTCGTCGCGGAATAAGCGGAGACGCCCCGCGTGACTTTATTCGCCGTGACTGACGAGATAATGATGATGCGCCCGTCTTGGCTTTCCCGTCGATCTTGTTTCGAAATGCGCCGAGCGCCTTCGCGCGCTGTTAAAAACACACCTCTCAAATTAACTGAAACCGTCCTATCAAAATCTTCGACGGAGAGGTCCAGCGCCATTGCGTCTGCCGAGCTTCCAGCATTTGCAATAACGACATCAATCCGGCCAAAATGGGTTTCAGCCACGTCAAAGGCTTCGATGACTGACGGCTCATCGGTCACGTCCATCGCAACCGCAAAAGCAATGCCACCGTCATTTTTTATCTCATTTGCGAGGCCTTCAAGCTTCTCAAAGCGTCGCGCCGTGAGCACGACTTTTGCACCCATTTTCGCAAGCGACCGCGCGAATTGTGCGCCAATTCCAGACGACGCGCCTGTTATCAGCACGACTCGGTTAGATAGGTTAAATCCGTCCACGATTTTTGACCTCTTCGTAAAATGGTGAGCTAGAGACTTCTAGCAATCAGCAATTTCATGATTTCGCTGGATCCGCCATAGATAGTCTGAACGCGAGAGTTTTTGAACATTTGCGCGATTGGGTAGTCATTGACGTAACCATAGCCGCCGTGAAGCTGAAGGCATTCATTCACAATATCGAACTCATTCTCGGTGATCCATAATTTCGCAATGGCGGCTGTCGTCAAATCCAACTTACCCGCGAGGAGTTGCTCGATGCAGTGATTAAGGAAAACCTTTGCCACGGTCGCCCGTGCTTTGACATCCGCGAGTTTGAATTGCGTGTTCTGAAATTCGATGAGCGTTTTGCCAAAGACTTTACGCTCTTTCGTATATTCGATTGTCGTCGCTAAGGCGGCCTCCATCGTGACGACGCCGCTATAGGCAATGACGAGCCGTTCTTTGGGAAGCTCTGCCATAAGCTGGATGAAGCCCCGCCCCTCAACGCCGCCCAGAAGGTTTTCTTCCGGCACCCAAACATCATCAAAAAATAACTCCGACGTATCCTGCGCCGTCAGTCCAATTTTATCTAAGTTCTTGCCACGCCGGAAACCCCCGACCTTATCAGGTTCAACAATAATCAGAGACGTCCCCTTCGCGCCTTGGCTAGGGTCGGTTTTGGCGACAACGATAATGAAGTTGGAAATCTGTCCGTTCGAAATCCAAACTTTTGAACCGTTAATCCGATATCCGTCTCCGTCTTTGATAGCCGTTGTTCGAATGGCTTGCAGATCAGACCCTGCGCCCGGTTCACTCATGGCGATAGCGCTTATACTCTCACCCGTCACGAGCCCCGGAAGCCATTTTTTCTTTTGCTCTTCGGTACCATGCGCCTGAACATATGGCGTCACGACCATGTTATGCAGACTTGCTGCGAAGCCCTCGACGCGGTGTTTTTGCACCTGCTCAATCACGACGAGATCATGCCGCAGGTCCCCGCCATGCCCGCCATATTCTTCGGGAACGCTGACACCCAGCAATCCCATTTCGCCAGCTTCGCGCCAGAATGCAGGTTCGACTTGGCCATCCGTGCGCCACTTTGCAATTCTCTCTGGCGTCGCCTTATCTTCAAAGAACTTCCCAACTGCATCCCGAAATAAGGAAATTTCTTCGTCCTGCATGAAGGCTGGATCTTCTACACCTAACACGCTCATGACTAAACGCGTTCAATGATGATGGCAGGGGCCATGCCGCCAGCCGCGCACATTGTAATGAGGCCATAACGGCCACCGCTGCGTTCCAACTCGTCCAGCGCTGTCCCGATTAAGATGCTACCCGTGGCCCCGATTGGATGACCCAATGCCATTGCGCCTCCGTTAATATTGACCTTGTCACGATCCAGATCGAGGTCACGAATAAACTTCTCCGCCACAACAGCGAAAGCTTCATTGATTTCCCAGACATCGATGTCCGCCTTCGACAGCCCGGCTCTTTCGAGAACCTTCTGAGCAGCAGGCACCGGAGCGTTCAGCATGAGTGTAGGACAGTCACCCATATTGGCCGTTGCAACAATCCGAGCGCGAGGCTTCAATCCGTTCTTATCAGCATAGTCTTTCGACGTGATTAGAAGCGCTGCCGCGCCATCGACGACGCCAGAACTGTTCCCTGCATGATGAACATGAGTGAAGGCCTCCAACTCCGGATAAGCCTTCTGAATAAGCTGGCCATATGTGGTGCCCCGCTCATCAGTTGGAATATCGCGCCACATCTCGAAAACAGTCTTCAATCCTGCCAGGCTCTCTAGAGTTGTACCTGCACGCGGGAATTCTTCTTTATCTAAGGCCAGAGACCCGTCTGGATTATGAACTGGGACAACGGATTTATCGAAACGGCCCTCGGAGATGGCGCGCGCGGCGCGTTCCTGAGACGTGACCGCCAGATTATCCAAGGCCGCACGGTCAATCCCCTCTAACGTGGCAATCGCATCTGCGCAGACACCCTGTTGGCTTTGCGGGTGTTTATCGCGCAAAGACAGGTTTCCACTATCCATCATCGGCGGTGTTTTAGGGTCCGCTATTGACGCGGTGTAGCTCATCATTTCCGTGCCTCCAGCAATGACAACATCTTCCATGCCTGACATCACTTGCGCCGCTGCCAAATTGACTGTGGTAATCCCAGACCCACAAAAACGGTCGAGCGTCATGCCTGAAGCTTTTGTGGAATAACCCGCATCAAGCGCAGCCATACGTCCAAGGTCAAAACCTTGCTTTCCAATCTGTGTGCTTGTGCCCCAGATGATATCATCGACATCTTCGGTGTTTAACTTATTTCGCTCCGCAATCGCTTTCAGGACAGTTGCGCCGAGATGTTGCGGATGAAGATGCGCCAAACTTCCCTTCCCTATTTTGCCAATCCCGCGTGGGGTGCGGCAGGCATCAATAATATAGGCTTCAGCCATGGGTTGTCTCCTGAACTTATTTCTTTTCAAAGGGTAAGGCGTCGCAATTTCCCGCAAGCTGTTCGCCAGCAAAGGCGGCCCGCACGAAAGGAATTGAGTCGACAGTCGAGTGGTTCAAAACTGTGAGATGGTCTTTGCCCGGATAGATGTTGGACTGGACTTTCGCGCCTGCTGCACAGGCTTGCTTGATAAGATTCGCCTGCATACGCAGCGGCGTATCGCGGTCATTCACGCCCGTGCCGATATAGGTAGGCACAGGCACATCCAGACGCGGATATCCCATTTGCGAAAAAGCCAAATTGAGCGCTTCTGCGGGATTATCCTTGAACGACAGATCATAGGTCAGCTCGTTTTTGATAACCAAATCCTTCACGTCCCGGTGGCAGGTCGTGTCAACGGCGGACGCCGTGGGCAGTGCCCTCTCAGACACATAATCCGAGAGCGTGAATCTCGGGTCTTTTTGCTCAATCAATGTCAGCGCTAAGAAATTATATCCCAGCATCGGATCGACAACATCGTTTGGTCGTGTCTCTCGGATAATTTCGAGCGTGCGCGGCGTGAAGAATGGAATACCCGTGGCGACAACACCTTTTATATCTACCTCAGGCGCATAATCTTGCGCGTGACCAGCCGTTGCAAAAGCCGCCGCAGCGCCTTGTGACTGACCGATTAAAACGACCTTATCGGACAGCGGGAAGTCAGCGTTTTGAACGGCCCGAATAATATCTAAATTATTATAAGATGCAGGTTTCGTCGCCAGATAAGGATGCGTGCCCGCCGTACCCAAACCCTGATAGTCGGACGCCACAATCGCGTAGCCCTGATCAAGCCATTGCTTCAAATATTTCTGATGGAACGGAACATAACCCGTCCAGCTAGGCGCGCAAATATCAGCGATTCCAACTGTGCCATGTGTCCACGCAATCAGCGGCCAGCCGCCTCTTGGAGCATCGCCCTCTGGCAAGAATAAACTGCCCGAAACAGGAATACGAGTTTCGCCATCTATACCGTCCGTAGAGCTATAGAGTAACCGCAAATTTTGCGCCGTGCCGGGCAGCTGTTGATGCGCGTCCAACGGCTCCTGACGAATAAGCACACCCGGCGCGTCAGGCAGCGTCTCAGTCACGGTATAAAAATCTGACATGCCGCCGTCACCCCGAATGGGGCGTGAGAGCGGCCCTGTTTTAGCCTCGACCATGACGGGCTTTGAAACATCAATAGGCGCGGCTGTGTCAAAATCGTTCGAACAGGCTGCAATTAGGAGGCAAGCGCTGGTGAGACATAGATTTCGGAAGGTCTTCATGGCTTATCCTGACTTGATTTCTTTGAACGGGATGTTCCGACTGACATCTATAGATTTGGGTAAGCCCAAAACGCGTTCTGCGATAATGTTCTTTTGGATTTGGTCAGTACCTCCACCAATCGAATTCATGTAGGCTTTCGCCGCGTCAAAATTGGCGTTGCGAGAATCTTCGGACGTGTCGATTAGAATTTGCGGCCCAAGGATTTTTGCCGAAATTCTCGCTTCACCATGCTGGATGCGAGACATGGCCAGCTTACCCAAAGACGCCAGTGAAGACGCGCCGTTCTTCATCATCTCTTCTTTGGCTCTAAGCATATTCAAAGCGTTGAGTTGGCGATAGGCTAAAGCCTGAGCGACTTCCTGTCTCATCACTGGATCATTCAACTTATCATGCTTATTAGCCAGCCTTAACAAAGCAGGCGCTTTGCCGCGAGCTGCCGCGCCAAGCCGCGCCGTAATCCCCTGCCCCATAATCAAACGTTCGGACGCAATGGCCGTTTGAAAGGACTTCCATCCCTGATTATATTCTCCGATGATGAAGCGCTCTGGCACGCGCGCATCTGTGACGAAGACTTCGTTGAACTCTGACTCGCCGGTAATCTGATTGATAGGCCGTATCTCGACACCCTCTTGCTTCATCGGAAAAATAAAGAAAGTGATGCCCTTATGTTTTGGCGCATCAATGTCGGTCCGTGTGAGCAGCATACCATATTCGGCTTCTTCAGCATTTGACGTCCAGACTTTCTGTCCGTTGACGACAAACTCATCACCCTCTTTAACGGCGCGCATACGGATGCCCGCTAGGTCAGAGCCCGCTCCAGGTTCGGAATATAGCAAACAGCAGATAGGACCTGTCAGCAACTCATAAAGCAATTCAGTTTTCAGAGCGTCACTGCCCAGTTTGAAAACTGTAATTGCGCCCAAATGAAAACGATCCCGACCCCAGCCTTTAGCCCCGCGCGCTTGAAACGCCTTTTCAATAATGCGGGCCTCTTTTGAAGACAAACCGCGTCCATGCCATTTTTCGGGCCAAGTCGGCGTCGCAAATCCTGCGTCGACAACTTTCGTCAACCAGCTTTTTTGATTGTAGCTTTCTTCACCGACTGCGCAGAAATTTTTGCTGTCCCAATTATCGTCGAGCCATTGTTCAACTTCGTGTCTAAGTGCGTCACTCATAGCTTTGCCTCCATCTGCGTGAGGTATAAATCGCGAAACCTGTTAGACGAGCCGAACAGCCACTGCCCTGTCTGCGCACGCCGCCAATATAGATGTGCGGGATGCTCCATGGTGTAGGCAATACCACCGTGAAGCTGGATTGCATCAGCCGCCACTTCTCTAAATTTATCTGCGCAAGTGAAGGCTGCGAGATAAGTCAGCAAGGCGCTGTCTTCTGCCCCAGCGGCAAGTGCCCGGGCGGCATGTCTTGCAACGGTTGACGCAGACTCGACTTCAATGAGTAGCTCTGCAGACATGTGCTTGAGCGCCTGAAACCTACCAATCGGTTGGCCAAATTGATATCGCGTATTTAGATACTCAATTGTCATATCAAAGATTCGCCGCGTCGCCCCAACTTGCTCGCCAGCTAAAGCGACTAAGGCTGACTCCAAAGCCAGTGCTTTTTCAGGCTCATCAACACCCGTCAATTTTTGCGCAGGCGCTTCATCAAATGTCACTGTCGAAAGACGCAACGTTGGATCATCAGAGCGGTGCTGCGTGATGCCTACCCCAGTCTCTTTCATATTCACGAGGAAAACACCCATATCCGCATAGGCGATACAAAAGTCGGCATTGCGCGCATGAATGATAAAGTGAGCGCTTCCATTAAGCGCCCAACCTTCACCCTGTTTTGTTGCCGCGATAAACTTTGACTCTTCCGTCCAATCTCCGCTTTGCCCACAGCCCGCGATGGCAAAAATAGACTCGCCCGCCGCAATTTTCTTTAGATGCCCCGATGCAAACGCTTCATTCTCGCACGCGTCCAACAAGACTGGAGCCATAACGCAGGTTGAGATAAACGGACCATTGTAGAGAAAAGCTCCTGCTACTTCTAAAAGCTGCTCGACCTCTTCTACTGAGCCCCCAATGCCGTCATGCTTTGGGTCAATCATAATTGCGGTCAGACCCAACTCTGCCATTTTCTGCCAGAGCTTGGCGTCAAACCCAGTCTCGGTCTCATTGGTCCGTCTAAGGGCCTCCTCATGCCCCTCATCTTTAAGCAACCGATCAAATGTGTCGCAAATCGCTTGACGGTCGTCTCTTGAAAACTCGCTCATAATTTACTCATTCACCCAATTTGGTTTTCTTTTCTGTGCAAAGGCCGTGACGCCTTCACGGGCATCTTTTGTTTTCAGAAGTTTACGAATTTCAACTTGGCTTAGGGCCAATGCATCTCCCCAGTCTCCCAGACTATCAACGGCATTTAGAACCCGCTTTGACGCCCGAATGGAAGTCGGGGAATTTCCTGCAATCGTCGCTGCCAAATTGCGCGCCGCCGCCATGGTATCGCCAGTCGTGTCCACTGTATTTATCAAACCCAAGCTCGCCGCTTCATCAGCCCCAATTTTTCGGCCTGTGAGTATAAGCTCCATGGCCGCCTTCTCTCCAATTTGTCTCGTCAGCCTTTGAACACCGCCAGCCGCAGCGAACAATCCAACTTTGACCTCTGGCAGAGCGAAGGTCGCAGATGGGCTGGCAACTGCGACATCACACGCCAAAACGATTTCTAAACCGCCGCCCATAGCGACACCATTCACGGCTGCGATGACTGGTTTTTCCCTATTTGTCCTCGAACAAAGACCCGCGAACCCGGTTGACGGCATCGACATGTCGCCGCCCTGCGCCGTGACCTTAAGGTCGTTACCGCTACAGAAGGCTTTCTCACCAGTCCCCGTTACAATCGCGACCCACAAGTCTTGGTCGGCTTCAAACGCATCGAAAATTTCAGCCAACTCAAAATGTGCTGCGCTGTGGAGAGCATTATAGGACTCTGGGCGATTGAGCGTCACTTCAAGCACATGACCGTCGCGCTTTAATTCTACATATTCGAATTTACGGGCGAGAAAATTGTCGGACATTGGAGCACCTATCTTATTTGGGTTGGAGAGATAGTTTTTACCATCTCGGTGAATAATTTTAACTGCCTGACCAACCGGCGCTTCGAAGTCCCCGAGGGCCTTTATCGTCGCGCGATGATCCTGAGGCACAGTCGCCATAATGCGGCCTCCATCATATCGGGCAAACACATAGGCATGATCCGCACCATGACGGTTACGCCTGACCGTGTAAGCCTCAATGACCGCGTGGCAGTCTTTGGTTAGAAGAACGGGTTCAGGTTGCGCATCGGCTTGCGCCTGCAATGTCTCATTTGAGACAGCAGGAAAGGAATCAGGGGCCTTTGCTGAATAGATACCCACTGCGTGTTTACTGATGAACCCGCCATTCGCAAAGACGAGACCATAAGCTTCTTGATCTTTTCGAAGCGTCCCAACAACGCTAGAAATTGCATGAGTGGAGTAGTTGTTTCCAGCGCCTCCAAAAAATGGCAAGCCTCCTGTCAAAGTCATCTGATCTTGCGTCGGGTCTAGCCCCAGGATTTCAGCGGCCAGATGAACAACAATTGGAAAACAGCTGTAAATATCTCGGTATTTTATCTGACTTTTGGAAACGCCAGCAATCTTAATTGCACCGGAAAGCGCCAGCTCCAAAGCTTTTGATTTTGAGAGATCAGGGCGTTGCGAAACGAGCTTTTCCTGCACATTCGAATGACCATGCAAGTAAACCCATTTGTCGGAATCAATGCCCAGCTCTTTTGCCCGCCCAACGCTTGTGAGGATGAGAGTCGAAGCTTGGTTCACCGCATCCTGCGCAACATGCCATTTCAGATATGGATCACAGATTGGATAGTTTTT
>ENA-ORXT01005750-ORXT01005750.1-marine-metagenome-genome-assembly--contig:-NODE-5750-length-11979-cov-10.241388_pt1 | contig 11979 bp, 14 predicted proteins | sample MGYA00237868_ERZ511482 | MGnify/ENA metagenome assembly ERZ511482 | reverse complement strand
GGGGGGGGGGGGGGGGGGGGGGGGGGGGGGGGGGGGGGGGGGGGGGGGGGGGGGGGGGGGGGGGGGGGGGAGGGCGAAGAGGGTGGATGGTCGACCGAAAAAATACAATTTCCAGAATATTTCGATTTCTGGGAGCGAAAAGAGGATAATGGCCGTCTCGTGAGGACCAATCAGATCGCTCCGTAGTCGCAAAGACAGGGTCGAATCGCGATGGATATCCAGCGCTGCTGGCTGTCTATCGAGACAGACACGCTGGCTATACATACATTTACTGCCAGATATCCAGCGATGGCCGCCTCACTATCCAGGCATACACTTCCCGTAGGGGGGCGGTCGCGCGTGGCCCCAAAGAAAAGCTATGCCCACCAGGCAGTAGCCGCCTCCACCACACACGCGCGGGTAGCGGGTCCGTCTGCCGATGATGGACAAGTGTTCCACTGCCGCCACGCGACTGCGCTGGGTCACGGCGGCAGCTAAACCAGCACGTGTGCATGTCCCATCGCCGCTGCGGCAGCAGGCATCTAAACCTCAAGCAGCAGCCCCAGTGATGGCGGTAGTCACATCACCGCCTATGGCTGTGGGGATGGGGCCGCCGCCGCTGGTATGAGATGGACAGCAGCTGCTGGGGACGGCCGACAGGCAGAGGACAGTGGTGGGGACACTGTGGCGGCGACTTCGATGCGGCAGACAGCGGCGACGGCTCGAATCCCCTCAAGACTCCATTAATAGTCCTCCACGCCCCTTCCGATGCCGCCAACCCAAACGTGCGGGCCGAAGCTGCTCCACGCTGTTTGTGGCACAAGATGAGGGGAGCGACTTGCGAAAACGCCGTCCGCCCCGCTGATGGATCGGGGGGGCACCGCGTAGCCTTTGACAGGCCGCCTGCCGACCTGAGACTTGTTGCTGCCAGAACCCCCGGGGTGTAGCCCTGGAGTATGGAGAACAGAAAGCAATGAGACATCTCTGTGTCGGTGGTACTGCCGAAGAGAGCTGCGCGCGAGCACGCCGTGAAGGCACTGGCTGGAAATGATGGCCATGAATTGATAAGTGCATCTGGGCACTCGAACGGGAATTGGACTTACAGTGGGTATTCGATACTAGGGTGCTCGTTTGTACCACCGGTTCGTATGAACGAGATGGTCCTTACTGCAACGAAATACACTGCAGCGACGTCATTCCATAGGACTGCTGACCGAGACACAAAGCATGTGCCCCTCACACTACCACCTGCTCGCCCGCGGACCTTTTCCCCCCACCGATCATCAACTTCCCTGGTCGTGTTGGCGGGGTCTCTCTGTCGCGACTAGCAGAATCGCCGCTGTGGTGCACACGCAGCTGCATGGGGTTCTGCCTACCGCTGACAACGTCCATACGAACGTGTCAGACGTGGTCTCTTCATTGACAAACACTGTCTCCTTGCCAGAAGTGCAAATAAAAAGAGGAGCTGATGTTGATTTCCAGGCTGTATGGGCACATGTAAGCAATCGGGAGCACCAAGTCAGTCCCAGGGGCGCATCTGATTGATGGAGAGAGTCGGTCCGCAAGTCAGTCTCTGTCCACCAGGGCAAAATTCGGGGATCAGCAATACGGTGGTATCACGCCCAATCTTGCAGTGACACACCCTAAATGATGATCCAAATGTGAGTTTGAAGCAGGCCACTATGAAGTGGCCCCGTATCGCATAGTCGAATAGACATTCTCTTGCGGAACCAGCCTCTTTGTATTCTCACTGAGGCCCGTTCGCATTCCCGCGTTCTGCTCCTTCGTATAAACATAACGCCGCTCTCATTGGTCGAGCCCGTTATGCGGGCGTTATGACTTTATGACATACGTGAGCAGCTCGCGTATGTTATAGCGATATAACGCCCTTGTACATTTTCGGAATGAATTGATGCCTGGTCCATCAATTTTGAGACTTACAGTTGAATCCCGTCGTCCAATGTCGCACCACCCGACGAGGGACACGGCAGGACCCTCTCAGAGCGCCCCAGTCACCTCCCGTCCCCCCAACCGAGTGCAGTCCACCACCCCCACTACCGATTCAGAACCCACGCCCCCTGCCGCTCGTTGTTCCGTCTTCCGATCGGGTATGGCATCTCCAGTGACGGTTAAGCGGCTCAAGAAGAAGCTGAAGCGTCGCGGCTTGCCAACTTATGGCGACAAGAGCATCCTATTGGAGCGATGTCGTGAGAATGGAGTCACGTGTTCTTCACCGGACGACCCCAACCGTTCGCCGCGGAGCTTGGGTCCCCCGCCCGACTCTATTGGTGTCACGCGGACGGATGTGCTTCCCGTGGCTGTGGCGCCTGCAGACACTTCCGACACTGCTTCGGCGTCAGGGACGCCACCCGTCGTGGAAGCGGGCGGCGCGCCACCTGCTGCGTCCGCGGCAGCAGCCGCTCCATCGCCGGCAGTTGGGCCGACCGCTGCCGCCGTGGCGGGATCTCGCGGCCAAGCGTCGCCTTTCTCAAAACACGAGAAGGCGCGTCTGGCGCATGTGCTGTGCACAGGGGAGGTGGCGGCGGGTGTCGGGGTCTCGCGAGGGCCGATGTCTCGCCATCAACAAGATGCTCGGTCGAGCCGCTCTGAATTTTGGGTTGTGGTCGTGGCCGAGATGTTTAACGGTACAGACCGCTTCTTTCCCCCGCAAGAACGCGTTGATGGGGGCTTGGACCCAAATGTTCATCCATATGGAAGGCCAGGCCTCTTTTTGAAGGCAAAGTGGTCGGAGGTAAGTGGCGCTTCTCTACACTTCATTTGTATGGGTTTCTTGTGTTCAGCGCAGTGAGTGTGCTATCACGGGCCAAATTAACTCTAACTGGATGATCACTCGGCCCTTTTGTATTGTCCTTGTGCAGTTGTGTGCCTCTTTTGGGCGAGTGTACAAGCAGTACGCTACTTCGGGTCACAACGATCCTGCTCTATGGGGTAGCCTTTTCCAGGGCGACGCTGTCCTCGACTATGTTTTCTCTTTGTTCAGGAACAACAGCCTTGTGCTGGAGTTGGCAAACCCGGAGGTGGGCGCCGCGGGTGTTGAAGGAGATGACCCGCTAGAGACTAGCAATGGTACTCGAGCGATGAATACCTCGAGGGGAAAGTGCAAGCGCGTCGGAGCGACAGCTGCTCTGGATTCCGTCGTGGAGAGCTCGGCGAGCATGGCTGCTTCCGCAGCCACGCACACGCGATGCGCCGAGACGAAGTCGCTGTCTACAACTCTCAAGAATCTCCGAGAGTGCCACGCGGCTCCAAGCCTGATTAACGCCGTGGAGCAGCAGCTGCAGGACGGTGTTCTTCAGCGCATTCCAACTTCGGTTCCGGACGAACATGACGCACCCGGCTGGTCAAGTGGGGAGGCTAGTACCGAGGAAGTTTAGAGGAGAGGAGAGGGTCCCGATTTGGCGTCGAGTGTTGCTTCTATCGTCAGAACAGTGGACACTTCAACGGAAGCTTGAACGGGAGTCCCGTTCAAGAAGCCCTTGAACGGGAGGTTTCCCGTCCAGGGGCGTCTGTGCTGTAACAAATGCCTGAACGGGAGGAGTTCCCGTTCAGGGCAGCCGTGCAAGGCCTTGAATACTCGCGTGACTCCCCTCGAGGCCTACTCGAGGTCCTGCAAGATGTTGTTATTAGCATTATCCAATGAGAGTGCTTAGTGAGATGGATCACGTCTACTGTGAGATACAGAGCCACCTGCACGGTTCTGCTTCGTGCGGGTCGGTCTTCCAGGGTGTCAAACCACTTCGTGTCCGGGTCTCCCCGCTCGTTGAGCCCACCACCACCACTCTGCCGACGCCGGGTTCCGACGCCGTGTTCGGCTCGTTGGTGGGCGTGTGAAGGATGCGGTGGCTGCTGCGTTGGGGACGCCGCACGTGTGGCCGCCGCCGTCTTCATCGATGGCAGGAGCAGTGCCGAGAGCGGTCCATGTGGTCGTGCTGGTCGCTGCGGTCGTGGCTTTGGCAGCCGGTCCAAGTGCGCCGTTCACGGCCCCTACGGCCACTGCGGCCGCAGATTGCCCCGTAGCAGTGGCAGAGCCGCGGTTCGCTGCCGCAGGCACACGGGCGCTGAGCCTCCCGTTCCCCCCCCACACTCCGCCCTTCGCCAGTGCGAACAGCGCCTGTGGTGGTCGCGACGGTGGCCGGCACGGCAGGCGCACCGTCCACGGCCACCGTCACCACAGCTGCAAATGACATGTTTGCGGCGGCACCACCGCGGTCCACGGACACTGTCACTGGCAGCGTGAGCCCCGCGTCCCCCTCCGGCGGTCCGCCGTAGCCAATGCAAAACGCATCCTTCAACGCGCGTGTTCGTCCCCCTCGCCTCCCTCTACTTGGTTCGGCCGACGGCGCTTTATCCACTGCGGCTTTTGCAGGCACTGCGGTCGCTCCTGCTCCCGCAGGGAGAATCCCCCAGCGTGGCACATTGGAGGCCGGTGCCCCACATTTCACACTAGACCGCGGTACATACAACGCCACGTTCTCCATGTTGACCATGTCGCCTTCGACTCTCTGTCCTGACATATGCAACCGTCCCCGGGAACCGAGTGGCACTATCTAGTCAAACGGTGGGAGGGCTACCAAGGGAGCTGTGCTCGATAGAGTGCAGCGAACATAATTTGTGGACGCTGGCGGAACAGAGAGACCACGGCCCAGTGCCATGGACCCGTAAAAGTGACAGGGTACGGCGCACAGCCTGCATACATACACGCTAAGAATAGCACAGGGGAGCACTCCAAGAAGGCCCAACCAATCAAGCCATAGGCCCGCCCCGCCCAACAACAGAAAAGCCCACGCAGTACTCTCATCCACTTGTATGCCATCAAAGAGTGGGAGCCAGGTTCCGGCTCGTCCAAGGATAAAACGGGTTCGAGAAAAAGCGCCTCGGCCGCCGCTCGATGGGCGGGGAAGCCACAGTAGACGGCATGGCCCGCAGACCGTGGCTGTCCGACAAGTGACGCCAGTCGACCTGCACGTCCTCCAGACGCAAGATGTCCGTCGTGTCCACAACGTCCAACGAGGGGAAGCTGTCCCCGACTGAGTCAAAGTCCCACGCCAGGCGCACGCACCCGTACGCAGTGAGCAGGCACCCAGACCGGGCCTCGACGCGGCGGAGTCTCTGTACCACGACGCAGCTCCGCGCCTGCCGCCCAAGAGACCTCACTACACGCTGCGCGCGCCCCCAACGCACCTCGCCGCCGCTGCAGTTGTACTTGATGAACGAGTACCACGCCTTTCTCATGAGGCTGGCCGTCGCCCGCACGAACTGCAAGTGCCCGGCGGCGCCCCACTCGAACTGCGCAATAATGCGTGCCGTGTTGTTGACCGTCAACCAGTGGATGCCGTCCATGGCGAGTCGCGCGGCGAACTTCTGCAGCTCCGGCGCCGAGAGTAGGTCGACCACGGCAACGCGCTGGCCGCGGCCAGAGAACGACAGGTCCGCCGTGCGCGTCGGCGCCGCGACCGCCACGTCTGCGCCCACCGCCTCAGACGCCTCGACGATGTCCACCTCTTCAATCTCCCTGAGCACCTCTACCTGGGTCTACTCGCAACGCATCATTTGAAGAGACACACCGGGGCCGCGCTTGTTGGTGCGCTTGTACATGCGCTTGCACGCACCATGCAACGACTCGTTGAGGGACGCATCTCCCTGCCACAAGTTGCCCCGGGCGCGCAGCTCGTCACCGAGGTGGTAGATCAGCCGGTGAATCTTGGTTGTGTTGATGCGACCGTACAGCGTCTGAAGGTAGTCGACACCAAGCGTCTCAGCCTCCGCTTCGATTGCCCGTACGTCCATTTTGGTAATGGTGGTGGTGTCGGCGATGTTGTCGCCGAGCAGATGCCCACCGAGCTCCGCAGCCTTGCAGAACAATTCGAGCACGGCGTCATGCACGAGCTTGTCCTTAAAAACGGCCAGGTACTGCGCCGAGGTCGCCAGGTCCGGGTCCGGCATCTCTCCCAGGGGCTCGTCCTCGACCGCAAGGTCGTCACCATCAACACATACCCACCCGTCATCGTCCATTCCAACGTCGGTTTGCGCGCCGGCGGTCACCGCCGAGACAGACGGGCGGGTTCGTACCGCGGTGGCGGTGCGGCGGCCAAGACCCGACGACGGCGCGGTTGCAGCATCGTCGGGCGGCCCGATGAGACCCGCCACCATGAATGGCGAAAAAAGCAAAAAGTGCCTCCGACTGCGCCCTGTCATGGTTGCCTGCTTTTCCTTCATTGGTACAAAGCAACTGGCGTGGGAGAATAGTACAATACAGTCGTAAGAACAATGGTCAACCGACAGATGTGCTCGTGTTTAACGTAAGAGAAGTGTCAGACTAGCACCGCCCGGCTTGACACCCGGCCCATATCGGAGCGAACAGATAGACAATGAAGGTCAAGCAGAAGCGCACGCCACTCACCCGTGTGGCCCTCTTCACACAAACATCCCCAGGCGCTGACGGGCAAACCTTGCAGTTCCTGTCGAGCTCAAAGGCCCGTCGGTTGAGGACGTTAAGCGTGTCCGTCACTGGCCCCAGTAGAGCATGACCATCCGGGCAGACGGTGGTGAAAAAAGCCGGAAGACGCTGAGCCAGCAGCCGCAGAGCACCGAGCTTCCACACGTGCAGCAAGTCAAAAGTGGCCGTGCGGTATAAGGAGCGTGACCCAGTGCTCAGTCCGTGCACAGCGCCGAGAGCGGGAGCAAAGGCAAGAGCGCTGTGCTCTTGTCCGAGCGCCCGGCGGCGAGCCGGCCGCGGGTCATTGCGGCGCACAATGGCGGCCTCCAACTGAACATCGAGCGTCTGCAAAACGTCCCGGTCGACCGCTCGAATGGTCGACGCGCTCGGGACGTCGTCCTTGTCCGCCATGCACGGAGAGCAAAAGAAGCGGCACCTGTTACCCATGAGCAAAAAGATCGCGCGCTCTTCGGGCTGGTCCACGACGATGCCGACGATGCGCGGCACAAGGAAAACATCACCGCGTCCGCTCACAGGAGCAGTGACGCCCGACTCGCTCGCACGCGTCAACGCCCGCAGGGTCACGGCCAGACAACGCTGCAACAGGTCATTTCGCACGTCGCTCACCTCAAGGCGGCATGCCTGCGTTTGGCCAACAGCCCGTGGACCGTGCTCGATGTATCCAACGGTCGTCCATCCACCCCCCGGGCCGAAAACGTTGACGAACCGGGCGCGCACAGGGAAGATGTTGTGCGCGCCCGACCACGACACGAGCGCCTCGTCGGCGTGAAGCTGAACACCCATAACGACAGCCGCCCGGCCGTGCACAGCTCGAACGTTGCGCCGCTCCTGCTGGTACAGGTCCGAGTCGAGCGTCCCGCGCCGCTGACGGGACTCATCGTCGTCATCGATCTCCGGCAGCTCGTTTTCGAGCTGGTCGCTCGTGGTGGTGCCGCCGCCGAACGGCCCGTCCTAGCCAAAGTCCACGGCCTCTGCGCACGCGAGCGCGTCGAGGCCCGCCGTGAGGACGTCGCGGTAAAAGTAGGTGTAGACCTTCTTGCCAATTTTGATGGGCACTTGCATCCAGCGGAGGCGCGCGAGCTCGCGCGCCTGCCCCTCGCGAGCTGCCGTGAGGAAAGAATGCGGCGTGTGAAAGGCAGCACCGAAATCGGCCACGGCTGTGCTACCCGCAGTGGCAGCCCGCTCCATGTCCATAATGACGTCAGCAAACCGCATGTTGTCGCCCTTTGACAGACCTCCACCGCCGGCTGTCAAAGAGAAGCGGAGGGGGATGAGCCGTGCGCAGCGTACCGCGCGGCGCGTGCGGAGGAGCGCCGCGAGCTCGAGCTTGCCCACGCTCAGCGTCGCCGCCACGCGCTCGCCCGCACGGCTGAGATGGTACGCCTGCGCGCGGTGCAGCAGGCCGCGCAGCGCGCCATAGAGAACGGCAGCGTTGACGGTGACAACGGCGAGGGGTGATGGCCGGTTTTGTGCAACGTTCGATTGGTCCCGGGAGGTAGTGAGTGCATGTCTTCTGTGCTCATCGAGGGAGACCGGCCAGGTCTTCAGGAGGCTTCTCGGGCTCTGGTTTGTATCCACCGCGTGGAGTGCAGTACCTGGTCACAGGCGCGTAGCGTCGCGCGGTCGGCGCATTTGTTTGTTCTTTTGGGTTCTTTCTCTTGGCTCTTTCCAGCCTGCGCGCCGGCATGCAGACGGTATTGCCACTTCGACGTCTACGACCTCGAGCATCAAAGCTGAGGGACGCCGGTGGTCCCAGGCAGTCGGGATGTAGAAAACACATATAAATATCAGAATCAGCGCTCCGTGTACGTCACCCCCAGGCGCCCGGCGCCACCATTGCCCATGGTTTGCGCTCCGCCTAATAGAGCTTAATAACCACCGTCAACCCTCAAGTCACACGATCCTGCTCCGCTCTGCAGATCATCTCGAGACCAGGTCCATGCACCTGAACAACGTTTGTAACAGGAGTTCCGATGTTCAGGCGCCGTGCCGTAACAGGGGCCTGAACGGGATTTCCTCCCGTTCAGGATGAACATAGTTCTGACGATGGTGGGGTTGCGTGCTTTTCATATCCAGAAATGTTCCCGAGAAGGCCGTGGAGTCGTGTAATGCGCCAGGAGTGGTACACGCCATCCAACGAAACTTGTACTCGGAATCGCAGATGGCTTGAGTGTTCAGCGCGTAGAAGACCTTCCTTGAATAGTAGTCTACGACACACGGTACGTCCGTCTCGAGTGGTTGCTCTTGCTCGACCGCAATCCCGTCAAGTGTCCCACAGACGTTGCCAGATTGGGAGTTTCGACGGCTTGGGAACCCCAACTCATACGCCAGCCGACGCGGGAAGCTGCTCAACTGAAAGTCCAGGTCTGAAAAGGGTGTCGAGTTTACGGCATCTATTGCTGTCTTCCCAATTTTGGCCGATGAGGTCGAAGTCAAGACAGGGTCTCGGTCAACTGCCCATTGGTCGAACCACTTTATCCGGCTGAGTGGATGGCTGAGAAACTGTTTCACGCAGTTGATCACCCCTGTTGACATCGCCAGCATCGGCCAAAAATGGGAAGACAGCAATACGACATCCCAAAAAGCACGGTAGACAGTACAGCTATTGCTGATCTCCAAAAAATGGCGGTTGCAGAGTGGTTGCACTAATTTAACAGCGTACGTGGACCAATGGAAATGCTAGGAATCATGTGAGCTCCTTACACAGTCTCCTCATGCAGCTCTGCGCTCTGGAAACGCACATCAGGATCTCAAGAAATCTGAAGAAATTTGTTGATCTCATGACAAATCACAGGTCTGGCCCAGAACCCTCTCAATGCCCTCTTCAGGCCCGAGCAAGCGGCCCAAAAATCTCAGGAATTCTCATTGTGGGTTGCAATGGCTCTGTGTGACCCCTGCAAAACACGTTGATTGGCTTGCAAGATTACTGGCGGCAACTCTCAGCCAATAGTACGATCGTGGCTTCTCCAACAGCCAATGCGACTTCACTTCTCTGCTGTGTCGTCGGCTCTGCCTCCCTTCTCTCTGCAACCGCCATTTTTTGGAGGATAGCCATATAAGAGAATCATTTACAACAGAATATGGGTCGCGAGTCTTCCATTCCAGTTCGTGTAGGCCACTTTTATTGAGATTCAGCTGAATCAGCCGTCTCGTATAACGAGAACGCACTGTACTAGTTGCGACATTGTCCATCTAAACACGACTTCCGGAAGAAAGGACCGCGCGATGAGCAGCGCGACGGTTTTTGACTTCAGAGACGCACGGTATGCTCGCTTCCAAGAACGTACTGTTGCTGTACAGCGCGCGGTCGTTGGTGCTGGCCTGAGTTCTGAGGGAACCATCAAAGCAGCGCTTTTGCGGAACGGGATTCAGAAAGGTCCTGGTGACAAGTTCATGGGTTTGGCCGAGGCCCGCGGGGCAAGGTCTTTCGACGTCCACGAGCACGTCGTAGTGGCGCCATCCCATCTGGTATTCTTCAATCTAGCCAGCCCGCTCCTTCAACAGGTGTATAATGCGCTGTCTATCCTCCAAAGGGACGAATTTGTGATGAAAATGCGTTCGTGTTCCCAGCATATGCCCGGACATACCGTCCTCAAGGCGTTTGAGCCTGAGAAGATGGGTGGCACGACGTTGTCCATGTTTGACTGTGCTGTTCTGCTCCCTATTGCTCCGACAGTGCTGGATGACATGAACTCACGAACGGTGCTACCAATACTGGCAGCGTCTGTTCTTGTGGCGCTAAAAGCTCTACGTGCCTTTACGAACGCGTTGTTCTTCAGCCCAACAATTCGGAACGATGGGGAACATGCCGTCCGCATCAAGCCAACCGTTCAAACGCTACAGCTGATGGGATGTCCTCTGCTCACCGAGCTCGGCTCCCTCACAAGCAAAGGGATCAATTGGGAAAGTCCAAGCGTGCGCAGACTCCTCGAGCTTCTCTATCGGACCCTGCCGCAGGTGCAAATTGGGCCAGCCATATGCGAGCTGCTCTTCGAGAAGTTCCATAAAGTCTCAAAGAGAGAAATCGCGCGGAGCAACAGTCGAGATCCTGCTGTCTTCTTGTGGCAACACAGACAGGCCGGCCCCACTGGGGCGGTCGTCCCGTCCGTGCGCTCGGTAGTCTCGTCAAAGACCCCGGAAGCAAGCGCCAAGACGCACACACACAACTGGTGTGGGCGGCAAAGACAAGCCGCAAACACGACACAGCGTTGTGAGGCTCAACGTCTACTTGCCTCCCTCGGGGACTCGGCACCGCTCTGCTGTCCCGCTCAGATATACCCACCGATCCCCGTCCCTCAACCCTCAGGGAAACCCACTCCAGAGTGCCAAAAACACGGGCCAAACGCGGGCCACACCCGCCAGCGGGCCGTGCCCAAGACCCAATCAAAACACGCCAACAAAAATCCCCGGGGCGAGGGTGAGATGCACCAAGCACATCAGATAAGAATCCCGACAACGAAAAGAACAAAGCAAGGGTGCGGCCATAAATCAGCCGACCGTTGAGTGGTATGTCCGGGAATCACAAGTGGGTCATTCCAACCACTATCCGATCACGCGGAATTGGTCTCGTGATCGCTCGGAGATCGCTTAGTCTAGATAATCCCGGTAAGCACGGATCTCGGACTTACTTAGCCGAGCTCCGGGTTTGAACCGCCCGAAGGGCGTGACCGTCTGTGGATCATCCAATTAAATGGCTGCATCAGCCGTCAAATCTCGCAGGCCTACGTGTGGCCATGCTGCCACAGGGGGCTGGGCGACCCTGGCGGTTAGCAGTTGCAGCTGGACGGGGAGATGCCATGGCGCGGGTTGCGGGCGGCAACGGGGAAGCCAGCCGCCGGCGGGGGGCGCCGAAAAGGGCATCGGCCACGGCGCAGTGGGGCTTAGACCGTGTACCTTACGGATCTGCTGATTCCGTTCTGCAGGCTGTTGCAGGATCTCCGCAGTCTGCCAAATGGCTGCAGACCGGGCCATTTTGTGCTGGCAGCCTGCTGGCTCAACAGATATCTGGCACATCGGCACGCATGATTTCTGCTCTTTCGCTGCTTGTCTGGATCATCCGAATGCTAAGACCTTTCGCAGCTCGTGCTCTTCTTCTGCTGCACGCTAGTATAACTCCTGGCAGGCGCGGAGTTATCTCGCTTCCACCAAAAGGAAGCCGTTATCGTCCTTCTGCAGCAGACGTGATGCTGAAGACATGCGCTGCAAGTGCAGCCCAGTGGCATGATTCCACAGATTTGGCGCAGAACTTGTGCGCTGCAACAGGGGTCCGGCAGCGACCTGCAACATTTTACCAGCAGATTTCCTGCAGGTCATAAACAATAAAGGCTTGTCGTGGGCAGAAAAAAACGGGGGAACACGCTGGACCTTTTTGGCACAAGATCTCCGCACCGTCACGGTCGTCTCGATTACGTACCACACTACTGGGGTGCGCAAAGGGTGTACTGGGGCGTACTGCGGCCTAGAATTTGTACCCAGAAAGTGAAATCAATGCTGGGGTGGCGCGGGCTCCACTGGCCTCTCAC
>ENA-ORXT01005749-ORXT01005749.1-marine-metagenome-genome-assembly--contig:-NODE-5749-length-11981-cov-7.727907_pt1 | contig 11981 bp, 6 predicted proteins | sample MGYA00237868_ERZ511482 | MGnify/ENA metagenome assembly ERZ511482 | reverse complement strand
GAGCGGCGGCAGCGGCGCCGCCGCCGCCGCCGCGGGCTTGTGCGCCCCAATGAGGACCGCCGCGGGCGCGTCGGCCGCCGGCGGGGTGTGCAGCAGCGCCGACGCGCCGCGCGCAAAGGCGGCCGCGTCGGCGGCGGCGGCGGCGCCGCCGCCCGACGAGTGGGTGATGGTCGACGACGTTGTTGCGGTGGAGGACGACGCCGTCGCCGACGACGTCGAGTCGGCGGGCGCCATGGGGAGGGTGCCCCCCCCACCGCCGCCACCGCCACCACCCCCACCCCCCCCGCCGCCGCCGCCGCCGCTGCCCTTCATCGGCGAGTTGCGGAGCTGCCGCTGAAAGTCGGCGACGACCGCCACGTGGCGCTCCTCAAACCGCTTGCGCCACTTGCGGTACGACGCGCGGGCGCGGGGGGACAGGTTGTCGGCGAGCCACCGGTGGAGGAGGCTATCGTCGGCCATCCACCGCGTCAGCAGCACAATCCCGTCGCGCGGCTGCGCCGCCCGCAGCCAATAGTTGGCCATCGCCCGGTTGACGAGCAGCCGGTCGACCGTCTCGCAGTGCTCCCGAATGATGGGCGGGAGCACCTCCTCCTGCGTCTCGAGGTACGACAGCAGGGCGGGGAGGAAGGCGATGAGCGCTTGGTAGAGTTTGCCGAGCACCTCGGACGGGGGGCGCGTGTTGAAGAGCTCAAAGGTGGCCCCGACGTCGTGGTACTGGCCGAGCATCTTTTCCTTGGTGTAGCGCGTCGTCTTAAAGTAGCGGTGGAGCGCGCGGGAGGAGGGCGCCGACTCGGTGAGCCACGGGAAGATGACCTGGTCCTCCACCTCCCAAAATTGGGCGAGGAAGAGCTCAAAGACCGACCACCACTCGGCAAAGGTCGTAATGTCCCCCATGGTCAGCGTGAACCACTGCCGCTGCATGGCGCCGAGGATGGTGTAGAGGGACATGGTCTCTTGGCGGATGGCATTGTGGGGCACCGCCAAGATTTCTTGCTCCCACGCCCCCGACCCGCCGCCGACGCCGCCGCCGTCGACCATGTGGAAGCGGGGCAGCACGTACGCTTCGGGGCGGCGGCTCATGAGCGTGTTGGCGCGCACCTCGGCGGAAAAGACGGGCGTCGCCGCGTCGACGCGCTTGACCATCCGCCGCCGCAAGCCGACTTCCGACGTGGAGCCGGAAAAGCAGGCGGGGCCGATCGAGCCCGACGCGCCCGCCAGCGAGTCGATGGAGCGCATGGAGCTGCCGGCGGCGCCCCCCCCGCCCGAGTGGCGCCCGCCCCGCCCGCCGCCGCGGCACCGAGCCGAGGGCGGCGGCGAGGAGGCGCCCCGCGGGGCCCCGCCGCAGCGCCGTTGCGTCGTCAATGCCGGCGCCGAGGAACTCGTCGAGGTCGGCGGTGGCCGCCCACGCGTGGGCGCCCCCCAACAGCGCGTACGCGGCGGCTTCGGCGCCCCACTGGCCGTACATGTAGCCGCTGCTGCAGCCGCCGCCGGCGGTGCCGTTGGCGCCCCGCGCCTCCTCCGCGCCGCTGCCGAGAGTGCACCACGGGAAGAGCACGAGGCGGTGGAGGTCCCGGCGCCGCACCCCCGCCGTCTCCATGGCCGCCCCGACCGCGTCGGCGTGCGCGCGGGCGGCGGCAGCGGCCGCCGCCGCCGCCGCTGCCGTGCACGCAACCGTGTCGTCGGGCGTCGGGCGGCCGCGCGACGGGACCGCACACGCGGCGGCGGCGGCGGTGTGGCCGGTCGGTACCGCGACGGGGAGGGCGAGCGTGTCCCACCGGGCGCGCCCGAGGAGCGCGCGCGCCGCCCAGGCGGCCGCGTCGGGGATGCCCGCCGCGCTCGCCAGCCGCCCGTGCAGCGCGTTGGAGCAGATGAGGAGGGCGCGCCCGCCCCGCGCGTCGGCCACGTCGGGGCACCGCCGTGGCGCCGCCGTCGGCGGCGCCGTCGCGTGCCACCCCGTCGCGCAAGCGAGGGAAAAGGCAAACGTCGCGACGGCGGTGGGCGTCAGCGGCGCCGCCTCGGTCGCGACGGGCACGCGGAGGGCGACCGTTGCGCCGCCAAAGCGGCCGGCCGAGGCGGCGCGCAGGGCGGACCGCAGGGCCGCCGCCGACGCGCCGTACCGGCGCTGCCCGCCGGGGCGCGTGAAAAACGTCACGACGCCCGCCCACTCGTCGCGCCCATTCACGCGCTCCGCGCGGAGGTGGGTGACATGGTCGAGCGCCACGTCGACGCCGGGGATGGGGGGGTCGAGGGTGGCGGCGCCGCCCCACGGGGATGCCCCGGCCCCCGCCGCGGCGCTGGCAGTGGTGGCGTTGCGGCCGCCGGGGGCCCCCACGTGCCCGCTCGGGGGCGACTCGGCGGCGCGCCCCGCCGCCCCGCCGGCACGGACGGCACGAGCGCCGTCGGCACGACGGTGGAAAAGAGGAGGAGGTAGCGCACCGACGCGGCCGACGCCGGGCGCTGGGCGCCGCGGCGCAGACACGGGAGCGGGGCGGCGGGGCGTGCGACGGGGCGGGCAAGACGTGAGACGCACCGCCGCCGCGTGTCTCCGCCGCACCGCGTGGAGCGGCAATCGGCGCCAGTCGCGCGCTTCTGGGGTGTGTCCCACAAGAGTGACACCTGCCTGCCACAGGTCGGAATTGCCCTCTCAGCCAATCAAACCACGAATTCTTGTACAAGACTGGTTATTGACTTTCTACTTTTTTAAAGGGAAGCACAATAGTCAAGCACGAGACAGAGCACTGACTGAGCGTAGGCGCGCTCGAGGCAATTTCTCCCTGACGGAGCCACGAGCCGCCAATGGGGAGAAAAACCGGGAGGCACACTAAAGCAAGAACAGAAGCGAAAAAAGCAGGAGCTACAGACCACACAGACCACACAGACAACCTTGGACCTTGGCACGGCAGCTACCGGGACACAACGGGGGTCTGTTGAATGTGGCGCACACGCACAACCGAGCGCCGATCACGGGGATGGGCGAGCACATCCACATTAATGAATGGATGTGGCACAATCTCGGGAGGGCCAGACCGGACACGCACGGTCTGGAGCGTACCCTCTTAGTGGTCACGCTTGTGTAGGCGGTCGTGCGGGGTGCCGATGAGGTCGTCGTCGCCCCACGGGAAGCGCGGCACCTGTTAGACAACGACGGCGGACGACGAAACACAGGACGAGAAAACAGAGACGCCGAAGAAGGGTGAGCAGGTGAATCACGAAGCCAGCCAAAGGAAACCGGCGCGAGAGCAAAAGCACAATTGCTGACGTGCACGACAGTCTTCAGCGAATAGCCGAGTCCTACGCCGCGCGGAAGACTGGCAGCAACACGCCCCACGCGTGGGAGCAACGCAACAGCGCACGAGGGCACCAGCCAAACGTACGCGAGACGTGATGTGCAGGTACGGGTAGGCGGGTCCCGGCTCAGGGTGGGCGTGGTCGGCCATCATCTGCACAGAGCAAAGAGCAAACCAGACGCGACGGGCCAGCAAGGACAAGCGATTGGTGATAGATCAAAGCAAAAAAAAAAAAAAGGAAAAAGGACTGCAACCACGGCGTTCAACGTCAGCAACAAAACTGGATGTAAGAGCCAGAGATCGAATGCGACGAGGACCATGAGCAGTGCGAGACACCATGCTTCGTGAGACAACGGAGGACCGTAAGCAAACGCGTTGCCGCAACACTATGCTCAAAAAGTGCACTCCACATGGGCTACGTTGCTCGGGCCACACGTTCAGCGCCATCCGGCGTCTCCGGACTGACCCACTAAGGCCACCCAACACCCCCCGGAACTCAACTTCGTGTCGCGCACATCGCCCAATATGCGTTCACGAAAACAGAGGACGTGCATCAAGAAGGCGTTCCGCTGCAGGAAAACAGCACAGCACAGGCCGCGCGGGCCACACAAGCGCGAAAACGCAACGTACCTGCAGGCAGAAGTAACCAAAGACCGGCACGCTCGCCACCCCCGTCACGAGGCGCCAGCGCCACATGTCCGAAACTGCGTGCGCCTTGGGATGGAAAGCAGCGGGGTCCACGCCCTCGGGCATGCGTGCAGCGGGCCGCGCGGCGGCGGCCTCGGTCGACGCCGGCGCAGCGGCGCTGGATGCGCGGCGGACGGTGGCGCGCCCGAAGGCCGCAGCTGTCCGGCCCAGGGCAGACATGGTGGCAACGCCCGAGTCCGCAAAGACAATGAACACAACGGGACGCACAGGGACGTGGTGGGGAAGGAGCTAGCACGCGAAGCCGACGGGCGGCACGACGGAGGAGTCTAAGGGGTTGAGCGGCGTCGACAAGATGGGTGGTGGGCTCTGTTCGATTGAGGAGGCGACTGGGCGGAGCAACAAGGCTGTAAATCGGCGACATACGCATTTCTTCGAGAGATTTCTTCTGCGCAGTAGAATCACGGAAAGTAAGTTTGAATAGCCAAGACAATACTGGACTGTGCGTGGTTACGCTATTACGATTGGCAAGTGATACCGCCGGCGACCCCAACCGTTCTTCTCTGGCCGCTGCCGTGCTGTGATCGACACCGTCGTGGTCGTCGCGGCAACTTTCTTCTGGTCGATTCCCCTGCTGCTTGGGATTGCCGTTTTGAAGCGGTCGCCCTTGCCTGCGCCATGAAGGTCAAGGTGCTGAGCCGGTCGGATGCGTCCTGGAAGGGCACCTCGGACGGCCCCGGCGCCGTGCGACGGACCGGCCGAAACCCTGCCGCTCACCTGCACCCGCCATCGCGGCCGCTCGAGGCTGTCCGCGCTCTGAATGCCGCCAAGGTTGGCCGTATGCTTGCCCGCCCCTTCCTGTTTTCCCTTGCCCCCGGCCACGTGGATGGGGTGTACGGGCTGGCGCGCTCCCGCGTCTCCACCGCGCTGGTCGCGTCGGCGAGCGCGGATGGGGAGCTCAAGCTGTGGCACCTGCCATCGCAGCGCGCCATTGCCGCTCGTACACCATTGCCGCGTGCGTTCATTCGGGATGTGTCATTTTCGCATGACTCGTCGCGGGTGCTTGCCGTCTCGGACGCCAAACTCATCTACGCCATGCGCGTTGCGACGGACGGGGACGCGCTGCAGACGCGCGCCGGGCCCGTGGAGGGCGTAGGGGGCGTGTATGGCGGCGAAGAGACAGCTGCAGGCGCGGCTGCAGCTGCAGGTGGGGAGATGTCCTACCTGGCGTCGGCGCCGCTGTCGGCCATCGACGCTCACTACAAGCGGCCGCTCTTTGCTACCGCCTCAGACGCGGTGGAGGTGTGGGATGAGACGCGGAGCGAGCCGCTGCAGCGCTTGACGTGGGGGGTGGACTCCCTCCACACGGTGTCGTGGAACCCGGTGGAGCGGGATCTGCTGGCGTCGGCCGCCTCGGATCGGTCAGTGACCCTGTACGATATTCGGGAGCGCACGCCACTGCGCAAGCTGGTCATGGCGCTGCGAGCCAACGCAGTGGCGTGGAACCCGATGGAGGCCTTCAACTTCACCATCGGCTGCGACGACGGCAACTGCTACTCGTTTGACATGCGGCGGCTAGGCGGCGCCAGCGGCTCCAAGGCCAAGGGCCCGCAGACGGCTGGCACCGCCCGGCCGCGCGGCGGCGTGGGCCCTGCCGTCGGCGCCCGGGCGGTGCACAAGGACCACGTCGGCGCCGTCATGTCTGTGTCCTACTCCCCTACGGGGCGGGAGTTTGCGTCGGGCTCCTATGACCGGACGGTGCGCTTGTGGGACACCGAGGCCGGCCGCTCGAAGGAGGTGTACCACACCAAGCGCATGCAGAAGGTCTTCTCGGTGCTCTACTCGGGTGATGGCCGGTACGTGCTGTCTGGGTCTGACGACTCCGACGTGCGGGTGTGGAAGGCGGATGCTTCACGACCGATCAAGCCGCTGCTGCCGCCCGAGCAGGCAGCAATCAACTATGCAACTGCGGTCGTTGAGCGCCATGCGGCGCTGCCCGATGTGCGTCGCATCGCCAAGAAGCGGCACGTACCGAAGCCGATCAAGACTGCCCAGCGGATACGGGCGGAGATTGCGGCCAACGAGGTGCGCAAGCACCGCAACGTGGTGGCCAACAGCGCTAAAGGTGCTGTGCCGAAGCGTAAGCCAGAGCGGCAGCGGTCGATCGTGCGCGAGCTCGAGTAATCGCTGTGTGGTCGGTGGCAGACCGCTCTTGTCACCTGTTGATAAAGACAGCGTCTCGCTGCAATTGCTTCAACGCCCCACAAGTCATACCACTGGACGAAGAAGATCGTTTGGTGTGAGGGCACAGCACCGAGAGCATCGCACCACGGCTAATCAGGCCCGACGACGAAGAGCAACAAATGACTGGTTGATTTTCCCTCCGCCGAATACTGCCTAACTGTTGCTCCACAGCGCTGCGCAAGCCGCGACCAGTTCCCGACGGTCCGTCACGACGACGCACACCCCACCGAGTAAAAGCCAACCAGTCGGACGAGCCAGAAAGGCTTCAACCACATCACAGCTGGCTGGAAACACGCATACACACCACACTCATACACCACACACGTGATTCACACTTACACACGCGGCGAAAGCGAAAAAAAAAAGAACATACACATGCAACCCACACCCTTCACCGACCACCGTCCCACACACCAACTCACCCACAGCGGCAAGCAGACGTGCACAGGATCTGTGTTCAAGCTACGCCCCGCCATACAGTCGCCATCCCAGACTCCAGACGTGTACACCGCCATTGGCGGCATCAAGGTGTCGACCAAGCTCAAAACGGCCGCACAGGAAGAGCAAAAACGAGTTGAAATTACCCCACCGGTGTGCAGCCAGACGCAGGTGTACACGAAAGCGCGAGTGCGTCTACCCGAGAAGAGAGCGGGGGCGCACCAGCGACGATCCCCACTCAGGCGCTGCCCAACTGCGTGGACAACCAGTCCAAGCCCTCGAACAGACCCTCCCCATTCGTCGCGCAGCAAGACATGATATACCAAGTGCGCTGGCGAAGAGCAGGCAGGCCCAAGGCGTTCACAATCTCCGCCGTCTTGCAGGCCCCAGGAAGGTCCTGCTTGTTCGCAAACACGAGCAGCACGGCGTCACGCAGCTCCTCCTCCGATAGCATCTTGTGCAGCTCCTTACGCGCTTCCTGCAGGCGGTCCTGGTCCTGGCTATCAACCACGAAGATGATACCTTGCGTGTTTTGGAAGTAGTGGCGCCACAGCGGCCGGATCTGCGCGTGAGAAAATGAAGAACAACGATGCATAAACAACCAAAGCAGAGATACGAATACGGCAAAACAGGGTACACACAAAAAGGATAGGTCAGCAACTGGACACATGCACAGAGCAGCACCATGCAAAGACTCACGCGCGCGTGCGGAACAAACATCGGGCTTTGCCTCGCAGAAAAGACAACAGGGACACCCAGCCCCACGCCGAAACGCCACGAGAGCCCAGCCGGGAAGCGTAGCTCAGTGAGCCCAGAGAACGTACCCTGTCCTGACCCCCGACATCCCAAACGGTGAATGAAATGTTCTTGTACTCAACGGTCTCGACGTTGAAGCCTGTAGGACAACAAAACACAAACGGCAATGCGCAGAGAAACAAGTGTCAGCCAACAGCTCGCTTGCTGCCGATGCCGCGGTCGTGCGTGAGCCGTTTCATGCTCTGCATTCATGAAAGATCAGGCGCAAGAAGACCACGGGAACAAGCAGAGCAGGCGAGGCAACATCTGCCCATGAACCAAGCCACAGCCGAAAGGCGCCGCCACCAAGGAGCCGACGTCCTCAAAGCATAGTCGAGAAACATACCGATAGTGGGGATGGTGGTGACAATTTCTCCAAGCTTGAGCTTGTAGAGGATGGTAGTTTTGCCGGCAGCTGGGTCCCGACGTTGTGTGTCAGCATCGAGCCAACAACAGCCACCAAAAACAAGCGTCAACATCCACGAACCCAACCATTCACCAAAAAGAAGCAGCCACATGCAGACAGATGCTCACCCTCTCATCGTCAGATGTCGGCTCACCATCGTTGCGCTCGACGTGTGTTTGCTACCCCCAAGCGCATACCAGCAGTCGACCGCCGCCTACACCACGCGCGAAGCTCACCGCAGTGCAAACCAGCAACATAAACGCGTGTCCTCACTGCTTGACGAGCACATCATCGAAAGCCACCCCGACCACAGCGCATACCGTCCAGTCCCACCATCAGGATCCGCATCTCCTTCTTGCCAAACAAGTTGGCGAACACCTTGGACAGGGACATCCCCATGGTGGGCGACGGCGCCTGGGCGCGCTCGCGCGCGCGCACGAACGACGGGGTCGGGAAGAGAGAGGGGAGCGTAGGCAACACCAAACACGACTACCGACCACAGTAGCTGCGCAGGGGCACACGGAGAATAAAGGGGTGTCCGCGTGGAGCAGAGTGTGCCGCCGTCACTGCTGCTCGACACCGGCGGCGTCACGGGCGGTCCAGTGGGCGGCGACCGTCACGGCAGGCCGGCGATGGACTGCTACGGGTCTTCCAACCGGCCAAGCCACACCGCCACACGACCGCGGCCTGGCAAAAAAAAACACTCCCACACGCGCCGCCGGCAGACCCCCGTCTGGCGCGCGCTGTGTCGGGTGACCCAAGGGTGCCAGCAGGAAGGGTCGACGGCCGTGGCGGGTCAAAAAGGGTGTTTGCTGAGCACGCTCAGATGGCGGATTGGAGGCCCATGCTGACAGCAATCACCCTCGATGCGCATTGGCAGGAGAAGAAAAAAATTCGAGGGCCACGCGTGACCATCCGTCAGAACACTCGGAATGCTGTCGGCCACAAGACCCCGCTGTCCGTAGGGCTGTTTTTCTTGCGATCGACACCGCATGAGATGCTACTCAAGGGGCCAGCAACATCACTATGAAATTCAATTAATATGTGCAATTGAATGTATTATATCTTTCGAAGACAAAGCTTGAATACTCAGTCGATTGATAGACTGTTCCAGTCTTTTTGTGACTGGCGCTTCCTATGCTCATGCTGTTACGACGTCAACGGACCAGCTAAGATTTACCCCCGGTCCGAGAAACTCTATGGTCGGCGTGGCGCTGATATGTGACGCTGCATGACTTGGAGACCAAGCCATGTGGCGACAGAAACACAGGTCGTGGTGTCCCGGACTGAGGATCAGGCGATATAAAGGCATCCACGATAGGCCTCGGGTGTTGCCTTCACAAAGTCATTGGCCGTCAAGACTATCTGGCGTGAATGTGGGCTAGTGTGCTGGGCAGGGCGTAGCACAGAAGCCCCATCATTGAAGTTCAAGTCCTACGTGAGAACCAGTCGAGTACGCGCTGATCGCTGGACAAACCTATACGTATTTATTTTCGTCCAAAAACTCAGCTGTGACTACACCAAGAACTCATGCAGCATAGAAGGGACCTGCTTACCATGTACCGAAAGGACTCCGGATCAGCCAGCGTCAAAGCGACGGACACGCTGCCCGACTGTGGATGTGCTGTCCGTCTGCGGAACGTGCGAATGATCGAGAGATGTATTTACCGGGTTGAAGATGACACAGGCTCTGAGACAGTCCAAGCGTTTTCATTTGTAGCGCTTTCCTCCACTCCTACTCTGTTTCCGTTCGCAGATGAGCGCTCTGGATAGTAAAGCGTCGGTTCGACTCATGGCCGAACCTGTGCTACACATGCGTTCATGCAGTGGACCATGATATAGCTTTCAGTCTTTTGCCATACCATTTGTGCTTCAAAATCTATAGTTTCATATATCTGAAAGGCCATTACACATAATCCGCCCCTCATCCGTGACCACAGGCCACTTTCAGTTGATGACAAGAGCCACGTCCCATAGTGTGATGCATTGTTCGTATTTATAAAGCAACTACATAGCATGTTAAAATGGGTCGGGTTGTTGTGGGCTGCTCAACCCCCGCTGGAAGGGGCTCCCGCAATAGCGTGCGAGGTACGGATGGATGCAAAAGGAAGTCACGCAGAGCCAGTCAGAGCTGCAGTGCCGCTCAGCAGGTCACCGTCGAAAGTGGCGACCGGCCACGTGCGCCGCAAGCTGTGCCGCCGTCAGGAAGGATGCGTTGCACTCGGCGCATTGGGGCGTGCCGCTGCCCGGCAGCCCCGCGGTTGCCGCGACCCCAGGCGGGGGCGACGCGGATAGCAGCGGGGTTTGCCCGCCGCCACCACCTCCCCTTGCCTCGCTCAACGCTTCAGTGGTCGTCGGTGACTGAGACGGCGGTTGCGACGTGTACGAGAGAAGGAGTGGGAAACCGCCGACGGACGGTGGTGCGCTCGCTCCGACAGCCGCGTCAGACGAGCCTGCCGACGTGCGGAAGCCGGGGCTGGCCCGCTTCCTCCGCCCAATACCGTGGACAGCTCGGCAGTGCTTGTCTGTGCGGGGAAATGTATGGAGTGGCAAAGTGATCGTTGAAATGCATCGAGATTGGGGAGGAAGCGAGGAAGCGCCACGAGAGACGACGGTCAGATACTGCGCAAGGATGTCAAGCACCTTCACAACTCACCACGGCCATTTGAACGGCCGCGTCGCCCGTACCCGCCCGGTTGTATGCACCTCACAATGGATCACAGGGGCAGCTGCCAACGTACCCAAGTCAGATTTCTCGGCGAAGCGGGCGTCTTGGCACTCGGGGCACTCCCACCGTCGCACGTTGTCATGCACGGTACGTTTGTGGCGGTGGAGACTCGAGCTGGGAAGGTCAACCGAGGCAGGCGCAAAGGACGACCCAAACGAGGACCAAGGCAAGAAAATGCATGCGGGAGAGGGAAGCAGGATCGTTAGGGCGACCGTTGGAGGCGAACAGCGTAGCGTCTCACCCGAGTGCGCACGTGCGCAATGGCGAGGCGGGCGTTGAACGCAGAAACGCGGCGGCGGCCCAGCGTGCTACTCCCAAGCAAAAGGCGACTCCTTAAGGGACCCCCATCCCGCAGCGTCACGTACCTATGCCCAAAGGCCGACCCACACACATCACATGCAAACGGCCGCTCCTTCTTGTGCACCGCCAACACGTGGACGGTGCGGTGGCCCTCCCGGTCAAAGGTCGCCGCGCAGAGGCTGCACGCAAAGCGGCGCGCCGTCGGCGCCGTGGAGCTCCCGCAGCAGCGTCGCGAGGCGGCGGTCCCCCGAGCGGAGGCCGCTAACCGTCGGGCCCCGCCCGCCCTTGTATTTGGCGCCGAGGCGAAAGGCGGCCAGCCGGTCCGCCTTGGGCGCCGCCGCCCACGCGTCGACGGCGGCGACGAGGGAGGCGCGGAAGGCCGTCATCGCCGCCTCGTCGGCGGGGTCCACGCGGCGCCGGTTGTAGGCGCGGAGCAGCTTTTGCAGGTCTCGGCGGTACGTAGCCATGGTGAAGGGGAAAGGGGCGGGGGGGGGGAGCCGGCTGCGACGCGTGCGGCAGGTGGCAATCTAGCACAGACGGTCACACAGGCCCCCGATGCAGGCAGGTCCGTACGAGGCAGGTTGGGAGGCTGGTGCCGCCGGCGAGGGAGGCCGGCAAAGCGTACGCAAGAAACACGGCGGCACGAGGGGCACGCAACGCAGTCGAGGTGCAGCCTGTGCGCGCAAAAAGGGCGGGCAAGCGCCGTGCCGCCTGCAACGGCCCCCATCGGATGGGCGGCACGGCGGTTGCCTCGGGACGGCTGGCCAGGCGGTTGGGCGCCGCCATGAAGGGGCGTCGACAGCGCTCACGCAGGCGGGCGCCGCACGCAGAGATCAACTACACCGAGCGCGACTTGATGGTGGCAAGTCTCACTACGGTTGTGTTGCGAACAGTTGATCTGGGCTTGTCAAACCCACCCACCGCTCGACCAAGGCACTGTTCAGTCATTTTCCCCAATGTCTCCAAATCACTGCGACGACGAAGGGGCTCCCAAACGCGCTCCAGCTCCGCCCGTTCTCCGCGGCGCCGCTCCGCCACCCACGGTCACTGCGGCGCGACGCGCGTGGCGGCGGCGCGCTCGGGCGGCAGCGCCGGCAGCTCGGCGCCCCCCCCCCCACCCGACCCGCCCCCCGGCGCG
>ENA-ORXT01005748-ORXT01005748.1-marine-metagenome-genome-assembly--contig:-NODE-5748-length-11983-cov-3.569713_pt1 | contig 11983 bp, 7 predicted proteins | sample MGYA00237868_ERZ511482 | MGnify/ENA metagenome assembly ERZ511482 | reverse complement strand
CGTATCTGCCCCATCTGGTGGCGGCCTTGGTTTCCTCAAATGGTTACTTCCCATCCTCCTGCTTGCAGCTCTCGCATGGTTTGGTTTCAAGAGCTGTGGTGACGACGTTACTGCTGGCCTGGATAGTGCTACCAGTACCATGACTGATGCCGCTAACAGTGCCGCGGGTGCTGCCGGTGACATGGTGGACGGTGCTGGTGATATGGTAGATGACGCAGCTGCTGCCGGCGCCAGTGCCATGAATTCTCTCAAAGAAACTGCCAACGGAATGTGGGAGCGTGCGCTTCCCGGCGGTGCCAAGATCGAAGCGAACAAAGAAGGTGTTGAATACTCTCTGATCGACTTCATCGAAGGCGACGCGGCCGTTGACAAGACAACCTGGTTCAACTTCGACGCTCTGCGCTTCAAAACGGGCAGTGCTGACCTGGATGCTGCATATTCTCAGCGTCAGATCGACAATATGGTAGCCGTACTGAAGGCTTACCCCAACGTCAAGCTCAAAATTGGTGGCTACACCGACAGTGACGGAGGTGAAGAGGCTAATATGAAGCTCTCCGAACGCCGCGCCAGCAACGTAATGGCTGCTATCGTCGCTAAAGGCATCGATGGCTCCCGCCTCGCCGCTGAAGGCTTCGGTGAAGCACACCCCATGTGCCCGGCTAACGATACGCCTGAGTGTAAGGCGCAGAACCGCCGCATTGCAGCCCGGGTTACGGCTAAGTAATCGCTGAACTATATTGACATCAGTTACCCCCGTCGGATCTTCAGGATCTGGCGGGGGTTTTTTTTTGGGGCCGGTCGTCCGACGAATTTTTTTCGATCTGACACTGCCGATTGAAAAGTTTCCTGACGACTTTGGTCGGGGAAGTGATGCGCAGTAATCGTCATACTCGTCAGACGGGCTTTCCTCATCCGCTCCTACGTCGGTGGGTGAAAGAATTCATCGGACGAAGGGTACCGCCCGCACCGAGGTTCAGTACACATACTTAAAAAAGTTGTTTCCACTGCAACAGATGCAGAAACTAAAACGCCCCTTCGGAGAGATTCCGAAGGGGCGTTTATCTTTATTTAAAATGAAATACTAGAAGAGAATCTTCGCACCACGCTTACGCTCAGCTTCGCGAAGAAGAATTTTACGGAGGCGAATACTTTCAGGTGTTGCTTCTACGTACTCATCTCCCTGGATGTATTCCAGCGCTTCTTCGAGTGAGAACTTTCGCGGAGGTACCAGGCGAGCCTTGTCATCAGCTCCTGAAGAACGCATATTCGTTAGCTTCTTGGTTTTGGTTACGTTGATAACCAGATCGCTGGCACGGCTGTTTTCACCGATTACCTGTCCTTCGTAAATCTCTTGACCGGCTTCAATAAAAAAGCGGCCACGATCCTGCAGGTTATTGATCGAGAAGGGAATAGCTTTGCCCTGTTCCATAGAAATAAGGGAACCGTTCATACGCCCGGGGATGTCACCTTTGTAAGGCTGAAACTCCTTAAAGCGGTGCGTCATGATGGCCTCTCCCTGCGTGGCAGTAAGCATATTTGAGCGCATGCCGATGATGCCTCGCGAAGGCACCTCGAACTCAAGTACAACGCGCTCACCCTTATTGGTCATACTTAGCATTAGCCCTTTACGCTGAGTAACCATATTTATGGCCGTCCCGGACATTTGTTCGGGCAGGTCAATTGTCATTTCTTCCACTGGCTCGGACTTGACGCCGTCAATTTCCTTAATGATAACCTGCGGCTGACCAATTTGTAATTCATAGCCTTCCCGACGCATCGTTTCAATGAGTACGGAAAGGTGCATTACACCACGACCGAAGACGCGAAAAGTATCAGCACTATCGGTATCTTCTACGCGCAGTGCGAGGTTACGCTCAAGTTCGGCAGTGAGGCGATCCTTGATGTGACGGCTGGTTACGTACTTGCCTTCTTTTCCGAAGAAAGGAGAGTCATTAATTGTAAAGGTCATCGACAGGGTAGGTTCATCGATGGCAATCGTAGGCAGAGCCTCCGGATTCTCGGCATCGGCGATGGTATCGCCAATGTCAAAGCCTTCAGCACCGAAGACGGCGCAAATGTCACCGGTCTGAACCTCCTTCACTTCCACCCGGCCGAAGCCTTCGTAGACGTAGAGGTTACGAGCCTTGCCTTTGGTCTGGTTGCCTTCCCGATCAATCAGGGTAAGCTGCTGGTTCTGTTTAAGGGTGCCACGGTTCAGACGGCCAATGGCCATCCGGCCGATGTACTTACTGAACTCGATGCTGGTCACCAGCATCTGGGTGTTACCTTCTTCCGCGTCGTGCTCAGGGACGTGTTCAAGAATCGCATCCAGCAGTGGAACAATACTGTCCGTTTCGTTTTTCCAATCGGTGCTCATCCAACCGTTCTTGGCGGAACCGTAGATGGTTGGGAAATCAAGTTGTTCTTCCGTAGCATCCAGGCTGAACATCAGGTCGAAAACCATTTCGTGCACCTCTTCGGGGGTACAGTTTGGCTTATCGACCTTATTTACAACTACGAGTGGATTGAGGCCAAGCTTAAGGGCCTTATCCATCACGAAGCGCGTCTGTGGCATCGGGCCCTCAAAGGCATCCACCAACAGCAAAACACCATCGGCCATGTTCAGTACACGCTCCACCTCGCCGCCGAAGTCGGCGTGACCCGGCGTGTCGATGATGTTGATCTTCGTTCCTTTATAGTTAATAGAGACGTTCTTGGCCAGGATTGTGATCCCGCGTTCCCGCTCCTGATCATTGCTGTCCATGATCAACTCGCCGGGCTTCTCGTGGTCGCCAAAAAGCTGGCCGGCAAGAAGCATTTTGTCAACCAGAGTAGTTTTACCGTGGTCTACGTGGGCGATAATCGCGATGTTACGAATTGATTTCATTCCGTTTAGTTTGGGGATAGCTTGCGCTAAGAAGGCGCAAAGGTACGCCTTTTTAAGATGGAACGGAAGGAAAATTTGTCAAGCAAAAATTAAGGTTTGGACTGCTGTATTCAGTCGGCGGTACAAACCCATCCTCGGTATTCAAAGATCGCTTCGGTCCTGAGTATCATTTCCTGATCGATCGTCCACCCCCGTTGTTCCAGCGCGCTGCGGTAAGCGGCGGCATCATGCTGCTGTGGATGCAGGGCATCTCCGGGAAGGGCCTTGAAAATGGGCATCAGCCAGCCGTGGCGATGCACGTCGCTGGTCATGATCATGCGGGCACCGGGAGCGGCCATCGCCGTTAAGCTATCCAGGGCTAGGCCCCAGTCGGCGACGTGGTTGATGGCGTTGAAGCAATAGATCGCTTCGAAGGTTTGCGCATCAGGTAAATCGGCTTCCAGGGGCTGGTGCAAAAAATTGACGGCGGGGTAATCAGACCGGTTAAAGATCGGCAGGTCGTCTTCGTACTTGTCCAGCAATGGATCAAGGGCAGCGACTGATTCCTTGTCGTTCAGGTGAATGAAGATGCCTGCGGGGCCGCATCCGGCATCGATTACCCGACGGCCGGGGACGGTTTCCCAGTTTAATTCGGTGAGGGTCCGCGCCCAGTAGGCGCGCTTGTCAGTGAGGTACTCTTCCGGAGATTTGCCCTTAAGGTAACGGCGCCACCAACGGCGTTCCAACCATTGGGCGGTGCGCCAGCGCAGGGTAGAAAAAGTAGATTTTTTGGCCATCGGCGGCGAAGGTACAAAGTTGTCGAACGATTTGGCGCTGACGCGGGTGCAGGGAAGGGTTTTTAGCGGATTAGTGCACTGTCAGGCCAACTGAACTTAAGCGCTGAAGTAAGCCTTCTCCTGAGAATTTAGAAAAGCTCGTAAGCCTGATGTGGCAGGAAAGCGACGACGAGATACTTAACTTTTGGTCTGGTCTTATACCGAAGAATGCTGCGGACTACGGCTTTTTACCGACCTCCCGATTCCTTAACGGGTATTACCACCCCAGTATATTGCTTCGCAGGGAGTGAAGACCAATAACTTACCCTAGAATTCAATCTTGACGGACCACTAGTGAAAAGCGATTACGTACCTTCGCCGCTATGGAGTTCAAAATTGGTCATCGGGTGCGTATGCAGCGTACCGACAACTACGGAGTAGTAACCGCTATACTGCCTGGCGGACTGGTAGAAGTACGCCTTGAGGGCGGAAAAGGTGAACTTCCCATCCCGGCCGACCTCCTCGAAATAGCGGAGGAAACGCCCCCCCGGGAAGGCAAACGCCCCCGGTCAAAAAAAACAGCCGTTGCAGCTCCGCCGCGGGCAGCCCTGCCGCCTAAAGCGGCCCCGCCAAAGGAAGCAGACGAACGCGATCGCGGTGTTCGCCTTGCCTTTGACCCCCTGACGGACAACGAAGCCAACCCCGTTGCCTTTGAGGTTTACCTGCTTAACGGCACCCCCCATAAAATCATCTACGAGCTCAAAATGATGACCCACAGCGATCGCCGCTGGTCGAAATCCGGTACCCTGGAAGGCTACGGCAAGAAACGCCTCGAAGCCGTAGAATACCGCTGGCTAAACGAAAAACTGAATTGTGAACTGGACGTTCGTACTGTCCACACCGGAGGAACGGGACCAAGAAACTTTCAGCGTATCAACCTCAAAGGGCAACAATTCTTCAGCAAACTGCAGGATGTACCCGAGCTCTACCGGGATGCACACCTTTATATGGTGTTTCCCTCGCTGTCCGCAACGCCCTCTGCACCTGCGTCCGCGCCCAATGTGCCGTCATTGAAAGCCATCACACAGGTGGCCGTTCAGCAAAAATTTCGCGAAAAGCAGGCTCAATCAAATAAGCGGAAAGTCGAAACCGACCTGCAGGAAAAACTGGCGTTCAGCGAAGAATTAGACCTGCACATCAACAAGCTCGTTGATGAGCCGGACAAATTGGCCAGGCACGAGGTGCTACCACTACAACTAAAGATTTACGACGATTATATGGATCAGGCCCTGCGCATGGGCGTCGACCGGGTCTTCATCATTCATGGCGTTGGCAACGGAGTGCTGAAAAGAGCCATCCATTCCCGGCTGCATCACTACCCTTTTGTGCGCGACTTCGTCAATGAACACCATCCAAAATATGGATACGGAGCTACGGAAGTTCTCTTCGACTAAACGGTGCCGCACGCTAAACATGGCCAGCCTTCGTTAATACCCAAGTATATAACCAACGATTATGAGAATTTTTCTTTTACTGACACTGACGACTTTCCTGATTTTTACTTCCTGCAACCAGGGGAAGGTCAAAGAACTGGAAACCAAACTGGCTGGTAGCGAACAACAACGCACCATGCTGTCTACCCAACTGGAAAGCGTGCAACGCACGAACGGCGACCTGCTGGCACGCCTTGAAGACCTTTCCGTCATCTCCAAAGAAGGTGCCACCAGCATCCGCGAGAGCCTGCAAAGCATCAGCGGCCAGACCTCCTACATCCAGGAGCTGAATCGCTCTATCGCCCGTAAGGACAGCCTGAACATGGCCCTGGTGATGAACCTGAAACGTTCGTTGGACAACGTAGCCGACGAGGACGTACAGGTTGAAGTTCGCGGCGGCAAGGTACACGTCAGTATCAGTGATAAGCTTCTCTTCGCCTCCGGCTCCGCCAAGGTGAACTCGGCCGCCAAGCGCGTGCTGGAAAAGGTCAGCCTGGTTCTCAATGATCACCGCGACCTGAACGTGATCGTTGAGGGGCATACAGACAATGTGCCCGTCAACGTCCGCGGCGTAAACGACAACTGGGAGCTAAGCACCAAGCGGGCAACCGCCGTTGTGCGCCAGCTCGTCAATGATTTTTTCGTTGATCCGGCCCGCCTGACCGCCGCCGGACGGGCGGAGCACGACCCCAGAGGAGACAACGACACTTCCTCCGGCCGGGCACAAAACCGCCGTACGGAGATTGTGATTACCCCTAATCTCGATGAGTTCTTCGACCTTGCGAAGAAGAACGGAGTTAACGGATAGACCTTCTTTTTCGTGGATCAATAGTTGCTAAGCAGCCGTAGGTTGCCCGCTAATTGATGGCACGAAAGGAGCTGGAAACTTGCACACCCAACAAAGATTTCTCATTTTGGCCATCGATTCGGAGTCATCCGGGCGGTTTGCATTAGGTGATCGGTAAAAAATCTACCGCTTCATGCTTCCACTCCGCCGTGGGTTCTCCACGGATATCCGGATTCGTTCGTGCCAATGCACGATAGAGAACTGATTATGTTCAACAACTTTTAGCCACCATTGGCTATTGAACAATTCGTAAGGCCTCCACGCAGAAGGTTTACGCTACCGCTCCATTTACTATTTCAAATTGCGGTGAAGAAAACCTTCTCGGGCTTTCATTTTCTGCGGCACTCAGGCTGCCGACGGCTATATTGCTGAATTGCCTTCCCCAAAATATTTATTGAATGACATTGACTCAAACGAATGCTCAGATGAAGCTAAAGCGCATCTTCATTCAGAATCAACTTCCCAAAACGCTCGAGCCCCTCAAACGGCTCAGCCACAATATCTGGTGGTCTTGGAATTTTGACGCACAGGAACTGCTCAAATCAATCGACCCAAAAAAATTCGTTGAACTTAACTTCAACCCCGTTGCCTTGTTGGAAACCCTCGATCCGACGCGGATGCAGGAGCTGGCAAAAGATAAAGCATTTCTGAAGAAGCTGAAGTCGGTAGAAAAGCAGTTCGATGCCTACCTGGCCGAGCCGGTGAAAAAGGGTCCGAAGCTGGCTTACTTCAGTATGGAGTACGGTCTGCACATCAGCCTCAAACTGTACAGTGGTGGCCTTGGCGTACTGGCCGGAGACTACCTGAAGGAAGCCTCGGACAGCAACGTCAATCTATTCGGCGTGGGGCTTCTGTACCGCTATGGATACTTTAACCAGGGCCTGAGCATGAACGGTGACCAGCTGCACCACTACCCCGCTCAGAAGTTCACCCAGCTACCGGTGGAGCCCGTCAGAAATTCAGACGGAAACTGGCTTAAGGTCTCGGTGCCCATTCAGGGGCGGATCGTCCGGGCCAAAGTATGGAAGCTGCCCATCGGGCGCATTAACCTCTTCCTGCTTGACACTGACCACGAAGACAACAGCCAGGAAGACCGTGCCCTGACGCACATGCTCTATGGCGGAGACAATGAGCACCGCCTGAAGCAGGAAATCCTGCTGGGCATTGGCGGCGTCCGCGCCATCAAGGCAATGGAACTAGAGCCGGAAGTCTATCACCTCAACGAAGGCCACGCCGGTTTTCTGAGCATTGAGCGCCTGAAGAACCACGTAGACGATGGCATGAACTTCGACGAAGCGGTGGAAGCCGTTCGCGCCAGCAGCCTCTACACTACGCACACGCCGGTGCCCGCCGGCCACGATCACTTCCCGGAGAACATGCTCCGTGAATACCTCTACCACTACGCCGGTGAGCTGGGCATTGACTGGCACGACTTCGTTGCCCTCGGCCGCGGCAACCCGGACGATGCAGGAGAAGACTTCAATATGTCTAAACTCTCCATCAAACTCAGCCAGCGGGTAAACGGTGTATCCAAGCTCCACGGCGAAGTAAGTCAGGAGATGTTTACGCAGCTGTACCCCGGTTACACAGCCAAGGAAGTCCACATCGGATACGTGACCAACTCCGTCCACTACCCTACCTGGATTGCCCACGAGCTGCACGATCTTTACAGTACACAATTCGGTAAAGACTGGGTACGTGACCAGAGCAATAAAGACATCTGGCGCAAGATCCATAAGATCGACGATAAGAAACTGTTCGACGTGCGCCACAACCTGAAGGTGCGCTTGCTGGATTACGTCCGTGAGAAACTGGAAGTAGACATGCGCCGCCGCGGTGAAAGCCCGCGGGTGACGTTTGACATCCTCAATAAGATCGACAACAATGCTCTCGTGCTTGGTTTCGCCCGCCGCTTTGCTACCTACAAGCGAGCTACGCTGCTTTTCCATAACGAAGACCGTCTGCGCGAGCTCGTTAACCAGGAAGGCCGGCCCGTTATCTTCCTCTTCGCGGGTAAGGCACACCCCGCTGACCAGGGAGGCCAGGACCTGATTCGCCACATCATCCACGTAAGCAAGAAGCCGGAATTTGCCGGCAAGGTGATCTTCCTGGAAGATTACAATATGGAGATGGCCAAGCTGCTCACGCAGGGTGTTGACATCTGGCTCAATACGCCAACCCGTCCGCTGGAAGCCTCCGGGACCTCGGGCATGAAGGCGGCCCTCAACGGCTCCGTAAATTTCTCCGTGCTTGATGGTTGGTGGGCAGAAGGCTACCGGGAAGATGCCGGATGGGCCCTTCCGCTGGACCGCACCTACGAAGACCAGCACCTGCAGAACGAGCTCGATGCAGAGACGATCTACCGGATCATGGAAGAAGAAATCATCCCTACTTACTTCGACCGCGACAAGACCGGCATCAGTAAAACGTGGATGAGTTACGTGAAACAGATCATCGCCGAGGTAGCCCCTACCTTCACGATGAAGCGTATGATGGACGACTACTACGAGCGCTTCTACTTCCCCCTTGGTGACAGCCAGAAAGTGGCCAGTAAATCCAACTGGAAGCCCGCCAGGGAATTTGCAGCCTGGAAACAGGACGTCCTTTCCACCTGGGGAGGCATCGAGGTAGTGGAAAATAAATCACTCGACACCGTAAACCACGCCCTTCCACTGGGAGAACCCTTCGTGGCAGAAATCACCCTGGACACCAACGGCATCGACCCGAAAGAACTCATCCTGGAAGCCTGCTTCTACGAGCGCCATAGCGAAGACGAAGTCAAGCTGCGTCGTACAGAAATCTTTGACCTGAAGAAGAGCAAAGGCAGCCGTGGCACCTGGGCCATTTCCCTGGACCCCCGCCTGGCGGGCGTGTACGAATACGGATTCCGCCTGCGGCCCAACCATCCGATGATGGCGCATGCGCAGGATTTGAATCTGGTGTTCTGGGTGTAGGGAGGGAATGAGGGCATGAGTGAATGAGGGAATGACTGAATGGGAGAATGAGGGAATGGGAGAATGGGATTCAGTTCTACTTCCAGCCCAAAACCTTTCGCCCGCTGATGCAACTATTGCTTCAGCGGGCGTTTTCATTTAAAAAGAAGCAGAAACAATGGATTAACTTTGCTTCCGCTACTAACATATACGCGACATGGATACCTCCGCCACCGTACAGATGCTCAACCTTCAATTGCCTACGGACCCGCGCTGGGTCAACCTGGCCGAAATGGACCTTGGTGAAATACTGACGGACCATGCCTACTGCGAGCAAAAAGCTACGACAAGCTGTATCAGTCTGATCCAGGGATACCCTGATTATAAGGACTTGGTAGCGGAGGTAGCGCCGGTGGTTACAGAAGAATGGGGGCACTTCCGGATGGTACTGCATGAACTGGACAAACGAGGGCTGAAGCTTGGTCGGCAACGGAAGGATGAATACGTCAATGGCCTGATGAAGGTGATGCAAAAAGGCGGTGGCCGGGAGGCTGCCTTGCTGGAGAAGTTACTATTGTGTGCGCTCATTGAGGCGCGAAGCTGCGAACGGTTCCGGTTGCTGAGTCTGTATTGTGCGGACGAAAATTTGCGGGCGTTTTACCATAAGTTCATGGTGGCCGAAGCCGGACATTACGTGCTGTTCATTGAGCTGGCACGTAAATATTTCGACCGGGAACGGGTGGATAAGCGGTGGAAGGAATTTCTGGCCTTTGAAGCTGAGCTGCTGGCGAATATGGAGGTTCGGGGGGATCGGATGCACTAAATCGATTCTTGATTCTTGATTCTCGATACTCGATTTTGGATTCTTGATTTGGCTGCCGCACGTGGGAGGTGAGGTCAAAGGGATAATGGATAGCTTTGCGGAGCTTATGGAAAAACTCAATCAATCATTTCGGGCGTTTGTGGAACGGGAACGGTTGTTCACGAAAACGGATAATTTGTTGTTGGCCTGTAGTGGCGGGCTGGACAGTACGGTGTTGGCGCACTTGCTGCACGGAGAGGGCTATGATTTTGCCATTGCGCACATGAATTTTCAGTTGCGGGGCGAAGCTTCTGACGGAGATGCTGCTTTTGTGGAGGAGCTGGCGCGGACGCTGGGTGCAAGGTTTTTCTGTGCGGCAGTGAACGTAAAAGCATCCGCAAAGAAGGGGGAGAGCACCCAGATGGTGGCGCGGCGGCTGCGGTATAATTACTTCTCCAAATTGATTGATGATCAGCGGTTCGACCGGCTACTTACGGCTCATCATCAGGGGGACAACCTGGAAACCGCACTGGTCAACATGATCCGGGGTACGGGGCTAGCCGGAATCCGGGGCATGATGCCCAAACGAGGCTCCCTGGTTCGTCCGCTGCTAAATTTCAGCAGAGCTGAGATTCATACCCACGCTACAAACAGTAGAATAAGCTGGCGGGAAGACGCCAGTAATTCTTCTGATGCCTACTTACGCAACCGCATTCGCCATCAGCTGACACCGCTGCTTGCCAACGAATTCGGGCTGGACGCAAAGCGTTGGAACAAGAACGCAGAACACCTTTCCAGTGACCATCGGATGATGCAGTTCGGCCTTGCATCCTTAAAGAAAAAGTACGTCAGGACACACTACAGCCTGCAGGAAATTTCCAGAGCCGGTTGGCAAGCTGCGGACCAGCATTTGTTCCGGGATTTGGTCTTTCACGTAGCACGGAGTTATCACTTTAGGGCGGATCAAATTCGGCAACTCCTTAGCTTTTCGGGGCAGCGAAGTCTGGACAGTAGCAGCTCGCGGGCATTCGTGACGCCAGCATCAATTACCTTCAGCCCGATTGACAGAGAAGAAAGACCGCTGAGCCCGCAGCAGATTAAAAAGTTTCCGGCTTCCCGATTAGGTTTTGGGCATCATGCCATTAGCCTGGAGTTGGTTTCCCGGCCGGAGGTGATGAAACAATTCGGAAGCCTCTACCTTGCTCCTCCATCCCTTCCCCTGCACCTGCGTCCGCGCAAAAACGGTGATCGCTTTCAACCGCTGGGGATGGGTGGGAAAACCAAAAAGGTGAAGGATTATATGATCGACGAGAAGATCCCCGTCTGGCTGCGCGACCGGATCTATCTGCTGTGCAATGCCGATGACGAGATCATGGCGATTCCCGGTTACTGTATCGCGGAAAACTTCAAGGTGCTGCCGGAACATGAGGAGGTGCTGCGGGTGAGTTGGGGATAGGTTAACGATGCTTTACGCGAGGCACTCCATCACCGCGTTTTAACTTCCTACATCCCCTCACTAAACGCCAGCCACCGTACAATTCCGGTCACCGACATTTCCGGTGGGTTCGCCGCCCGGTAAGCACCGATGGTATCTTCTTTCACTCCGTTTTCGCGCAGGTCCGTCTCAACGAAATCCGTAAACCCGGGTACGATGTCGTCTGGGGCCGTTCCTTTTTTGAGGGCTTGCCGCACGTAATCAACGTACTGCTCCAGTCTGCGGCGGAGATCCGGCAAGTGATTTCCCTGGGCGGGAACCGGGCCGAAATGAGTGAGGTAGAAGGTATCAGCACGGAGGCTCCGCAGGCGATCCAGAGAGCTCATCCATTGGCTGACGTTGACGTCTGGCGGCGGGCAGGGCGGCACCACCGGTCCGCCTTTGATCATCACACCACCCACATCGCCGGTAAACACCGTCTTACCCATCTGCCAGGCGATGTGATGCGAGGCGTGGCCCGGGGTATGGTGAGCGACCCAGAGGTTGCCACCAACGGTCATCCGCAGGCGATCTTCCGCCGAAGTGATGTCGTACTCAGCGATTTTATCCATCTTCCCCCACAGGTTCTCCATGTTGTCCTCGCCGTAAATACGGGCAGCAGAAGCGTACAGTTTGGTGGGGTCCATCATGTGCTTCAGCCCCTTGGGGTGAACGAATACCCGCGTACCCTGCCGGGCCCACCACCAGGCAGCGCCGGCGTGATCAAAATGAATGTGGGTAAGCAAAAGCGTATGTACCTCCGTAGGGCTGATACCAACGTCCTTCAGGCCA
>ENA-ORXT01005747-ORXT01005747.1-marine-metagenome-genome-assembly--contig:-NODE-5747-length-11983-cov-13.684781_pt1 | contig 11983 bp, 4 predicted proteins | sample MGYA00237868_ERZ511482 | MGnify/ENA metagenome assembly ERZ511482 | reverse complement strand
ATCTATCGACAATAAAATATTTACTTTTTGACAATTCACAGGTGCAACATCCGTATTGGCTACATCCCAAGTCACATCAATTCCCGCCCCAACAGTAACCAAATCTGATACCGAATTAGGGAAAATCACCTCAAATGGTCCTGCCGATTCATCTGCTTTAAAGCTGATGGTTTCCCAATCTACTCCTCCTGCTTCCAGGTGATTATCTCTAACTGTCAAGCGAAAAGTAAAATCTCTAGAGTAGGTAGCTAATACCTCAGTATTATTTGTGAGGTAGGTATTATTGAGAATATTATCCAATCGAGGACAGATTCGATTAGAAGATTCCGTAGGCGGTAAAGAGCGAAAAGTAGCTGCGTTTCCACTTGGATTGTTCAAGTCATTAGAAGGACCGATGTCAAATTGTTCCCAACTATAGGTCAAGCGATCTTCCGTATCTGCATCTGTCCCTTCTCCTTTTAACTCAAAAGGGGTAGAAATAGGAATAGTTAAACCACTAGCTGTTAAAATATTTGCAACTGGTACATTATTATTAACAATAACGATATTTCCGCAACCCTCTCTGGTTTCATGTCGTTCTACTTGCTCAATATTCACTACATGGAAATAACCGTCTGGACCAGATTGTACATTATTAGCCCCCCCACAAGAACCTGCATAGGACATAATCGTGCTGCCACTACCGGGTTCATAAGGCGTACCTGCTGCCTGTCCCTCCGAACCTGCACAACTGGACCAAGAATGCGTTGCGGAAAATTGATGCCCTAGCTCGTGTGCAAAAACTCTAGTAGCAAAAGCACCCGTATTTCTAGAAAATTGACAAGAAGCGGCGGAAGCCTTATTTGCTTGACAAGCACTAGCAAGCGAAGCAACCCCTGCCGCACCTCCACCCGTAGAACAATTGGCGGTAACTATATGCCCTACGTCGAACTTAGTACGGTCTACTCTAGTTTCTATTGCAAATGCACTTTCTCCTATCAAAAACAGCACATCATTTACCACATTAAAGGGATCTGTACGGGCATCTAAAAATATTAATTCTTCTATTTCTTCTATGATTTCAAAGCGAATGGCAAAATCTCTTTCATAAATAGCATTCACAAAATTAACCGCTGTTCCAAATTCAAAGAGTATATCCCCTTTTTCGTCCGCTCGATGGTATTCCGCATATTCCCCTGTATTGGTTAATGCCAAGCGATAGACTTGTAAATTGACCGTTTCTTGGCTACTTCTACTTTTAACTGATCTGTTCTGATTATTGGTAGGTGTTATTTCTTCTAGGTTATCGTCCTCTATTTTCGTAACCACGCCACAGGCATTTGTTAGCCCTTCAATATTTTTCATACTAATATCTTCCTTTTCGTAATAATTAGCATAATATCTATTTTGTCCCTTAAATAGTGGTTCTAAAAAGACCGTTCCTTCTACTCCAAATAATATAAAATGCGCTCCTCTTGGACTAATATCCATTCTGCCTGTAATCGCTGGATTCTCTATGGATTGTATCGTAAAGGTTTGAAATTCGGGATATTTAGCAGCTAGTTTTGCTGGCAAAATAGGAGATACTTTTACTTTAAATTTTTGTAGTTGACCATCAGGGAGGGGTAATTCTATAATGGAATTGGTATTATTTAAAGACCCCATCAGTTCTTTTTGGAATTGATCAAAATCTAATTCCAAAGCCCTGTAAGTATTTAGTTTCACTTCGTCCCCTGTAGTTCTAGTTGTAGCAAGTTGGGCGGCATCAATATCTGTCCATAAGGAAGTTTGGGCAAATAGATAAGTATTGGATAAACTCCCTATACAGAATACTAGGAGTACTTGGAAGAGTCGAGCAGTAGTTAACATATATTAAATTGAGTACAGAGGTCAGAGGTCAGACCAAAAAATAAATTTTTCTGTCAGAAGTCAGATTTATGACATGGATCACCCCATTTTGTATATTAGGAGGTATTTGACAACGAAGTGAACTGACATCTGAATAGTTATTCCTAAATATCTAAGTAATCTGCCATACAGACAAGAAACGTTGAACAAGAATTTACAAAAAGACAAATCAAAGACACTCCTTATTAATACCTAGTACAAAATTTTCTACTATCCCTATGTCTTTGGCTGTTTCCGATCCTTTAAATCCTTGAATCATCTCATCCTTTAAGCGAATTTTAGCTTGGTCGCTTAGTTTTTTAGCTAAGGGAATATATGACCAATGCCATTTCTCTTCATTATAGCCATTTGGGCGTTTGGCATCTTTAGGGGTATAAGGTTGGCAGAAACCATAAGTTGGTCCATTTGCAACTAGCCAATTATATTCTTTTAAGCCTTTTCCTTTTTCAAAATAGTCATTTTCAAAAGCATTAATATCTATATCTGTTCCCCAATGATGCCGAGAACTACCAGGCATAGAACTCCATCTTAAAATTTTGATAGCTCGTTTGGTGGGATCAGGAGTGCTTTTTGCTAGATTCTCTCCGCCTTGCACCAAACGTGCCCCTGTCCATTTTGCCTCCCAAATTCCTTTTTGGGCATCAAAATTTCTAGTAGCCGAGCGGATTTGTAAAGTAATACCGTCTTTTTTAGCTGCTTGATACATCTTTTGAAAAGCTGCCCAAGTTTCTTTATTTAGATACCGACTGTTGCCATCAGAATGAGGTGGCTTGACTAAAATAAAGTCTTTATGCTTGGTAGGATCAAACTTACCCATAATATAGTCTATGGTAATTGTCGGGTCTTCTTGGATAGTTGGAACGGTCGGTTCAGGGGGAGTCACTTTTTCTGTTACTGGGGCAGCTATCGTTTTTTTTGTGGTCGATAATTCTTTGCAAGCGAACAGGCATAAGACGCTTAATAGTAGAATATATTTATTCATTATATGGTTTGACTGTGAAAATCTTCGGATGCTATCCGAGGTTACTCGTGTTTAACTACTCCGTAGTTGGGCGATAAACTTATCTAAAACATGCAAATTACTTATCCCTAGTAAAAAAAATGCTTAAATTAGTAGAAAATTTCTAAAACATGACTAAAATGGACTTTAGCTATTGGTCTTTAGTCTTTGGTACGCTTATGCTTGGCAGTAGGAATTAGTTAAATATTTTCTTTACACTCGAATAGAAAAGACGAGAGTAAACTAAAGATTTTACTCTTTTTAAATCAAAATTGTGCATAATTTTTACCTCTCAGCAAACTTAGCATTAAATAGTTTTTTGGAGGGCGTAAATTGGGTTTGTTTTTTGCAAAAAACAAACCCAATTTACGCCCTCCAAAGAGAAACAATAAACATACTTTTTACCAGCTACCAAGCAAAAATAATGAGTACTAACTGAGTAGCAATGATTACTTTTACTAGTCTCAAAATCGAATACCGTTTTGGAAGGAAAGACATATAGATCAAAATTTTATAGCGATATTTCGGAATTTGAAAAAGCCGAATTTATTAATGGAGAAATTATTATTCATGCACCTGTTAATAAAGCTCACAATGACGCACTGACTCAACTTTCTAGTTTACTCGCTATATATGTTAGTAAACATCAACTAGGCTATATTGGAATTTTGACAATAATGATACAACTCACTCGCAACGACTATGAGCCAGATATTTGTTTTTTTGATAAAAAAATAGCTGCTACTTTTACGTCTACTCAAAGCCTGTTCCCACCTCCTAATTTAGTAATTGAAATACTATCAAAAAGAACAGCCAAGCATGACCGAGGTATTAAATTTCAAGATTATCAGGCACATGGAGTTCAAGAATATTGGATAATTGATTCTGTTAAAAAAATAGTAGAGCAGTATCGACTAAATGCGGATCAGGTCTACGAATTAATTTTGAAAGCAAGTGACGGAATCATCACTTGTCTTCCTATAAAAGGTTTTTCGATTCCAATAGACGCCATATTTGATGAATCTAAGAATTTGCAAGTCTTACAAAGTATCTTAGCCGCGTGAATATAATAATTGGTTGCTCTGGCAGCACTGGTAGTTCTTTATTAAAAACGATGCTCAATCGGCATCCGCAGATTTTTGCAGGTCCAGAGACAGGTTTATTTGCTTATCCACAGGTTTATAGCGAGTGGGAAACTTGCAAAGCTAATTTATTGGAAGGCATTCAAACAGATGGTTGGGCAGTAGATAAAGGAATGAATTTGTTGCAAGAGGCTTACTCTTGGCAAGCGGAAGAATTAAGAGCAGCTATTCAGCAGACTTCCAGTTTTAAAGAATTTGTTCGAGTTTTTTTTGAACGCCCATTAAGAAACCAGCAAAAAAAATATTGGGTGGAAAAAACACCTGTCAATGCCTATGGTTTCCAATCTTTTTTAGCGAATTACCCTAAAGGAAAAGTGATTCAAATTGTCAGAAATCCTTATGATACGGTCGCTTCCTTAGTAGCAAGAGGTTTGAATACTTATTGGGCAACGGGTTATTATGTGTATAATACGGCTATTGCTACTTCAAGTGCCAAAGATACTCGCTATTATCAATTAAGCTATGAAGATTTAGTAGCGCAACCAAAGGACACCTTAGCCGCCTTATTCCATTTCCTAGGTATTCCTTTTGATGCGACCATTATACAAGCCCGTCATGAACAGCGAGCAGAACCAATCACCATGAAGGGTTGGAAACATGAAGAAACAGGAGCAGTGAAATCTGCTAGTATTGGCCGTTTTCAAGAATTGCCTTCCGAGCAACAAGAGCTCATTAAAACTGCCTTAGCCACTTTTAGTATTCATCCTAGCTATTTAAAAAGACATCAGATTCAGTTTGCAACTTGTGCAGAATTATGTGAGCAATTAAATTATTCTTTTTTACTACCACTGAATAAAAAACCTTCCTTTGCTTTAAAGAAATATTATTGGCGTAGTCGTTTAGGTAGGATACGACATAAGGGAATGATTGATGGCCTGGATTACCCGGGGAGGCTTTCTTGATTCATCGATCCTTTTTGCAATTCCGCAGGAATCTGTACCGTCCCACTGTACATGTCCCTATTATTAATGGTAGTTATACGTGTACAGTGGGAAGGTACAAATTCCTTCGGAATGACAATTGGGACAGGGACGGTAGAGACGTGTACAAATTCCTGCGGAATTGCCAAAGCGACTTTACAACAAATACTACTTATTCCTCAACAATCTAGAACTTAGAGAAAAAATTAAACATTTTTATTTTTTTAATAAATATTTGATTATTAAGCCCTTACCTTTTTTATGCTAATTTTAGCATAAAAAAAATCCTTTTATCTCTGGTACAAACTTGCTTTTATCAAATAAAATGAGATATATTGCATCATCAAAATAATAAAGCCTTCCACACCTACTTTAAATTCATCTTTACATCTATTTTAATAAATAACTAAAATGTTATTTATTCCTATTACTATCCATAAAAAAGTAAATTAACGTATAATAGTCTTTAGACTGTTAATACGGTGCAATAAATCCTTAGCCATAAGGCTTAGGTATAAATTATATCCAAAATTAAAAATTAATACATACCACTTACAACATGGAATGTATTAAGTAGTAAGGTTAGTTATTTGTTTATGTTGTTTATTTGTATATCCAAACGAATAAACAATCAAAAATACTAGACAAATAAACAAGTTTACTGCAGTCTTTGAACCAAAAAAATATTTTCCCATGAACTGGTTATCAAATAACCGATTGCAGTGTTATTGCACTTCAATTATAAGATCCATTAAGGCGACTACGCCCATTACTTTCCACATTTTCAACCTTTTAACTACTGTTGCACTCGTCCCCTATCAGCGAATCCATGCACAGATAGTTCTTATTCACTTACCACCTCCCTTTACAGCACTTTCTTCGGCATCGCCACGGATAAATCCCACTTGAGGACTAGCGCCATTTATGGCCACTATTCCCTAATCCACGGCGGAGTCGTTTAGGAAAGAAGCAACTGTTAATACGGGTAATCTCAACAATTTACAAAATTTTAGCTATTGTCTGAAGTTTGTATAGGCTACTTATGCCCATACATAACAATACAGATACAATAGCAAAATGATTCTACGGTCAGTAATAACCGAATAGATATAGCCATTGATGTGGCAATATTTAACAAGATAATCACACGGCATTACTGGCTATTAAATCAAAGTCTATCGGACATCTTAAAGCATTGAATCAGCTGGAAAGAAATTAATAATGAAGAATTAAGAATAGCCAGTGTTATCTAAACGCTTCACAGCGTCTAGTAAAATATTCATTCTTATTCATTCAAAAATTAAGAATAACAAGTATTTATTGAACGCCTAGCAGCGTCTAGTGAATTATTCATTCTTAATTATTAATTCTTCATTCAAAAAGCTGCAATCCTTTAATCCAAATTGTAGGTAATCATTACAACAGTTACCGTTTTTAAAATTAATAGTACCCATGAACAAAATTTACAACATTTTGTCTAGCACAGACAGAACAGGCAAGCATTTCTATGCGCTGCACATCTTACCCCTATTTTTATTGACAGCCCTTTTAATCATTACCGTTCCTTTATTTGCAACCGAAAAAGACAGCTTTAAGGAAGCTATATATGGTGTCCTGCCCAGCAATACAGTTGGGCAGGTCTTTTCCATGCCTTCCGACGGCAAAGCAGTCGTCTATACCATAGGCAATTGCAATGACGACAATCAATTTATAAACGATGGGGATATTCTTTATGGGGATGCCCAATCAAGAAAAGATACGTTGACCATTTGTCCTCAAAATCAATGGCAAGGCGTAAAAGCAATTTTTTCAGCATTTGACTTATCCAGTGGAGATGTACTAGCTGTTTATGATGGAGATTTACAAGCTATGAGAAATGGCACTGCTTCATTTATAAACAGCGCATCTGGATATGGTGCTTCTGCTGCTTTTGGCGCATGGGTAAAGGCTACTTGTGATCCGAGTATCAATCCCTCAGGATGTCTAACCTTTACTTTTAGCACCAATGGAGATTTTAATAAAGGCACTGGTTGGGATGCATGGGTGACTTGTGAGGATAGAGACATTCAATTAAGCCCGCCTAGTATTACCTCTAAATTAAACTGTAGTAATTATTTTGATGTATTAACCATTGGTGGTTTGCAAGTAAACAATTCTTGTGGCACCAGCATTAATGACGATATTTTAGTGGAAGTATTCAGTAGCGATGGACAAGACTGTGTGAATGCTATTGTCTCTAAATCTAAAGGAAAGACCGTCACTCAAACTTTTGCGATTGGTAATTATGCCATTACATATACGCTCCAATCTGACCCGACTAAAACCAAGTCTACTGTCTTCTCTGTGGGCCAACCCTCTTTAGTATGCAATGATAGAGTGAATATTTCTCTGGGTGCTTCTTGTAGTACTGCCTTAACGCCAGATATGTTTACAGAAAATTCTTGCGAACCTATCCCCGGCATCATGTATTACGATATTACGGTTAAAAATGCTTCTGGAAAAGTCATTGCGAAAGGCGGTAAAAATGGTGATTATCCACAAATCACCAAAGACATGATAAACCTTTGTGGCTCGGATATCTATACGGCGGAAATTACTAGAGTGTACTTTGATGACTTTACGCCTGCTTATTGTAATAATGGCGTTTTGAGATATACCTGCCATACAGAAATTGATTTTCAAGATAAAACACCTCCAATATTTGCAGCATCTAGCAATCAAACAGATGTTATTTATAATTGTGATGTGGTATTAAGTGACGAGGGCTTAAAACAATTCAAACCAGTCATTATTGATAATTGTTCTTATAAAGAAGCTACCTTTTTTAATGCAATAGAATTAAGTCCAAGCAGTAGCTGCGATAAATCATATTTGATTACTTGGCGAGCAGAAGACCAATGTGGCAATACTTCTTATTTAGATTCTAGATTAGAAATACGTCGCCCTGGTTTAGATAAAATAATTAAAGTCCCAAATGTTTATTTAAGTTGTGGAGAAGATACACAGGCAGATGTAGAAGATTTCAGCAAGACGGGTATTTTAGGTTTGAAAGTAGGCTATGAAAAAAATGGTACTTTTTATTCTACAGATACTTTAGCACTGAGTACAACGGATTATGTTTGTAGCTATATATTAATAAAAAAAGATCAACAATTTCCTTCTTCTTGTGGCTCGAAAACACTTAGAGTTTGGGAATTATTAGACTGGTGTAATAGTGCTGCAGGTACCATAGCAATTGATGACCAATTAATTGAATTTATTGATACGCTTTCGCCAACGATTCAATGTACACCTCATGCAAGTTTAGAAACCGCAGAATCTATTAGTTTACCGCCTTATCAATGTGCGACCACTCCTAATTTCCTTGCCCCTTCTGCTACAGATATTTGCGACCCTTCTGTGAATGTGCTTATGTTCTCTGTAGAACGCCAAGACAATCAGTACTGGACCAAATTAGGAAGTAATTTAAGTCAGGCTGGTGATTTAGGGCTCGGTACTTACAGAGTAGGATGGAGAGCTTTTGATAAATGTCCGAATCAAATAAAAGAAGATACTTGTTATCGATACTTTGTTTTAGAAGACAAAACTTCACCTTCCGCCATTTGTGCAGACCAATTAAACGTCTCTATTGGCAACGATTATGCTCGTATCAATGCAGCAGCTATTGATGGTGGTAGTTCGGATGCTTGTGGGATAGCCCAATACTTTATTAGACGTACGGCTTGCGGCGACCCTACTACGTGGGCAGGGGAAAAAAATACTTATATTGAAGATGCTTTAGGCTATAATATAGACCCTACTGGTTGGGACGAACATATACAAATTGAATGTTGTGATTTACATCAAACGGTCAAACTAGAATTGTTAGTGATTGATAATAAAGGCAATTATAATTCTTGTAATGTAAATATTAATCCAGAAGATAAATTAAGTCCGACTTGTAGCCCTTTACCCGCCCAATCTCATTTTTGTGATGAATTACACTCTGGCGAATTAGGTTTTCCTACAGATAAAAATGGAAACGCTAATTTTGACCATAATGAGTGGACTCCTTTGACTGGAGATTTGTTGGTTCATTATAATCAAACTTATGGCGACCCTGTTTATTCTTGTAATGATAATCTAGCTTGTAATGATTTAAGCATTGAGCAAGAATACCAATTACTGGATTTGAATTGTGGTCAATTAAGCATTAAACGCAGATATAGAGCAGTAGATTGGAAAAATAATACCTCTAGTTGGACGGAGCAAACAGTTACGGTCAATTATCGGGCAAACTGGACAATTACCTTCCCCACAGACTGGACAGGTACTTGTGGCGGTGTCGTTCCTGATTCAGATATTCAAATTCAAAAAGGCGCTTGTGATAAATTAGCTTATGAAGTAAAAGACCAAGTATTTCAAACAACCGCAGGAGCTTGCTATAAAGTAATCAGAACCTTCACGATTATAAATTGGTGTCAATATGACCCAAATAAACCAGTATATGAAGTAAGTCGTATTGAGCAGAATAACGGTATCGTAACTACACCTCAAACCATTTCTAGTACTACGCTTGGGAGCTACAGCCAAATCTCCTATACCCAATTGTTAGAGGTTAGAGATACCGAAGCTCCGGTGGTCAGTGTTGCAGAAGTAAAAGAATGTATAGTGGGTGAAGGTTGCGATGGCATCAAAACCTTCTCTGTCACTGCCACTGATTGCAATGAGGCATCTACTATAGACTTGGTATATAATTGGGAGATTTTTGAAAATAATTTTTCTAAAGGGAGTGGAACAGGCTATAGTTTTCAATGGACCGTAAAAGCTGGTATTCCTTACTTTGTAAAATGGTATGTCTATGACCAGTGTGGAAATTCTGCTTGGGAAGCACGAGATTATGTTTTCAAAGATTGTAAAAAACCTACCCCTTATTGTTTGAGTGGTTTAGCAATAAGTTTGGATGATAATGGAGAAGTAGCGATTTGGGGAAATGATTTTAATTTGGGGAGCTATGATAATTGTACCGCTCAAAAGGATTTAGATATTCGCTTGTATCATGACTTAGTAAGTGACCGTCCAACTACATTAGAACAAGTGCAACAATTGGAGCAAGGAGTGGCGTTTAATTGTAACCATATCGGCACCCAATACGTTTCCGTATATGTGATTGACCAAACAGGTAATTGGGATTTTTGTACCACGACCGTCGTGATTCAAAACAACCAAAATGTTTGTGCCGCAGCGGAAGGACAAGTAGCAGGATATATTTATAAGCAAGATGGTACAGCAGTAGAGCAAACGGAAATATATGTAGAAGGTACGGGCAATATGCCTACGCCTTACATGACTAGCGCAAATGGAGCTTATGATTTTAGATTAAATATGGGGGGTTCTTATACCATTCGTCCAGTAAAAGATATTAATCCACTTAATGGAGTTTCCACTTTGGACCTAGTACTCATGTCGAAGCATATTTTGGCTATTGACGAATTCAATTCTCCTTACCAATATATTGCAGCAGATGTTAACAAATCAAATTCTGTAACGGCATTCGATATTGTTATCCTTAGAAAATTAATATTGGGTATCCTCGACGATTTCCCTATAGAAAATACAAGCTGGCGTTTTATCCCTACAAATTTTGAATTTATAACAGACATTCCACTAAAGGAAGAATTTCCAGAATCTATCTTAGTAGAACAATTACCTGGACAAATGAGTAATTTAGATTTTGTGGCGGTTAAAGTAGGAGATATCTCAGGAAATGCTAAAGCCAATAGCTTGGTACAAGCAGAAACACGTACCAGTACAGATAAATTTTTACTGGAAATAAAAAATCAAACTATCCAGAAAGGAGACCTAGTTACCGTTCCTATCTATGCTAATAACCTAGCAGCAATAGAAGGGTATCAATTCACCTTAAATTTTGATAAGCTCGACTTTATCAATCTGGAAGAAGGCATTGCAAAATCAGTTAATTTTGGATTATCGAACACAGATCGTGGATATATAAATACGAGTTGGAATACCTTAACCTCTGCGCCAACAACAGATAGTAAAAGTAGTACCCTTACTAATCAACAAGCAAAGAGGGAAGCTCTATTCCAACTCACTTTCCAAGCACAACAAAGTGGACAATTACACCAGTTCCTACAAATAGGCTCCGCACTGACTGCGGAGGCCTATCGTAAGGATGGTTCTATAATGGAGGTGGCTATACAACAAAACAGCACTCCTATTCAAGAATTTACCTTATATCAAAATCAACCCAATCCTTTTAAAACGGCAACGACCATTCGCTTCGATTTACCAGAAGCAAGTGAAGTGTCTTTAAAAGTATTGGATATGCAGGGTCGGATTCAACATCAAGAAACGACCGATTTTGCAAAAGGTGTACAGGTCTTTCATTTAAATAAAAACCTACCAGCGGGCACTTATTTGTATCAATTAGCAACACCGTTTGGCACTCAAACTAGAAAAATGCTGATTGTGAATTAAGGAGATTGTTTATTTGTTTAGACTGTTTATTTGTTTATGCAAGACCAACATCTGGTTGCATAAACAAATAAACAGTCTAAACAAATAAACAATCCTTCCTACCTATTCTCCGCCATCTACTTACCTTAGGAAAGAAAGGTAAACACTAGACCTATAAACTTTAGCTTTCGTTCCTTACATCAATTCCTGAGAAAACGTTTTAAAAAAGAAGATTAAAAAATTGAGAATTGAGAATTAAAAATTGAGAATTAACGAGACGTAAACGTTATGCGTTCAATGCTACATTCTTCATTCTCCTATTTGTGAACTATTAGGGAACAGCAGCAACCAAAAGGTTATTGTACAGGAAGGGTTTCCTATGTCACTACCTATTTTAGATTACCATCCACCTCTTTAAAATTGTTTATTTGTTTAGACTATTTATTCGTGTAATCGACTATATGTTCACGTTTTATAAACAAATAAACATTTTAAACACCTAAGGAATGCTGTAATAATAAATATTCATTCTTGGCTGATTCTTTTATCCTTATTTTCCTCTTTGAAAACAGTCA
>ENA-ORXT01005746-ORXT01005746.1-marine-metagenome-genome-assembly--contig:-NODE-5746-length-11984-cov-9.550684_pt1 | contig 11984 bp, 18 predicted proteins | sample MGYA00237868_ERZ511482 | MGnify/ENA metagenome assembly ERZ511482 | reverse complement strand
CCCCTGGACTCGCTGTCACGGTGGGTGGTCAGGGGAGGAGGGGGGGGGGGGTTCATTGACAGAGATCACCGGCGAGGCGAAGACGGCGCAAGAAGTCGGTGGAAAGCCACGAAGCAATACGTGTTCACTGTAATGACGAAACGTGTCCAGATCCTAATGTCCCCCCTCAACTGGGCGTGCTTCGAAAACAGTGCCTGGGTCCATGCGGCCCCTGTCGGCCTTGCACGAGCCAACGCCGCGTGGCGCTGGGCCCAGCGGCCAATTTGGTTACTCCAGGGCCAGCCCCGCACCAGAGACACACAGATTCGACTGTAAACCGATCACCAACTTAAGACTCGCTGGCAATTAGCTGAGGACCATGGCACAGCTGAATATCAAGTCAACAGGAATCATATGCAATCCAGTGATGGACCCCGACTGGAACGTGGACCGGTGCTAAATTATTCAGGACGGATTACGATCAATAGTGGAATCGATCGTCCAGTCGCTATGCAGCCCGGGTCCGCAACGGATTGCGATCGTCGCCATCCACCACCCTGCTGGGACCGCCGGGGGTGGCTGCGGCGCTCGAATGCCGCAGGCACTCGAAAATGTGACGGACTGCGCGTGGGTGGCCGGCTGTTAACACAGTCGACTGGTGACCGCTTGGTGCCGCGCAGCCTCTTAGTAGTGTCGGTCTCTCAAAGGCAGAAGACCGCCAGGTAACGACAGTTCCCCCCTTCCCCCTCATTGATCAGAATTAGCGGTGTTTCCGACGCGCAGGGGATTCCTCAGGCACTGGTCGTGCGCCTCCCTCATAGCCATCCACGTGTCGTGGAGCGGCCTGGTCGGAAGCACGATTGTGTCCTGCGTTACAGTACGTGCGCAGCGATTCCTGGCTTCAGTTAGTGTCCGCCGACGATTGGGCCACAGCTCAATCAAAAACATTCGAATTTTCGGGGAATCCCCGTCGCCGCCGTCGCCGCTTTCTATCGCACGGAGTGACGTGCCACCATCGCCGATCCCTGTTCGCTGTGGCTGTGCCGACGCGTCCGCTACATTGGCAGTCCCCATTCCCGGGCCTCCCTAGTCTTCTCGACCACCCACCCACTACAGAGCTGTAGCACGAGGTACTCTATGGCTCGTGCGTCACCATGCGGCCGTTCCCCGTCGCCAACATTAAGACCGCCGAACACCGCGTGTTTCATGGTCTCCGTGCGCTCTTTATGTTTTCTGACAAAGCCACGGCTGCCTTTACGGTTTCCCACTATCTCCTTGCGCTTTGTTGTGACTTCATGCATTTGAATGCTCCGTACTTGTCTTTTCCACCGCGCGTGTACAGAAACGGTCGCGCCGCCATCGTCATTTCGATACGGCGCGGGGGAAGAGATCGACGATCGCAACTTTGCCCGCGCCGCCGTCCCCGGCAAGCGGCGGCGCCAGCCAAGCCGCGTTTCAAAACATCAGGTACGCCGAAGTCGCCTGTGGAGTTGAACACTTGGCCTTGGTGTGGCTACATCTCAGCGACTGCTCCAGCTGACTTTTGCGGTTTCTGACGCGACGATCGCTGTCCTCCTTCCTGCCCACGTCCTCTTCTTTCGCTTGCTCCGCGTACCGTCCTTTTAATTTTGATGCTCTGGGTACTTCTCTTCCACGAACTGCTGTGCAACAGCCGTGTCGAACCATCACCGTCAGGTTTATACGGCGTGGGGCCAACAGATGACGGCGAGGAAATCTTCTCTCAGAGATGCGGCCGGTGCACGGCGGCGACGTCGAGACTGCTCTTATAGCAGGCAGGTACGCCAAACTGTTCGATCAGGCGAGTAATGGCAGCCGAGGTGGCTCCGGTCCAGCGTCTCCTCTCGTTGATTATATTTTTCGGCCACTGACACAAACACCGCCACACTCCCCCATCGCGGTCGCCGGTGGGCTGCTTTCTCGATGCGCTTTCCGAACTCGTGTGTGCTGTTGGATGCTTTTTGATTCACTGTCCCATCCACAGCTTCACGAAACTACGCCCAGAGCTCATCGTGAGCTCGGTACGGCGCGGAGGGGGGGGGCAAGGACGACGAGGAAATTGACGGAGGCGCAGCAGTCGGCGCGCAGCTGCTTGACCGCAGCCGCGTTACCGAATAGCAGGTACGACAAGCTTTGTTGTGTGGTGAATACTGGCAGGTCGTGCAGCTGTTGCCCTTCGTCTTGTCAAGCTGCTTTTTCCATGTACTGATGCGACCGCTGCTGTCGTCCATCCTTTTTGAGTCCTTCTATCCGTTTCCTGGTTGCGTTACCTGTTCCAGTGTGTGCTTTTGATTGCAGTGGACCACTTTCTTTCGGAATGAACAGATGTAAAGCAACTTGTAGAGATGGCATCATGGAGCGAGGTCGCGTCAGGGGAGGGCCAGCAATGACGGAGGCGTGTGCCGGCACTGCCTCGATGTCCGCCGGGCGCTTTTTCGGAGAGCCTCCCAGCAAGCATGGCGTCAGCTCTGCGAGTGCCCGAAGACGAAACCAGAGGAGATGGAGAGTTGCCGTCAAGGCCGATGTTAGGGACCTCTCGTTGAGGTCGTGAGCATCAGTGCTTCGATATGATTGTTATCGCATGACGATTGTCTCCATTGCGGCTCTGTGTGTTTCAGTCTGTACATGTAGAACCAAGTGGAAAGCTCTGTACCGAGCAGGGCTCTCCGCGCCTTGTAGTGCAACATATTCAGCTAGCTACCCATCAGGCGTCACATAGCTGTCGCGTGGAAGAGTCGACCGTGCTTCCCTGGGTTGTCACACGCACCACGCCTGTGCTTTGTGCATCCATTCAGGCATCCCCCTGTCCCAGACCGTGTGCAATCCCGTCACTATCTGACTACCGCGTGTTCCCGACACACGCGCTAGAAAAGTTGTAGTCTCCCATGCTGTACGACAACGACGTAGCCCAAAGTAAAAGGGACGCAGAGGACATCATGCAGTTTTCCCTTTGGCTGGTCTCTCCAGAGCAAGCATGGCACCTGTTGTCTGCGCTCATCCTAATCACTGCTAAGTTCTAAGTAGCGGCTACGATGACTTTGAATAAAAGTTCGTCCGCTGTCATTTTCCGTTGTCTGAGGGACGCTACTTCGTGTTGTCGAAAGATTTGTCAAGCACGCATGTGAGGCCTTTTTCCGCGTGGGCAACGAATACTTGCGGATGCATGTGGTGCAGCGAGCTGCAGTCCTCGACTTTATTCCAGACGGGCCCGTTAATTCCGCCCAGACGCACGACCATCTGGGCTGCGACGTACTTCGTTTCTAGTCTAGCGCAGAACGCCGCTGACCAGGGGAGGTGGCAACGGTCGACGCGAAGCGCTCCTTGCACATGCCGGTGCCGAACCACGCTCTGGCTTCGCTTTCGACCCCGAAATTGCCGGGCGCGACGGCAGGCGTCAGGCTGTCACCGATGGCATGCGCGCCTTGTTTTCGGACGCCTTTGACAGCAGACAACTATATGCCGCAGTGGATGCTGCGGAGGAGTACCTGGCCGCGAGCGGAGCCACGGGCACGCCCGCCGCTGCCGCAGCGGCGGATTCTCCCTGACGTCAGCTGACTCACGTGGCACGTTCTATCAGCTACGGCAAACGACGCGGCGAAAGCCCATGCGGCAGCATCTGGTCAGACGCTTGAGCGGCCTGCGACTATGGCCGGCGCTCCCTGGTAATCTCAGTGACTTTGTCTCACCTTGTGACGTTGCTCCCCTCGACGCCCAAGGCCGGTGAAGATGAACGCTGGTGCTGTTCTTCATGCCCTGATGGCTTCAGCGCGAGACGTGGCTGAGTCCTGGCGCCGCTGTCGATCAGCGCGCGCCGCGCTTCTCTCGTTGCTGCTATCCGTCTCCATATTCTCACGCAGCTATCAACTCGCCTGCGTTGGCCCTCCCCCCGCTGTGCCTGACGCCGCGGCCCGGCCGCGCCCGCTGACCGCATCTTGGTCGGACCGTCTGCGGCTACTGCCACTGCCCGTTATCGCCATCGGGCCATCGCCTCCCCAGCCGGCTGCGGCATACACCCCCTCCTGCTGCCATCGACCACCACTGCTGAGAGCGGCTGTGGCCACCGCCCCCCCTTCCACTTCGGCCGCCGCCAGCCAGCGCTGGCGGCGGCCACGGCTGCCGACGCTGTCCGCTGTGGCAAGGGCGCTACCGCCCCGCTGCGGTCATTTACCCTGTGGCTCGCGGCTCCAGCCGGCGCTTACCCCATTCCATGGCGCCGTTTTTCCCTCACGGAAGTCAGCTGCCACCACTGACCTTCACGCTCTGCGGCAACTGACCCTTACCGTTGTGGGCGGTGTGCAAGCAGCGGCTGGGCTGGACGCCTAAAAATGTTTCTTACGTCGTGCGCGGTTGCCCCGGACCCCCCGGGATTCTCTTCCAGCCATACGTCTGTCTTCTGGGGAAGCATGTTGCAGGAGACGTGGCACAAAGTCTGAAGGGCGACAAATCACAAGCCGGTGCTTTCCGCGTCGGTCGCCCGTGTCGGGACGTCCGAGGGAAATATGCTCTTTGGTTCCGACGATTTTGGGGTGGACGCGCAGCCACTGCCCTCGGCCCAGTCCGACCACATCGTCTCAGTGGGGGTTGACAGCACATACGCGGTGCTCCAGCACGCTCGCGCCGAGCGACATTGCGAGGGACCGTGCAGACCGCCCCGGCCCCGACCTCCCCGAAAGCAAGACCGTGACAGTTTCTAGGACCCATGGGACGACGCTGCTAATCTGAACAGCGCCATAGTGTCTACCTGCGGCAGAGGTCAGATTGACGCCGATGCGGTCGAAGGATGAGCTTGGGGGAAGGAGGTTGCTGAACCGATATAGGAAGACAGCGACACTATAACCCTGGCACACAGTTGAGGGGAGGGAGTGGGCGCGAGCACGCGATGCACTCAGGATGCCTCGTTTACAGGCAAAGACGCTGTGGGTCGAGTAGAGGGAGAAGTGGGGCGGGACCGACTGGGAGATAGTCTCCAGAATGGTGGCCGCCGCCGCCTCACCCCCCCCCACGGCCGACAGACAGGGGGGGGGGAGTCAGAGGGCATGCCATCCCTAAGCAGCGTGTCAGTCAAGGCACACCCATTGCGACGAATTCGCTGCCCCACGCACACCGATGCATGACGGATCCGATTTGGAACGCCAGTGGGGGCCCCGTGCCGCCCAGCTGGCATTGAGAACCGCACGCTGCACCCCCCTACTGGACACTGTCAGCCCCCCTCCTACTCCTTGCCTTTCCAAGTAAACCCCTTATCAAGAGACGAACCCTCCATCGGATATTTTAATGGCTGGCGGTGGGCCTGCCGACGGCCAGAGCGGCGGCGAGCGCTACCGGTGGGCACTCATCAACGATTTCACCTCCAACGTCAGCGCCCACCAGGAGGCACACGCGACCACGGGCGAAACCATCTGCGTCGACGCGTCCTTGACGAAGCGGTACGGTCTCGGCATGTCGTGGAGCTCGATTGGGCTGCGCATGATCTTTGCCATCGATCATTTGCCGGAAAACGGCTGCGAGATCCAGAACGTCGCGTCTGGACGGAGAGGCATCATGATGCGGCTTGATATCGTGACAACTGCCGCAGACCAATATGCCATACGCTCCGCCGAAGAGGGCCATGTCCTGCATGACACTGCCACTTTATAGCGCCTGGAGCGCCCGTTGGCTGAATCGGACCGCATATTCTTTGCTGGCTCCTAATTTCCAAGCACGGAGGCCGCCCTGGCACTCAAGGAGGTGGGCGTCCTGCTGGTTCCCGTTGTCATGGCGTCCCACCGACGGTTGCCCACGGCCTCTCTCGCGGCTAGAGAGTCTTTCGCGAGTGGAGACTGGGTATTGACGGTGCACGCAGGCCCGCCGGGGGCTCCGGACCGCTTGGCCGTGATGTGGGCTGAGCGCCACCGGCGAATGTTCATGGCGAACGCTGGGTCTGTGGATTCCAGCGGCTCGTGAGAGCGTCTATGATGGTGTCACCTCGATGGTGGGGACCTCGATGGTGGGGCGTATCGTGTCGCAACGTCGGTGCCCTAGCCGTATGTGGCTCAGATGTACGACGGCTGGTGTGCGCAGATTGATCTCCACCACTGGTGTCGTCAAGTAAACCTGAGATTTGACCACAAGCTTGGGACGCACGACTGGTCCAAAAGAGTAAAAATCTCCTTGATGGTGTTTGAATCGTCAACGCATGCCTGCTGCACTCGGAGGCGCGACGACTGGCCTCCCTCAAGCAGACGACGTTGTACAAGGACTTGGCATCCGGTCTCATCGACAGCAATTTCGACTCTGCGGGCGTGCGGCCGCGTGCCCCAACGATGGTGATTGATCCCAAGCTTCTGTCGGGGTATGATGTCGGCCTGCACCTCACCCCGACAAACAAGCGTCGCCATCTATCGGCGGGTGGTCCCGGGTTGCTTTTGGCGCAGCGCCGCTGTTGCGTGTGCACCACCCAGACATGCGCGCCCGTCTGCTTCGAGTGCCATCGACCGGACGGGGGCAACATGCTTGTCTGTAGAGCCAAGACCGGGCGCAAGTGCTTTGCATCTCACGTTCTTTCCTTGCACGACTCAGTGCTGTGATGTTGCTTGGGTGCCCTGCCTGTCTGAGGTACTTCTGGCGCCGCGGGGGGGGAGGGGGAAGTGGGTGTAAACGATTCCGTACATCACTGTTTCTGTTTCCATCTTGCACGGACGCATCAAGTCCGACTGTCGAGGAAAGAAGCGTAGGTCGTCTGGTGCAGATAGTCGGCACATGGCATGAGCGGGTGGGCGGGAGGGGGTGCGCGCTCGAGCAACTAGTGGCGGTCCAGTTCGTGGAGTCGAGGACCGATCTTCCTCGTGTATTTTTGTCCCAGAGCGCATGCAGTGCCGCTCTCGTGGACGGTGCCATCGACTTGATATGGAGTGTAGGCCGGTTGACTCGGTAGAGGGTGCCTGGAGACCTCGAGAAGCACGGGTGACACCCTGTAACGGCGGCTTTCGTATGTAGGCTGGCCGGAATCGACAACTTCTGGATGAGATCAAGCCAAAACACTGTGAGAGACTGATCCCAGGGCGTGGTAGAATCGACACTGGTTGAAGCCTACGGTATCGAGCAGCACTCGTAGTGCCCTGTGCCGAGAATTGAACCAGCCTGAAGTTCGTGGCTTGAGTAAGACCTGACGAGAAGCGCAAGGCACTACCACGTTCTGGAGACCTATACAGACTCCTGCGTTGCGCAAGCGTCGCGCCGACCCCCGCTCATCACGCTGCTTGTACCGTGGGCACCGTTGATGCCATCATGGTACAGTCAAAGACGTGGTCAGTACGGTGCTGTCCACTGTTCTTCCCTGGCCCGGCTGTCGCACCCTATAACTGGAGACCTGTACATAGAGATGGCTGCCGTCTGACCCTCTAGAGCGGATTGTGATGGAAGTCCCTAGTATCTGCCTACCCCTCGAGCGCTGGTTGTTTTGAGCACGACCCTGCCGATGTCTGGCTATCACGCGATCTTGGTACTGAGCGCCACTAGTTGGACCAGACTCTTCTTGGCGACCGGAACCAGAGCTGAAGAAATATACGCGTCAACGCGACTTTCTGGAGACCTATGCAGACCCCTGGGTAGCCTACACGTCGTGCTGGACTGCCCATGTCGCGCCATCTGTACCACTGGCATCGCAGACGCCATAATGGCTCAGTCCTAGACGTGGTAAGTACGGCGCTGTGCAGTGTTCGTCCCGGAAACTTCTGTGGCATCCGTAGACAGGTGGCTTGTTATCTGTGCTGACCATTTCTAGGGCTGCCATGCTTGTTTTTGGGCTACGTTGCCGTTGCTGTGGACCCCTGCATCGTGGGCAAGGGGCTGCATGAAGCTCAAACGACATTGGAGCTTGCACGGCCCAGGGTAACATCACTGAGATCCGCAGATTCTGCACTGTATCGTCTGTGACGGGTTGGCTGCGTGCCAATCTGACCGATGAGGGCACTGAGGCATGTATTTCTAATTCCACTGGTGGGCCCTTGCATTGTCAACTGAGTGCCTTTTTCAACGTTGCGCTCGGCAGAGACCTGCCAGGACCACGCGGACTACTTTTTTCCCGGGCGTGCCTCTGAAACTCCCGCGCATTCGTCCCATGTCAGCACGGGGGGCCACAACGCTACCGTGAGGCTCATCTAAGTCGACAAGGACTCTGCTGGAGGCGACGTTGGGGTCCGAAGCGACGAACAGGTGGGAGAAAGACTCCGCGTTCGGCTCGTGTGCAGGACACTATGGTCTTCGATGACACCGCGCGGATGATGGCGGTCTCCTGGGTGCTATTTGAGGGCTTCTCCAAGAAGGAGGCTGCGCGGCGCTTAGCTTGCAACCGCGCGACGGTCCAGGTGTGGATTAGCGCCTACGTCGCGTCGGGCGAGTGGTGGCCGGACCCTGTTTTACGCAACCGACACGCAGACAGCGTCATCTACGATTCCCACTTCCTTGAAGCCGTCAATGCTGTCATCCTTACGGACCCCGAGCAGCTGATAGGTGAAATAAAGGACGTTTTTACCCATCTATCCACTCTCCCTGGCTATCGCGACTCATACAAGGCCTCTATTGGGACGCTCGACCGCATTCTCCGAGCTGCCGGCTTCTCCTACAAGAAGCTGTATCGAATGTGTCGGGAGCGGGACCAGGAGCGCCGGGAGGCGTTTGCGCGCGTTATGCTGTCAATTCCGCTACGGTGCATCGTCTCAGTTGACGAGACGCACAAGGATGGAGGCGACGTGCGGCGCAGGCGTGGTCGGTGGCTGTGCGGGATGCGATATGACTGCCTTTCGCGCGCCGAAAAGCACATCCTTCGAACTTCCACGATGATGGCCGTGTCCTACCAGACGGGCGTCATCCACTGCGAGACGACACCCACTCCCCCGTCACAAAACTCGGATGACTGGCTCATCTTCCTCGCAGGGCTGCTGCCAAGGATGAACAAGTTCGTCCCGGGGTTGCCTTGGGCACTCCAAGCCGATAGGTGTGTCCTCCTATTGGACGACGCACCCATCCACACGGCGGAAGCGGACGCGTGGATTGTGGCGGCGGGCGTCTTCCCGCTGCGGCTTCTTCCCTACAGCCAAGATTTTCAAGCAATCGAAGCGGTCTTCAGTGAGCTGTCCAACCTGCTCAAGACGATGCATCATTTGTTCCCGGAGGAGCCTGACGCCCTCCGCCACGCCTTAGCGATTATCTCTTTGTCGGCGGAAAATATTGGCAAGCACTTTGAGCATTGCCTTCTGGAGGCCGTTCGGAACGGGCCGGAGCTCGCTGGTCCAGAGGGGCCTTGGCAAGATGCCTTTGAGCCGTTGCCAGTGGAGCGAGAGTAGCTGATGATGAAGAGGAGAACAGGAAAAGACACATTTATTGACAAAGTTGCGAGACAAACCGAAGGAAGGCAAACGGCTCCCAACACCAACGCTCAGCGATGGGAAGACACCCAGCGTGTGACTGTGTCAACCAAACCCGCGGGAAGGTCCTCAATCGATGGATGGTCCTGCCCGGCGCTCCCCCACTTACACAGAATGAGTGCCACCACAGCAGACGTAGACAAGGACGACCCTGAAACCGTGTGTCCACGGACAAATTGGCTCTCCATCCCCGCGCGCGCTTTGCAAACGAAGCTCTCCCGCTCCGCCGAAAAGCTTGGTCCATAAATGAACAGTTCAATGCTCTCGGAAAGCTCCGCCGGACCAAAGTGATTGAACGCGGCGTTCCCACCGGCAGCGGCAGCGCTGCTGGGTCCCCCGGGCAGGCCAGCGGCCAGCGTTTGGTTCTCGGCCACCTCGTTGGCAGCCGGCGGGTCGGCGCGAGACCCAGCAGGCGCTGGTTGGCCGGATGATCCATCTCGGAGGTTGTGAGCGTCCCTGTGAAGCGGATGGGATCGAAACGCAAGAATATGAGGGATGTCGATGGAGCTCGTGTTACTGTCAAGTTGAATCTTCCGCTCGCTCAATCGGAATGCGAAAAAGATAGGGGGGAGAGAGACGACGTAAGAGAGAAGCGATACAGTCAACGTACAGTCTGGATGACCCGGTAGGGCCACTCAATGCGCCCAGCAGCTTGCTCATGCGATCGGCGTGGGCTTTCTTCTTTGTCGCACTCGCCTTTTAAAGCCGCTTGTGAATCCCGCGCCGAACCACCTCGGAGGTGGGCACTTCCCCAGAAGCCGATGCGCCGAACTCAATACCGGCTTGAGTCGCACCGGCGTACAGCAAGGCGACGTTCTCGGCCATTCCCGAGCCGATGCCGCCCGCGTACGCCCTGTGGTAGGCAGCGCCACGCGGATTGGTGACCATCGCGGCTCGCGCGTGATGACCCGTCATCGTGGCGGCCACGCGGACCATGCTTGCAGCCCGGGCGGCTGGGGGAAGGTTGTTGGCATCGGGACGAAGCGCCGCCCGCTTCTGAACCTCGACCGCCTCGCGCCTGTCCGCTTTGAGCGTGGCCGCTCGGCGCGCCGACGCCGCCTGGCGCTCGAGGTGCACAGCCTCGGTCTTGGGGCACACCGTAAAACGGGGCTCGAAGCGCGCCTCCTTTTTTTGACGTATCGATAGCCGACCATTCTTTGTACGTCCGAGAGTGAAGGCCTTCGTCAAGGACATAGTGTGGGGAAGGTGGCCCTCCTGGAACCACAGCGTGCAACCAAAAAACAACCAGTTAATGACATCGTAGCAAAGTCACACACGAGAGACACACGAGTTGGCATGTGTCATCCAATGATCGTGCGGCATAGCGAGCATGACGCTGAGATCCCACAAGAAACTTGTGTCACCTCCACAGGAAAACGAAAACGTACACAGCCGACTTGGGGCATGTTTTTGCCTTCTTAGTCGTGTTAGAGCAAGGGCAAACCTCGGCCTGGAACTCGGCCGGGACGCTTAGACTGAAAGCGCATTCGAGGCTTCTTGCACCGCACGTGCGTGCGTTGTGCTTGTCGTGCGAAAACCGCTTGCGGTACCCGCAAATCGAACACGCCTGGCCCAGACAGGCCTCGTCCTCCTCGTCAGTCCCCTCGGACGACCCATCGTCAGAGGCAGCCGCACCACCCGAATTCTCAGCGGGGCTGGAACACGACGGTACCGATCCAGCCGCGCGTCCCGTATCGGCCGCCCCATCGTCGGCCGGGCAGGCGCAGACCGGCGAAATATCATCACCAGATGGCATGGTTGCGTGTGTGGACCAAGCATTCGTTGGGCGAGTCGATGACGCAGGGGGAGGGGGTTCGGGCCTGGGAACGGGACAGCGTAACGACGGTGGTGCCATCCCGACCGCTCGACGTCGTCGCCGGCACACAAATTAATATGATTGGCGAACTGGTGACACGCGGCAGACAGTGCGGCCCGCGCACCAAACTGATGTCCGCATGGGGCCGGCGCGCAATCGTCAGAAAACGTCACCGGGGGCCTGGCTTCGCCACCCGTGCGGTGTGCTGTACCCACCCGCACAAGCAGGTGACCTACGATGCCCCTCCCCAGCACGTGGGTGGCTGTCGGGCTCCAGGAACCCCCTGCGTGCTGGAGACATTGCCGAGTTTCGTTCCTATGAAGGGGGGGAGGGGGGGGGACCCGACCTGTCCCTGGCCCCCACAAAAACGTCCTGCCGTCGGAAACACTGCCAATTTGGGGTATGATGAGGGGGGGAGTGGTGCGGGACCAGTGCCTGGCCCCAAAAAGGTCCTGCGCGTCGGGAACACTGCCAATTTGAGACCTTACGATGGAGGAGGGGAGGGGCGCACAGCGCCCGGCCTCTGAGGCACCCTGCGTTTTGGAGACACTGCGAGTTTTGAATACCAGTCGGGGAGGGGGGGCCGCGTCCAGTGCCTGGCCCCGGAGACCTACTGCGTGTCTGACACACTGCCAATTTAGGACATCACGATGGAGTCGGGGGGGGGCGCACAGTGCCTGGCCCCACAGGCGTCCTGCGTGTCGGAAGCACTACGAATTTTGGATACCAGGTGAAGGGGGGGGGGGGGGGGGTTTTTACAACCCCCC
>ENA-ORXT01005745-ORXT01005745.1-marine-metagenome-genome-assembly--contig:-NODE-5745-length-11989-cov-7.899681_pt1 | contig 11989 bp, 7 predicted proteins | sample MGYA00237868_ERZ511482 | MGnify/ENA metagenome assembly ERZ511482 | reverse complement strand
CGGCAGACGCGGTGCCGGCGGCGGCGGCGGTGGCGGCGGCGGCAGCGGTCGACGACACGGCGCGGGCGGCGGCAGCGCCGTTACACCGCGAGTTGGCACCTAACCGGGATAGAGAGGTGACAGCCGCCGCCCGCACGACGGCGGGCAGCATCGTGGGGGTGCCATGCATGCGGCCGGCGCCGTGCCGGCGGGACGCGGGCGGGGGTGGCGGAACGAGAAAGGTATAGGGGAGCGCGCGCTCGTGGTGGATCGCGTGTTCACCCGTCTCCATGTGGCCGATCACGCCGGTCCGGACCCTAGACGGGCATTGCATGGACTTGAGCGGATCTCGACGGTGCTTGCCGGTCTAAGTTTCTTGCCGACGTCACAGTTGCCGTCCTCGCTGTCGCGATGTCACCAGAGGAAATATTTTGGTGGCTCGCACGGTCACTCTTGCAAGCGCCCCGCGGCCAGGCGCCCCCTCGGCCGCCTTGCGGCAGCTGGCTTGACACTGGCTGGACATCACCAGCTGCGCAGGGGCGGGTCGGGAGCACGCCATTTCGCCGCATCAACAGGTTTTCTTGCCTCCTGCGCTGCACTCCGCTCGACCTGCTGAGGGGGGGTGCGCACCGGACCCCCACCACAGAGGCGAATCCAGCCGCCTGACGCAGAGCCTGCTTTCCGCTGCACGCCCAACCCAACAGCAGCCGCACCGTCACTCTTCCTCGCAACCCACCCCCCGGACGCGCACGGCATTGACGACGGGTCGCCTCAACGGGCAACGCTGCCACAGAGGGGCTGGTGCTGCCACCGCTACTCACCCTCCCCCTCCCCCCCGCGGCGCCGGCCTTCACCTCGTGGGCCGCGTCCCACCCGCGGCCCATCACAGCGGGGCGGGCGCGCTGGCGCGGGATTGGCATCGCCCACTCTAAACGGCGGCGCAAACGCGGGGTTTGGGGGTGTGGGGGAGACCGGCGGCTGCGCGACGTGGCGGCTGCCGCCGCCCGACACGCGGTCGGGGGGGGGGGGGGTAAAGGGCGGTGGCTGCCGCGGCGGGCCGCGTCAGCGTGTCGGCAATTCGTCGCATTTCTCTGCAGTCAACCGGTGGCCCCGGCCCTGCCACGTGACGTGCAGAGCGGGGGGGGGGGTGGAGCTCGGCCCACGTGCTCTTGTGTTTTTTTTCTTCTCCGACCGGATTCCTGCGCGTGGGGCGCGCGCTGGGGAACTTGCAGTCAGGACCGGCGCCGCGGGGGAGGGTGGTGCTTACGGCTCACCCCGGCCGGCAAGGCGAGCTGTTGCTGTACCGTACCCTGCCGACATCGACGTGCCTCGCGGTTGTGGTCGGCGCTCGTCGCTCGCCACGGGCCCGTTGCCACGGTACGGCGGTGGGGGGGACCTGGCCGGCCGCTTGGGGTGTTTCGCCGCCGATCCTTGTCCCATCGCGGGGGTGGCTGTCGCCGCCCGCGTGGCCCTGCTGAGGTGTTTCCCACCGCGTTGCCCATGATGTCGCCGGCATCCCCAGTCGGCGATGCGCACCCCGCTGGGGATGGGGACGTGACGCCGCACGTTGATGGCGGCGGTGGGGCGGTAAGAGGCGGGGACGTGTCGCCCGGTAGCCCTGCGTATCCCATCGTTGATGCAGATGACGTATTGACGCCGGTGCGTGCGGGCGGCGGCGGCGGCGGGCGGCAGATTGGCGACGATGCGGCCGTAGCCGCTGCCGCGGCCGCGGCCGATTCGGCTGCTGCCGCCTCCCCGTCTGCTATCCCCTCCCCCGACGGGGCGTCGGACGGCATTTCCCCCCAGGTGGCTCGGGTGCCATCGAGCAGCGAGGAGGATCTTGACGAGGACGACGAGGCGTTGGACGACGATGAGGACTCGGCCGTCCGTGCACTGTCCCTACGGCAAGATCCAGACGCGCCCGACGGCGTTGGCGACGGCGCTGGCGACGGTGACGAGGCGGCTGAGTCGGGTGCGGACGGCGGCCGCTCCCGGCGGGTCGACGAGGACGATGACCCCGCCTCGTGGTGTATCATCTGCTTTGAGCGGGCGCCCAACGTGGAGCTGCGGCCGTGTACACACGCCAACATTTGCCTCGACTGCGTCGTGCGGCTGGTCAAGCGGCGGTGTCCAACCTGCCGCGCCCGTGTGCGGCGCATCCGGCTCTTGACGGCCGACGCCGAGGCAGGCGTGGACGATTCGGAAGCTGCCATCGCCGCCGCTGCAGCGTTGGGCATGCCCCCGACCGACGCGGCCGGCACCGTGTCGCTCCGTGAGCTCATCTCGGCGCGCAAGCAGCGTGAGGTGGCGGCTCTCGACAGCACCCTGCAGATTGTGTTTGTGGGGCCCCCGGCGGTGGGGAAGAAGAGCCTCGTCCGCAAGCTCTGTGCCAAGTGGCCGCTGCGACCACCCGGCGGGCGTGGTGGCGCCGCAGCCAGCAGCGCCGCGGCCGACGGCGCGGCCGACGCGTCTGCCGGTGCGGCCGATGGCGCCGCGCCCGCCGCCGACATTGGCGTTAATGGCAATGGGGACGGCACGGACTTTCGGCCCAACGTGACGCTCCCGGGGGGGATCCCCGCCCGCCTGACCGTCTTGCGGCGCACGCTCCTCACGTCTCGGCGGATGCTCCTCGACGATGTGCGGCTGCTGCGCCCCGACGCGCTCGTGCTCTGCTGCGCCGCTGGCGACGGGTGTGCGTCGTTTGGGGAGCTCCTCAGCTTTGACCGCGTCCTCCGCGCGTCGATCGCGGCGCCGAGGCTCTGGGCCGTCGTCGATGGTGGGGGGGCGCTGAGCGTCGGTGGGGGGCTCCCAAGCGGCGGCCCGGACGCGCTGTGGCCGTCGCCCGCGGCGGCGACGAGTGGCTCGTGGGACGGCAGCAGCACGAGCCTCGGCGGCGGCGGCGGCGGCGGCGGCGGCAGCGGTCGTTCCCCCGTGGGCGCCGCGTCGGTCACGTCAGACGCGACGCTGCGAGATTTTGTCGGCTCGGCGCTCGCGTCGGTCAACCCCCCCTCGGTGCGGCCGCGGGGCCTCTACTTTGTGACGCCCTCAGCGCCCTTCTCCATGGGCCTCCGCGCCCTCGCGCGGGATCTGGTCGACCACGGCCGGTCCGGGCGGGAGGCGGCGATCGCCGCCGCCGCCGCGCGCGCCAATGTCGGCAGCATCGGCCGGGGAGGTGGGGCGGGCGCCGGCGCGGGCGTCCGCAACGTGCAGTTCCGGTCGGTCGTAGTGCCCGACGATGGGCGGGTGGTGGCGGGAGTCAACCGCGTGCTCAACTGGCTGGTCGGCGACACATGACGGGGGGGGGGGGGGGGGGGGGGCGGCGCGGGGGGGGGGGGGGGGGGGGGGGGGGGGGGGGGGGGGGGGGGGGGGGGCCGCGGCAAAAGGGGTTAATTGACCTCAATGGGTTCTCCCCCTGGTGGCGTGGTTTTCTCCCTTTGTGTGGATGTACCTGTTCTTTTTGAGCTCCCTTCTTATTTTTTTTGGGCGTCTTGTTGCATATACTGTAAACTGCTCTCTCATGTGCTTGTGGCGCCAATGCAGCCCGTGCGGCGCTCTGGGCGGCTCCTGCTGCTGTTCTGCGTCACGTGCGTTGAGAAAGATCGCCGCCGTGACGTGCGCAAACGTTCAATGCAGTGGCCTCCAGGTGCTTGCGCGGGCATCACCAATGCCCCAAAGAGCCCCACACCCTGCTTTGCCCCACACGCCCCAACGTACACCGGCAGACCGCAGCTGAGATTGCACTCCGAGCTGCAGGCATCGGCAGACGCCAGAGAAAAAGAACCAGTATCAAGGGAAATGGGCAAGTGACAGGAGAGCAAAAAAAAGGTACAACAACCGATTGCGACACACAGCTACACTAACAAATGGCAGTCGGCACGCGACGAATCTTGGATGGCTGCCGTCAGCCTAGCTCTGCGTAGACGACGTCGATCGCACTGGCACCGGTGGCGGCGCCGGAGTGGACTCTGCACGGGCGGCAGCGGCCTTGCCGGCCGTGCGGGCGATCACGTCAGGGTAAACAAGGACGGAGCCGAGGGCAACAGTGAGTCCGAAGGTGCGCATCGCGGTGCCAGGTCCACCCACTGGAAGGGTACAGCACACATACGGGCGGTAACAAAACCCACACAGCGTCACCCACAGTCACGACACCATAGAAAACAGCATCGTTTGCGATTGCCACAAGCAGCATCACAAGCAACAACGGAGTGTCGAGTCAGCCACCAGGCGCTCAAAGGCGGAAAAGAAGGAAAATCGTGAGACACATCACGCAGCAGCACACACGCTGTTACCACGCCAACCAGCCACCGCAGCAACCACCCCAGCATCCGCGTAGCCCCAACATACCAAGCGCCATGGGTGCGGCAACGAGCGCCGCGCCCCCCAGCACCCCCCCCGCCGCCACCGCCGCCGATGACGTGCCGTCACGCGTGCGCCGCAGGGCAGCCGTAAAGGTCGACAGCACGCCGTCGACGCGCGCGTCTGCCCGCGCCAGCGCCGCGGCGGGCATGGACGCGTGGGCAGTGATAAAGTCAGAGAGCGACTCGACGCCGGTCCGCGCGCCCGCAATGGCCGCCCGCAGCGCCGGTGGGGACGCAGAAGTGGCAGCATCCACCGCCGCCTCAGAGGGGAGGACAGGTGGGAGGGGGACGGCGCTGTCGGTGGGGGACGCGCCGGTGGCGGCGTCGGTGGACGACGCCGAGGCGGCGGTGACAGTCTCAGTCGCGGGAGGGACGGTTGGGGCGGCGGCGTCCACGGTCGCGGCCGCCGCGCCTTCCGACGACGTCATTGGGGTTAGAGGGAGGCCACGCGCAGGAAGAGGGTAAGGAGGGCTGCGGCGAGGGGGGGGAGTGGGGTGGGATCGATCCCACCACGGGGAAGAAGCTGAGCGACAGGCAGGGCGAAAGGAACCAGAGTGGCCCGCTGAGAGCGGTTCTGTTTGCAAGGAGGGACGAAGTGGTGGAGTGCACGACAATTTCTTATTGTATTCTCTTCGAATCATCATACCGGATACTGTTTTTTAGCGGATCAAGTAGAAAGGCAGGCTACTATCAACCTGCAGCGCATCCGGGCTCATCTCACAGCCTCCTTTGACCAATTCGGCTTCCAACCCGGCCGGTGGGGTGGCCTCCTCGGCGGCGCAATCGTGCCCGAAGTCCCGCCGCGCCAGATCGCGCGGTTGCCTACACCAGTGGCGTCCCCCTCGCCACCGGCCGTCGACCCGCCGCCGCCTCGGCGCTGCCTCTGTCGCCGCTGTCGTACACCATGGCCTGCCGTCATGACTCGTCGGCTCATTCCTGGGGTACTGGTGGTGCAAGAGGTCGCCCAGCGCGGCGGTCTGGGGACTGGGCCCTGGCGCCAGGAGCTGGCTCTACCGGCGTCCGCCAGCCGGCCTTTCTAGCCGCCCCGTCGAGCACGCTCTTCTACCCCGCCGCCCGGAGTTCCCACCTGGCGCCCCAGCTTCCGAGCCAAAGGTTATGCGCGCTGCCGAGGCGACGGGCGGGGGCTCTCCCGCCGTTGCACGGGGTGCTGTGGATGGCCGCTGGTCGCGGGGGCGGCGGCCGTGGCCGCGGCGGCGGCCGTGGCGCCGGTGCCGCCGCAGCGGGTGGGGCGGCCACGGCTGCTGCTGGGTCCGCGGCGTCAAAGAAGCTGTCACCTGCGGCGGGCAACGACGACGACGGCTTTGATGCGGCAGAGATTGAAGACGACGAGGACGGGGACGACTTGTTTGATCCATGGAACATTGACGAGCCGGATAGCCGCTTTGAGGACGAGGAGGCGGACGACGACGCGGACGCGGCCAAGGCGTTTGACGTGGACAGCCTCGTCAATGGCGACCGTGGCATGGCGGGTGCGGCTGGTGTGGAGGAGGAGGACGACGACACGGTGCGGAGCTTTGATGACCTGGATGACGATGATGACGATGACGACGACGCGGAGGAGCTGGATGAGGACGATGACGATGAGGAGGATGACGACGTGGCACCGCGGGGGGGGCGATGGAGCAAGCGAAATTTGGCGCTGGACGATGACGACGACGATGATGACGACGACGATGGCGTTGGGCAGCACGACGACGATGATGTGGATACGCCCATCCGGCAGCGGAAGCGGCCGACGTCGACCAACGTGTCGACCCTCCGGGGCTCGGCGGTTGAGGAGGAGGAGCCCTTGGCCGACGGCGTGGACGACTTAGATGCGGACTTGGGGCTCCTCGCCGTCGCGGGCGCGGACGTGCTCGTGGGCGCGGACGAGAATATGGACGACCCGGTTGTCTTCGATCCCTCGCAGCCGGACATGCCCTCACAAAGGGGTGCTGGTGAGGCGGTCGACGGGGACCTTCCCGAAGTCGCTGAGGAGGAAGAGGGGGAGGAGGACATTGAAGATGAGGCACTTGGCTCCATCGATTTGACGCAGCTTCTCCGCAGCCGGCCGTGGACGAACGAGGAGCTGGCGCCACCGGCTGGCGGCGCCAGCGCCGACCTCGCCAGCCTCTTCGACAAGGCGGATCTGGACGACGCGCCTCCGGCGGCCGTCACTGGTGGCGACAGTGCGGCAGCCGACAAGCTTGCCGTCACCGCCACAACCCGCTTTGCGGACGTGCCCGATTCGCCAGAGGCGTCGGCTGCCGCCCGCTCCGCGGAACAGACAGCTTTTGATGCCGACGAAGATTACGAGGCGGACGGCCCCATGGGCCTGGACTACTACACCAATGACGGGGAGGAGTATGAGGGCGACATGGACGAGTTTGGGGTCACGCAAGACACGTCGTTTGGGCGTGTGTGGGCGCTCAACGACGATAACTACGTGACCATCACGGAGCCAGGGGAGGGCTTTGCATTTGGCGACGCGGACGTGGCGGCAACCGACGAGGAGGACAATGGCGGTGGCAGCAACGCCCTCCACGAGCACGACGCGACACGTCGGGCAACGCCAGCGTGGGGCGCTTCGACCGCCTCGGCGTGGCCGGCGGCCATGGGTGGCGGGGTCGCCATGGACGTGGGCTCAAAGGAGTGGGCTGCCCGCGCCGCCTATGAGCGGTGTACCTCAGCGCCCCCCGTCGAGATGTACCGGTGGTCCCGCAAACACTCGACACCACCGGCGGGGATGGAGGAGCTTTTCCCTTACGAGGCGGCGGAGCTGCCCAAACTCGCCCGCCTTACGCTCGAGATCCAAGAGATGCCAATGGAGGATTCGCCGTTGGGGGAGACGACGGCCCGCATGGCCGACGCGGAAGTCGCCGACGACGAATCCGAGTACCTCTCCTATTACCAAGAGCTGTACAAGTACGAGGGCGACGACGACAATGACATTGCCGGCGCTGGGGGCGCCGCGGCCGCCCTTGGGAACGTCCGGGTGGTCCCCGCGGCGGCGTACGCGGCCAACGGGGCGGCTGATGTTGGCGTCATTGGCGATGCCATTGCCCTCGACGCGGATGAGGAGGAGGCGCGGCTTGCGGCCCTAGAGGCGGCCACACAACAGCGCCTCGCATCCGGAGGGGCCACCCCCGCTCCGACTAGTAGCAAGCGGAATGCCCGCTCTGGCGCGTCGGCCGCCGACTACCACGCCCTCTCCCGGACCATGACCTTCCCGTGCGAGTGCCGCTTCAAAGCCGTTGGCGACGGGGAGGACTTCGTGCGGTCGGTGCTCGCCGACATCGAAGCGGTCACGGGCGTGCCCGTCCCGGCCGAGGCGGTCGTCGAGGAACCGTCGGACCGGTACCGGCGGTTGAACATTGGCGTCACCGTCACGTCGGCGGTACAGATTGGGGCGGTGTTTGAAGCCATCCGCGCCAACCGGCTCGTACGGTTTTGCTTTAGCTCGTAGGGGTGGGCGGGAGTTGGGGGAAGGGGGGGGAGTGCCGCGCGTTGAGGCGGCGCCGGCGGGACGCGTCTGCAGGCGGCCGTTTGTCTGGGGCGGTGGGGGGCACACCGTGCCTGTGCCAGGGGGTGGGATGACGGCCGCCGCCGGCCCCATGCGGACCCTGGTGGGTGGCAGGGCGGGTCGGTAGCGCTTGGGTGGGATTAAACGGTTGTCTTCCCGTGGTCCTTTATCAGTCTGCGCATTTTATTGCCTAGCCACGTCGAGTTACCGCCTGCAGCGTCACCAGCGGGCCCTATATTCCACAACAAGGCGTTCAGTACAACGGTGGGATGCAAGGAAGCCTATTGTCGTAGCCGCCTGAAAGTGTGTCATAAAGAAGCCGATGGGGTAGGCTCCAGGATGCGCCCATGTGGAGCGCCAATGCTCTTTCCATTGCCGAGTTGTGTGGGAGCCAATATGGGTCGCGCTCATGCGCCTTAGTGGGTGGAATCGACCTTCAGTCCCTTTTTTGTTGCAGGGAAGACGTTGCAAGGGATGACGCGTACGCTGGGGCTCGCCCACCGTCGCTCGACTGTGGTCGTCCCTGTGACTCTGCCCTCGTCTGCGTCCGCGACCGCTGCACGTCTCGCCCATGGTGACACAAGAAAGTGTCACCAAGCCCTCAGGGTAGCGGTCGAAAGCTGCCCACCTGTTCGTCGGCAGCACTGCAGTCGGGCTCAACTCATTCCTCCTCTGTATTGGGTGATGCTGCCGGCACCGTTGCCCCTTGGTCCGGCCCTCCGGCCGCGGCATGGCGCTCCACCGCGTCGGCCGCACCTCCCCCGCGTCTGCCCTCGCCACGCTTCCCCTCTTCAAGCGCGACAACGCCTGCCGCTTCCGCCGCGGCTCCCTCCACCCCGTCCCTGCCGCCAACGGCACCCCTCCCATCCCGCACACACACAAAAAAAAAGTAGCCGAGGCCGACGGGCACGACCTGGTGCGGCCGCACGGCCCACCCGTCGCCGGTGAGGTAGTTACGCCGCCGAAAGTGGGGTTGATGAAACGTGACTTGGAGGAACACGCCGCCCGGCGCGAGCAGCCGCCGCATTTCGACGGCCATGGCGGCCGCGTCGGCGGTCGCTGACGGCGCCGGGGTCCAGGGGCTCCCCTCGTCCGCCACGAGCGCGTCCATGCACCCCTTGTCCACGATAACGTCAAAGGCGCCGGCGATGGGAAAGACGTTGGCCATACCCCGCACGTCGCCGACGAGGTAGGTGGCGCGGGGATGCGCGGCGGTCATGGCCGCAACGACCACGGGCGAGTAGTCGGTCGACATGAGGCGGGCGGTTGGGTGCGCGGCGGCAAGGTCGGCGGAGAGCGTCGAGTTGCCGCAGCCGACGATGAGGACACGTGCGTGGGGTGCAATGTGGGGGTCGATGAAGGGTGCCAGCGTCTCGTACGTACCACTGTAGCGACACGTCGCCGGGAGGTGTGCGAGCACGGGTGGGAACATGGTGAACGGACCATGCCAGACCATGAGAGGTCACAAGTTAGGACACACACTCACAGTGGTACACAGAAACGAACAAGCCAGTGCATCACCAATGTTGTGGATCGAGGTCCCAGTGCTGCAAAAGGGAAAAAGGACAAAAACGCGACAACGTACAGCCAGTCATATGACTCTTCCGTACGGAAACGTTCATCCCAATAAGCTGGCTCCTTGTATGCCTGGGAGTTTTCAGGCTCAACCATCATGACCGGTAGTCAGAACGCAGACCAGCGCCAGCTCCAGTGACGCGCCTTGATGGGGGAGCAGCGGTGAGACCGATGCTGTGGTACAGTACTGCAGCATCACCAGGAGCGCGGTCAGCGCTTAAATGAACACCCCTGATTTGCTCTTGATCGCTTCTGCATTTATCAGTCCAAAGACACGCAGTTGATACTTAGATGACCTACTCCTCTGTTGCTTGATGATCCCTACTTACAGTGTCCTTGATCAGGCAACATCGCTCTTCCGACTTGGCCGCGGCTCTTCGTCCTCTTCCCCGCGCTGCCACTGGCGCCTGTGCGCCGTCGTCGGCGTCCTACCTCCTTGCCGCTACCGCTGCGCGGCTGCTGAGGTAGCAGAGCCCACGATCAGGCGCGATGGTGGGAAGTATGAGGCATTTCCTCCGCGCGGGCTGTGTCCTGGCCGCCACCTGCGCCGCCCTCTGCTGGTCGGGCGTGGCGGCGGTCGGGCCCCGGTCTGCCGACGGCGGGACCATACTGGTCATTTTGGATGACGCGTCGATGCGCTCATCGCACTCCCAGTTCTTGTCATCGTTGGAGGGTATGTTGGCTACCTGTATTGAGCTCTCGGTGTGGTCTGCCCCGCTGTTGGAGTTGGGTAGTCGTTTTTTTCTCGACTATTTTCTTCCGTGTTCATTGGTATTGTTCCAGTTGAAGACGCGTTGTGGTTATGGCCTACCCTCTGGGCCATTGCATTCGCTTTGCCAGGTTTGTTTTGAGACCCTGACGATGACCCTTGTTGTGTGCCGTGTGCCTCCGTGCTGTGACACTATCTCTACCCCTCCTGCTCTCCGTTGGCTTTTGGACAGCCCGTGGCTATGCTACCAAGATCTTGACGGCGGGCGACGCGTCGGCGTCGCTCATCTCGGACGGCGAGTACGCATATGACGGCTTGTTCCTCTTGTGCCCCACCTCCACCAAGTCGTCCCGCTCCCTGCAGCCGTCTGACATCTCGGCGTTTGTCAGCTCCGGCCGGTCGGTCTTTGTGGCCGCCGCGCCCGCCCCCTCGTCGTACATCAAATCGGTCGCCGCCGCTATTGGCGTCGTCATCCACTCGACCGTCGCCATTGACCACCAGCACGCCGTCTCTGGCCGCGACCGCGGCAGCCACACGTACATTGCCGCCGGCGGGCGTGACGAGTCGGCGGCGGCGGTGTGGGCGTCAGAGCCCGCCGCCGTCACCGCGTCGGCGTCGGACGTGCACTTTGTCGGCCCCGCCGCGACGCTCGCCGTCGACAATGAGCTCGTCGCCCCCGTCTTGTGGGCGGACGACGCGGCCTACGCGGGCACCCCCGGGTCGCGGGTGACCACAACGCCCGTCGCGGTCGGCCGGGAGCTCGTCTTCGCCGCCATCCTCTCCTCCCGCCGGTCGGGCGGCCGTGCCGTCTACTGGGGGTCGGTCGAAACGCTGGCCAACGTGGCCGAGGCGACGGCGCCGGCCGGCCACGCGGCGACGATGCGGGCGCTGGCCGGCTGGTCGCTCGGCGAGCGCGGCGTCCTCCGCTCTCGTGACGTGATGCACCAGCTGCTCGGCCGCCCGCCAGTGGCCGGCGAGGAAGCCGCCACCTACCGTGTACGCGACGACGTGGCGTTTAGCTTGACGCTGGAGGAGTGGGACGGCCCCTCGCGCGCGTGGGTGCCCTACGTTGCGTCTGACGTGCAAGCAGAGCTGGTCATGCTCAACCCGTACGTGCGCAAGCGACTGGTGGCGGCTGACGCGTCGGGGCGTTATTCCGCCAAGCTGCGGGTGCCCGACGTCATTGGCATCTACTCCTTCCGGGTGGCCTACTACCGCACGGGGCTGACGCCGGTGGAGGTGACCGAGGTCGTCTCGGTGCGTCCGTTCCTCCACAATGAGTTTGAACGCTTCATCCCGCAAGCCTACCCCTACTATGCGGGCGCGTTTAGCATGCTGGTTGGCGCGCTGATGCTGACGGGTGTGTTGTTGCAATCCTAGCCGGCGTGGGGATGCGTCTGCTTGTTTTCTCGTCTGTGGGCACACGATAAAGCGTGAGGTGCCCTACTTTCTGTACATTTTTTGCTTCTCGGCGTGCCCTCTGGTGGATTTTTGAGTCGTTGCCGGCCGGCCATTTGCCCGCCGACGAGCAGCCAACGAGAGGCTGTGCGCCCGATGCAGGGGGGGTTTGGTGCCGACCGGCGTGGTGCCGGCTCGGCGCTGCGCACCGTGGCGCTGGGCGACGCGCTGGCGGCGGCGGACGGCCCCATGGCGTTGCGTCCACTGACCGACGGCGTGACGCCCAGCGACACGGACTGGCTTGCGTGACGCCGGGCGACACGGGCTGGCGTACGTGACGCCCGTCGCGCCGACGCCGACCGGCCTGGTGCCAGCCGGCTGCCGGCGCCGCCAAACGGCGCGCCGCGCGGGGCCGCGCCGACCGACACTGCGCCGTCGGGCTTGGAG
>ENA-ORXT01005743-ORXT01005743.1-marine-metagenome-genome-assembly--contig:-NODE-5743-length-12001-cov-15.527088_pt1 | contig 12001 bp, 6 predicted proteins | sample MGYA00237868_ERZ511482 | MGnify/ENA metagenome assembly ERZ511482 | reverse complement strand
GATCGGAAGAGCGTCGTGTAGGGAAAGAGTGTAGATCTCGGTGGTCGCCGTATCATTAAAAAAAAAAAAATAAAATAGGGTTTAAGAGTTTTTCTGAACCTCTTTACTAATTAAACCGCATTAATTAAACAATGAAAAATACAACTTCTATCGTAAGCCTAGCTTTAAAAGGAATGGCAATGGGCATTGCAGAAGTCATCCCGGGTGTATCAGGTGGCACTATTGCATTTATAACAGGCATTTATGAAAAATTGCTAAATACCATAAAAGCATTTGGTCCAAATCTCTTTGCCACTTTAAAACAAGAAGGCATTGGTGGCGTTTGGTCGGAAATTAACGGCACTTTTTTGGTAAATTTACTAGTCGGTATGGGTTTGGGCGTAGTAGTCGGCGTGTTCGGCGTAACCCACTTATTAGAAACTTACCCAGAAATGCTATGGGCATTTTTCTTTGGTTTGATTATTAGCTCTGCTATTTTTATAGGTAGACAGGTGGGTGCTTGGCGGATTGTAGAAGTATTAGCATTGGTGCTCGGGATAGCGGTTGCCTTTTATATTACCATAGCGAGTCCCTCCCAAGGCAATGAAGCCCTTTGGTATGTATTTCTATCAGGAGCGATTGCTATTTCTGCGTTAATACTCCCAGGCATCTCTGGAAGTTTCATATTATTAATCATGGGAATGTACTCTTTTATACTTCCTACCGTCAGAAAAGCATTGACAACCCTCGATAGTGGGAGTTTATTAATCATGGGCGTTTTTGCGGCCGGTTGTTTATTGGGCTTGATGACTTTCTCAAGAGTATTGTCTTGGACCTTTAAACATTATAAGAATCCAACTTTAGCCTTATTGACAGGTTTTATGATTGGTTCTTTAAATAAACTATGGCCGTGGAGAAATGTATTGTCAACTAGAATTAATAGTAAAGGCTTGGAAGTTCCTTTTTTAGAGCAGAGTGTTTTGCCTGCTGCTTATAAAGGCGACCCGCAAATTGTGGCGGTATTGGTTTGTATGTTATTGGGGTTTTTATCTATTTTTATAATTGAATTTTTAGGTTCTAAATTAAAAGCAAGTTCTAAATAACAAAGTGGAACATAGTAAGAAGAGTTTTAATCAATACGCTCATTTGGAATTTGTTATTTGATTTTTATAATTTATAAATATTTTATGTCAGCTACTCGTCAATTAGGTTTAATTGGATACCCCTTATCGCACTCTTTCTCAAAGAAGTATTTCGCTGATAAATTTGAAGCAGAAGGGATTCCTAACTACCACTATGAATTATATCCTTTAGAAAAAATTGAAGACTTCCCTTTACTACTAAAAACAGTACCTAGCTTGGTAGGCATCAATGTGACCATCCCTTATAAACAGCAAGTAATGCGCTACCTAGACGACATCGACGAGGAAGCGGCAAAGGTGGGTGCAATCAATACCATTAAAATAGAGGGGGGGCGTTTGAAGGGATATAATACAGATATTTATGGCTTTGAACATACCTTATTGGAATTATTAGTGAGTGCCACAACTCCTATAACAAAGCTCAAAGCCTTAATACTTGGAACAGGAGGCGCCGCAAAAGCGGTTCATTATGTACTTGACAAAGTGGGAATTTTTAGTCAATTTGTCTCTAGAAGTCCTAAGGAGGGAAGACTAACTTATGGAACACTTCACTCCTCTTTTGAAGACTATCAAATTATTATTAATACAACCCCTTTAGGAATGTCTCCCAATATCCATTCCTGTCCGGCACTTCCCTACGATGCGATTAATAAAGACTACTTTTTATATGACTTGGTATATAATCCAGCACAAACTTTATTTCTACAAAAAGGGAAGCAACAGGGTGCTGCAACGATGAATGGTCATCAAATGCTTATTTTACAAGCTGAAAAGGCTTGGAGTATTTGGACGGGACAGCCTATTTGAAATGTATGAATGAGAAAAGAATATGAAAAAGACACTAACACCAAAAATGGAGTTAAATTTTAATAACACTGCCATTGCTTTTTCTTATAAAACAGATGAGGAATTAAAGCGAGCAGCTTGGTTATTTAAAATGATGAGCAATTCTTGGTTGGTTCGATTCGGATCAAAAGTGGGTCTTAATGCGATGAAATTGAATTTACCGCTTGCAGAATCAACTATTAAAGCTACTATTTTCGAGCATTTTTGTGGTGGGACATCTTTATTAAATTCTCAAGACACTATTGAAAAACTATATAAATATAAAGTTCAGTCGGTTTTAGATTATGGGGCAGAGGCAAAAACCAAAGAAAAAGATTTTAATAATAGCATGAATCAAGCAATTCGGGCGATAGAATTTGCGGCTACTACAAAAAGTATCTCTACCATTAGTGTTAAAATAACCGCACTAGCTAGATTTGGTTTGCTACAAAAAATCCAATCTGACAAAGCACTTACCGAAGAAGAAACTAAAGAATATCAATATATACTTAAACGGATTGACTCTATCTGCCATGTTGCAAAGGATAAAAAAGTCAAGGTTTTTATAGATGCGGAGGAAAGCTGGATTCAAGATACCATTGATTTTATTGCTAGACGAATGATGCGGCACTATAATAAAGAACAAGCAATTGTTTTTAATACCTTTCAATTGTATCGTAGACATAAAATTGATTATCTGTTTGAAAGCCATGATGATGCTAAAAAAGAAGGATATATCTTAGGGGCAAAATTGGTTCGAGGAGCTTATATGGAAAAGGAACGCACAAGGGCTACTGCTTTAAAATATACTTCTCCTATTCAAACCAATAAACGGGCAACAGATAATGACTATAATATGGCCCTGCTGTTCTGTGTCGACAATCATGAAAAAATCGCCTCCGTTGCTGCCACCCACAATGTAGAAAGTTGTCTATTACAAGCAGACTTGATTCTTAAAAAAGGAGTCAAGAAAAACCATCCGCATTTAAATTTCTGCCAACTGTATGGCATGGGAGATAATATTAGCCTGAATCTAGCAGAGGCTGGCTTTAATGTCGCCAAATATATGGTCTATGGTCCCGTCAAAGAAGTGATTCCTTTCTTGATTAGACGGGCAGAAGAAAATACGTCTATTACGGGGGAAGTGGGGAGAGAACATAAATTGGTAGTGCGGGAAATGAAGAGACGAGGCTTGGCGTAGAAAAAGAAGTCAGAAGTCAGACCGAAAAATAAGTTTTTCTGTCAGAAGTCAGATTTTTGACGTGTTCTTAGACGTAAAAGACGTGTTTTTGAAACACAAAAGGAACAAAAGGGTTTTCACAAAAGATTGCTGTATGTTTTACTGATATGCTTCAAAAAGCAAAAAACTTTTGTGAAAACCCTTTTGTTCCTTTTGTGTTTCAAAAACACGTCTTTTACGCTTGCGGTACGTCTAGGAGCACGTCACAAATCTGACTTCTGACAGAAAAATTTATTTTTCGGTCTGACTTCTGACTTCTTTTTTCAACTCAACTCTAAAGCTTTTTGATTCACCGCTTTATCTAATCCTTCCAATACTTGCCTTGCGGCTTTTAGGCTTTTCACACCATCTTTGACTACAATTAAATACTTCGGAGATTGTTTAAAACTAAGTCCTTTTTTCGGACCATTCTCGCTGATGTATTTCATCAAGTCATTAAACAAATCTGTTTCATAGAAGGGCGATTGTGGATTGGCGATAAAATAGCAACGTAGTTTGCCGCCTTTTAAAATGAGCCGTTCAAAACCTAGTTGCTTGCAAATCCAACGCAAGCGCAAGCCATCAAATAATTCTTTGACTTGTTTAGGCACTTTGCCAAAGCGATCTTTGATGCTATTGTGGAATTTTTCTACCTCTTCTTCGTTAGTGATTTTATCTAATTCCGTATATAAATTGAGTCGTTCTTGTATATTACTCACATATTCATCAGGGATAAGCATTTCAATATCTGTTTCTATTTGCACATCTCTAACATATTCTCTTTTCTTTGCTAAATCCTCTTTGAATAATTCTTTAAACTGCCCTTCCTTTAATTCTAAAATGGCTTCTTCTAATATTTTTTGATAGGTTTCATAACCAATTTCAGAAATAAAACCACTTTGTTCGCCCCCTAATAAATTACCTGCCCCTCGAATATCCATGTCCTTCATCGCAATATTAAAACCACTGCCTAAGTCTGAAAATTCTTCTATCGTTTTTAATCGTTTTCTAGCATCTGAGCTTAAAACAGACATGGGTGGACAAAATAAATAACAGAAGGCTTTTTTATTAGAACGCCCTACTCGACCTCTCAATTGGTGCAAATCACTCATGCCGAAATTGTGGGCATCATTGATGATAATGGTATTGGCATTCGAAATATCTAAACCTGTTTCGATAATATTGGTACAAATTAATACGTCGAATTTATAGTCAATAAAGTCAACTAAAGTCTTTTCTAATTTTTTAGAATCCATTTGTCCATGCGCCATTGAAATCTCTACATCAGGGCACATTCGCTGCACCATAGCCGCTACATCGGGTAAAGATTTCACCCGATTGTGTACAAAGAAAACCTGACCACCTCTATTGGTTTCATAGTAAATGGATTCTTTAATTATGTCCTCGCTAAAGATGCGCACTTCCGTATGTATCGGTTGCCGATTGGGTGGAGGGGTACGAATGACCGATAAATCCCTCGCTGCCATTAAGGAGAATTGCAGGGTTCTAGGTATGGGCGTGGCTGTTAAAGTAAGCGTATCTACGTTGACCTTTAAGTTTCTTAATTTTTCTTTGGCTGCCACGCCAAATTTTTGCTCCTCATCTATTACTAATAAGCCAAGATCTTTAAAGCCAATTTCTTTATTTAATAAACCATGCGTGCCTATTACAATGTCAATTTTTCCTTCTTTTAGTTTGGCAAATATTTCCTTTTTTTCTTTAGCGGATCTAAAACGATTAATATAATCAACGGTTACGCCAAAAGAGGATAATCGCTCTTTAAACGTACGGTGATGCTGTAAAGCTAGAATCGTTGTGGGCACTAGAATCGCCACTTGTGTGCCACCAACTACTGCCTTAAAAGCCGCTCGAATCGCAATTTCTGTTTTTCCAAAGCCTACATCTCCACAAATCAGACGATCCATAGGATGCGCTTTGATCATATCTTCTTTTACATCATTGGTCGCCTTTAATTGATCGGGTGTATCCTCGAAAATAAAAGAAGCTTCTAGTTCTGTTTGCAAATAGCCATCAGGTGGGAAAGCGTGGCCGGGGGTTGCCTTTCGTTTAGCATATAGTTTTATTAATTCTTGCGCTATATCCTTAACTCTTTTCTTCGTCTTGTTCTTTAATTTTTTCCAGGTATCCGAGCCTAATTTACTTAATTTAGGAGCAGTCCCATCTTTGCCTGTATATTTCGCTATTTTATGAAGGGTGTTAATACTTATATATAATAGGTCATTATTCTTATAAATTACTCGAACTGATTCTTGCGTATGTCCGTTAATGGTAATTTTCTCTAATCCCGAAAATTTCCCAACTCCGTGATCAATATGCGTAATAAAATCCCCAGGTTTTAACTCCCGAAGCAATTTTAAATTCATTGCTTGAGACTTGGTAAATCCTTTTTTTAGTTTGTAGCGATGAAAACGATCAAAAATCTGATGATCGGTGTAGCAAGCAATATTCAAATCGTGATCAATAAAGCCCTCATGTATTGCCTGTGGGATTGGATGTATTTGCACCTTCGCATTCAAATCCTCAAATATGGAATAAAAACGCTCTATTTGTTTCGAATTGGCTGTAAAGAGGTAATTTTCTATTTTATTTTGTTCGTTAGCTTCTAGGTTTTCGATTAAGAGCGGAAAATTTCGATTAAAACTAGGTTGTGGTTTTGTGTTAAACACAATCTTGGTATCAATCGGAAAAGGGTGCTTATTTTTACTTAAACTAATAATCGGAAAATCCTGAATTTCCTTTATCACCTGATTCGGTCGGATAAAAGCTCGCGCTTTAAACAAGGATCGGAGTTCTTCTTCTTCCAATAAAACCAAAGAATTTTCTGCAAATTTTTCTGCCTCTTCAAAACACATTTGTAATTTATCTAATAACACTTGAAAATCCCGTAGCCAAATAGTTGTATTTTGGGGTAATACCTGAAAGAGCGACACCTTCTGATCTTGCTCAAATTGGGTATTAATATTTGGAATAATAGTGACACTAGAAATATTTCGCTGGGAGAGTTGCGTATTAGGATCGAAGGTCCGAATACTTTCTACCTCCTCATCAAATAATTCTACTCGATAAGGATACTCATTGCCGTAAGAAAAAATATCAATGATTCCTCCTCTGATAGAAAATTGACCGGGTTCATACACAAAATCTACTCTGGCAAATCCATAAGTAACTAGGAGTTCTATAATAATATCGACATCAACTTGTTCCTTGGTTTTAATGTCAATTTTCTCTTTATTTAAAACTTCTGGCGCAACCACCTTTTCAAATAAAGCTTCTGGGTATGTAATAAATATTTCCCCTGTTGACTTAGTACGATTTAATTTATTAACGGTCTCTGTCCGTTGTAGCGAATTGGTACTATTCAAAGCCGCAAAATTCATCGGTCGTTTAAAGGAATCGGGGAAAAAATGAACTGGCTTTTTATCAAAGAGTGTTTCTAAGGTATTGAGTAAATAAGCGGCCTCTTCTTTATCCGTAGCAATAAATAAATGAAAAGAAGGTTGGGCTAAAAATATTCCCGCAAGGACAAAGGCTTCCTGCGCACCCATCATTCCGACCAATTGAAGTCGAGCGGGTGTGTCCACTGCTAAAGCATTAGCAATGTTTTGTACGCGGCTATCTAAGCGGTACATGTCGAGTAAACGTTCGAGATTTTTCACGAGTGCAAAGATACGGACCGAGTAGTACTTTTAATGAAGAATGAAGAATTAATAATGAAGAATTAAAATAGGGGCGTGCTTGCACGTCCCTATTTTAATTCTTCATTATTAATTCTTCATTCTTCATTAACCCATTTACCTACCAAACCAAATCTTCCCTCGTTCTGCCATTTTAACGATTCTAATTTCTGTTCTTCGATTATATTGATGTTCTTCATCCGTACAAGAAACTTCATCCTTGCAGTGATTCCGCAACTGCTTTTCTCCCATCCCAATAGCGGTAATTCTCGAAGCAGCAATTCCTTGCTGTTGGACCAAATACTGCTTGGCAATCGTTGCCCTAGTCTGAGAAAGTTGTTGGTTATAATAATCAGAACCACGAGCATCAGTGTGTTCCGTTAATTCAATAGAGATGCTAGTATATTGATGCATCATTTGCGCAATCGCATCTAATTCGATGGCATCGGCATCCCGAATACGTCCATTTTTCAAATCATAATAAATGGGTCGTAATTTCAGAATCGAACCAAGGCTTAGTTGTTCGCCTTGTTGGGCCATAGGAATTGCGGGAGGCGAATTTTGGGAGATACGAAGTCTAAGGGATTTTTTAAGCGTTTTTTCTTTAGTGATGGTAAAGAAAAGGTCATTGGTTTCATAACCCGCTTTAGTAGCAGCGATAATATATTGGCACTGAAAAGGGAGACAAATTTCAAATACGCCAGTCTTGTTAGTGGTCAATTCCAAAGGCATTCCACCACAACTAGAGCGAATAGAAATAGTAGCATTCGCAATTATTTGTCCATTGTGTTCTTTGGTAAGAATACCACTTAGTTGTGTACAGGAAGCAGCAATTGATTCATTCGCAGGTAGGATTGCAATAGGCGGTTTTGGTTTGTTTATTTTTTGATCAGGTCTTGGTTGCGTGTTCTCTTCCTTTTCAGTAACTACTGTTTTTTTAGGAGTGGAAGGCATTAATGGCGTGTTCTCTTCCTTTTTAGTAACTACTGTTTTTTTAGTAATGGAAGGCATTGATGGCGGGTTCTCTTCCTTTTTAGTAATTACTGCTTTTTCAGAAGTAGAAGGCATTGATGGCCTGCTCTCTTCTGTTTTAGTAACTACCGTTTTTTTAGAAATGGAAGGCGTTGATGACTCGTTCTCTTCTTTTTTAGTAACTACTTTTTCAGAAGGGTAAGTCATTGATGGCCTGCTTTCTTCTGTTTTAGTAACTACTGCTTTTTTAGGAATGGAAGGTCTTGATGGCGGGTTCTCTTCCTTTTTAGTAACTACTGTTTTTTCAGAAGGGGAAGGCTCCATACTTGTTGCTAATTTCGCTAATAATCGTTCTTCTGAAGCGGTTATTAGTGCTGGCTCGGAAATCACTTCTTCTGTAGCAGTATCTGCTAATCTTGTTGCTTCTTTTGTATGCTGTTTGTTATCAACTGTAGGTACAGCAGCAGTAGGTTTTGGTGGTGACGGAATGGAAGCAAGTTTGGGTAACAAACCCGATGGTGCTTCAAATAAATAAATATCATCCTTACCAGAGCCATTTATTCTATTAGACGAAAAGAAACCACCTGTGCCTGTTCTGTTCAGTATAAATCCAATATCTGCTTTTGGAGAATTAATAGGCTGTGCAAAATGCAGAACAGGACCGGGTAATCCACCATCTATATTCACCGCAAAAATATCGTAATCTCCTATCCCACCATGCCCTTTAGAGGAAAAAAAGAGGTACTCATCATTATAAACAAAAGGAAAAGCATCATTCTCAGGTGTATTAATTTGCGCCCCTAAATTTCTAGGAACCCCCCAATAAGTGCCTTCTTTTTCTACCACATAAATATCCGTTCCTCCGTATCCACCGGGCATATCAGAAGCAAAATACAATTGAAGTCCATCCGCAGAAATGGAAGGATGACGATTAGAATAGGCTTCACTATTAAAGGGCAGATCGACTATATGTTCCCAATCTTTTTCTCCTTTTCGGGCCTCATATATCTTCATAGAATATTGCCCACTTACATTTTTAATATCACTGTTGCTTGTATAATAAATTAGATCTTCTGCCTCATTAAAAGTTGCTTGCCCCTCATGTGTACGTGTATTTACTTTTGCTGAAAAAGGCGTAGCTTTACTAGGCATCCCGTCGGGACTTATCTCCGCATAGAATAACTCAAAAAAAGGGGTATTCCTTTTTTTTACTTTAGCTCCATCTGCTTGTTGGGACGAAACATATACGATTCCATCTTTATAATAACTGGGCGAAAATTCAAACCCTTTTGAATTAATACGAAAAGCATTAAAAACGCTTATATTGGGCGTTTCCAATTCAATAACTGGGACTGATTGATAGGCAGATGGATAAGTGATGCGCTCTTGGGCTTGTGCTAATTGAGCTCCGAAAAGTAGCAGACTTACGAATAGACTTATCCGTGTCATAAAATTAGTTTTGATGTCTTTTGTTGCATTTTTACAGTAGTAAGAGAGAAAAAATAAGGCCTCTAAATCTGGCCATTTCTCTTTCTCCATTACCAAATGTTAAAATACTGATTTTATCCTTTTAATACAAGTTTATAGCTTGTACTTCTTGTGGTATTGCTAAAGTTTGTCGTTTAAATCGACTGCTGGTATATAAAATATTGTGTTATATCTCTTGGAGATATAACACAATATTTTATATACCCCTTACGCTAGAGAACTGTGAAATTAAATTATTTTTACATTTCTATTAATTAATAATACGGCGGTGGCCTTCCTTTGTTTGAGCATTTCGCAGATAACGTCTAGCTGGCAGTACTAATGGGGACGTTAGTGGTTTTTTGCGAAATGGCAAGTGGGACGCAAACCGCAACTCGAAACAAGTAAATGAACCAAGTAACAGAGAAAACATTCTTATATACTTTCTTATTTATCATTACGCTAGTAATGACTTGGTTAGCATTTAACACAAATGGCACAGGCGATTGGGGAGATGCTATTTTTCATTATCTATTCTCTAGATATGCTTTTGAGCATCCTGAAAATTTTCTAAATCATTGGGCAAAACCTGTTTTTGTTTTTTTTACCGCACCGATAGCGCAGAGTGGTTTTATAGCGCTTAAACTATTCAATATAGCTATGCTGATTAGTTCTATTTGGATAACTTGGTTAGTGGCTAAGGAATTGAAAATACGCAATGCTTGGTTTATTGTTTTTTCGATTATGGCTGCCCCGATGAGTAGCTATTTGACCTTATCTGGATTGACCGAACCGATGTTTGCCTTTTGGCTAATCGTAGGAATTTATGCCTTAGTGAAAGAACATTTTATACTAGGTGTTTTATGGTTGTCTTTTTTACCTTTTGTGCGCTCAGAAGGATTGATTGTTTTCTGTGTATTGGTACTTTATTTATTAATAAAAAAGAAGTGGTTTTTATTGCCCCTATTAGCAGTTGGTCATGTAATATATGGCATAGCAGGTCATTTTTACTATGAGGATTTTTGGTGGATTTTTAATAAAATGTCTTATGCTACTTTAGATGGGGCTTATGGTTCTGGTCGGCTTTGGCACTTTGCGGATAAAATGCATCAGGTACTAGGCGATTTTCAACCCATACTGCTAGTTATAGGCTTACTAGCAGGCTTCGTCCATTGGGTTCAATTTTGTCGAGGGGAAAGGGTTTTTACTAAAGAAAAAATTTGGTTAATCTATGGCATTGCAGTCGCATTTTTTATAGCACATACTATTTTTTGGTATGCTGGTATTTTTAATTCCTTTGGTTTACTGCGAGTAATGATAGGCGTACTTCCTTTATTCGCAATTATTATCTTAGAAGGGGTTAATTTTATATTAGATTTATTTCCCACTAAATGGGCAAAAGCCAAATTCCCCTTTTTAATAGCCTTAGTGTTCACTCTATTTATCTACTTACACAAAAAACTAATCTATAATTTTCATTTTTTTCAAAATGCTGCTCAAGAAGGACAAAATCAATTGTGGGAGGAATATGGAGAACAATATAAAGACTATACCTATTATTTTGATGCCATTCATTTAGCCTTAGCACTAGATGTAGATTGGTTCGATCCAGCTGTTCACCGTACCGTTCCACAAATCTTCACGGGGGAACCATTGCCTGCTAAGAGCCTCATTATATGGGATAATGTCTTTACAGAAGCGGAACGTAAAATACCTTTAGATAAATTATTGAAAGATAAACGGCTTAAATTAATTACTTGCAAAGAGACGGGCACCTGGGAAAATCCCAAGCCAAAGTCTTGTCTTTTTGAATTGGATAGTGCTTATGCTAATAAAGCAGTGGTACTGCAAACAAGCTTTGAAGAACCTACTTGGCCTAAGAAAAGACTAGACAGTTTACATGCGAAGACTGGAAAGTATAGCCTTAAACTAAACAGTAGCAATGCCTATTCTGGTTCTTTTACTGGTTGGTTGACTACCTTCAATCAAGAACCAAATGCCTATATTCGTATTTCTTGCTGGGCTTATTCAGCGGACCATACTTTTCACACGCCACCACAAGCAATCATTTCCTTTGAATCGGTCTACAAATCTTTTTCTTACAATTCCCAACCTTTATTTGATAAAAATGACCCGATAGGTACTTGGAAGTATGTTAGTTTTGAGCAAGCCGTTCCAACAGCAAAAATATATAGGGATCAGGTGAAAGCCTATATATGGAGTACGAATAAAAGTACTGTTTTGATAGATGATTTAAAAGTGGAGTGGTTTAATAAATGAATGGCTTTATGGCTATATGGCTATATGGCTATATGGTTTTATTGTTTTATTGCTGATTACCCGCTCGTAATAGGAGAACTATTAGACAATAAAGCAATAAAACAATAAAACAATAAAGCAATAAAGCAATAAAGCAATTCATTTAGATAACTTTAATAGTTCCAGCTTGGTATCTGGTAAAAAGTATATTTAATAGACCTCTTTAGAGTATTCAGGGCTACCGCTTACCGAGAGTTAAAACTTTATTCTACACAATTTTGGCTGTAGAAATACCAATTAATTTGAATTTAATGTCAGCGAAACGTAAGGTGTAAACAAATAAACAGTTTAAACCAAGAGTCTACTCTAAAAAGTCGGTTTCTTTGAAAAATCAAAACAATTGCTAATAATTATTTTGTGTAAATGATTGATCTTATTAGAGT
>ENA-ORXT01005740-ORXT01005740.1-marine-metagenome-genome-assembly--contig:-NODE-5740-length-12012-cov-3.879346_pt1 | contig 12012 bp, 9 predicted proteins | sample MGYA00237868_ERZ511482 | MGnify/ENA metagenome assembly ERZ511482 | reverse complement strand
AACTTTGGATGAATATCTAATTCTAATAATGGCATAAACCAGCGATAAATTTTCAAGGCTTCTTCCATTCGACCTGCTTTGACCAATTTGTAAATGACAACTGTCTCACGAGGAAAAGCATTCACCAAACCTGCTACCCAACCATCAGCTCCTGCTGCCAAACATTCCAATGCTAAAGTATCTACTCCGCATGAAATTTTGAGACGATCGCCAAAAGCATTTTTAATTCGAGTGATGTTTGTGATATCCCGAGTTGATTCTTTGACGGCAGTTATGTTTTCTAATTTTACTAATTCTTGAAACATATCTACCGATACAAAAATCTTATAATCAACTGGATTATTGTAAATCATAAATGGTAAACTTGACGAACTTGCCACCGCTTTAAAATATTCTACCGTTTCGTGATCGCCTGATTTATACTTCATTGGAGGCAAAATCATAATACCATCGAGTCCTGCTTTTTCTGCCTCTTTTACTGTTTGGATTGCAACTGAAGTTCTCGCTTCTGCTACATTTAAAATAATAGGTACTCTTCCTGCACTCGCATTTATAGCAGATTTTGCAATGTCCTTTTTTTCATCGGCTGTCAAAGTGCTTTGTTCGCCAAGACTTCCTGCGACGATAATTCCATCTACACCGGCTTTAATTTGAGCATCAATTCCTCGCTCGAAATTTTCGAAATCAATTGACTCGTCTTTGTTAAATTTTGTGGTTACCGCAGGGTAAACTCCGTTCCAATCTACTTGCATGATTTTTATTTTTTTTGGTGAATGACACGTGGTGGTCTGCTTCAGCTGACCTGAAAATTTTGGAAAAAATTTTCTTTTAAATTCTTTTTTTAGGTCAGCTAAAGCAGACCACCACGTGTTACAAATGTAAAACAATATTCCTCTTTCCCTTTTTTAAATCATAGTCAAAACTGATACTATTTTACTCAAAAAATTTAATTTTTTAAAAATAAACTAAAAAATAGTACACTCATGAAAGTTTTACCCTTCAAAGTTCCGTTGAGTGAAGAAACTTCTTTTCGAGTGCAAGTCGATCGGATGAAGCATTTTTATGATAAGTTTCATCATCACCGAGAAGTGCAAATTACTTGGATTCAAAAAAGCCATGGTTCGCTTTTGATGGGAAATGCCATTGCGACTTTTGCAGAGAATGACTTGTTGGTCATCGGTGCAAATGTTCCGCATAGTTTTCGGAACGATGAAATTTTTTATAAAAAAAATAAAAAACTATCAGCAGAAGCGACTTCAATTCTTTTTGATGAAAATGCTTTTGGGAAATCTTTTTTTGATTTACCTGAAATGAAAAACATTAAAAATTTTATCAAAAATGCAGACAAAGGTTATCGCATCATTGGAGAAACCAAAGAAGAAATTATTACTCAATTAAAATTGCTAGAGGGAAAAAATGGGGCAGAACGGTTTTTAATTTTAATGAAAATTTTAAATCGATTGTCCATTTCGAAGGAAGTGGAATTGCTTTCGAATTTAAGTTTTTTGGGAAATCCAACTTCGAGTGAAAGTAAAAAATTAGAAACTGTTTTTCAATATATCTTGGATCATCATCAGCGAACAATTAAATTGAAGGAAGTCGCCAAGATTGCCAATTTGAGTGTCTCTGCTTTTTGTCGTTTTTTTAAATTACGTACTCGAAAAACGTTTTCGCAATTCGTTAATGAATTTCGAATTTCGGTAGCTTGCAAGAAATTATTATTGGATGATTTTACGATTTCGGAGATTTGTTATGAGGTAGGTTTTACAAATTTATCAAACTTCAATCGACAGTTTAAAAAAATAACTGGATTTACTCCTTCACAATATATGGTGAAACATCGAATGTGATTTTTGGTGAAGTACTAACGAAGCTCCTGCTTCGTGTTATCTTTACACACGAGGCAGGAGCTTCGTTAGTACTTCACTCGAATCAATTTCATTTTACTTCTCAAAATACTCGGCACCACAAACTCACTAGCACCAACTTGCAAGGCTTCTGCAAATCGTAATTGAATCCGTTGGTCGTCCGTGCTGAGTACACTATTTCTTTCAAATTCTCCGCTACCTTTTACGACGTATTCGCTGACCGTATTTTCAGATTTAATTTCATCATTAAAAATGAAGCGAAGGTTAGCAGGTGTTTTTAATAAAAAATAAGAAGAGAATACCGCAAGATCACCTTGCGAATATTGTTTTTTGTGCAACACATTCTTCCAATGAGTTTTCCCATCAGGATGGATCGAAAACACAATCACATCATCAAAATAATAATCAACAATAGTTCGATTATTGAAATCACCTACACCTCCAAGACCACCTCTTTCCAAAATTCGATTCCGTTCAAGAATCATCAAAATACCTCCATCCAATCTATGCACTATTTCTTGAACGTCAAGATCACCAACGCCCTTATCAACATCCGCTCTTTTTCCTAATAAATTATCAACTACTTTTTCGTCAAATTCTTCAAAAACAAGCGTATGATTTTCAGGGTTATTTCGTGGAATATTCATAAAAAAATATCCGTTGGCTCGCCCTCTATTTTTTTTAGAATATAAGCCTGCGGCAGTTAATCGACTGTTTTTATTATCGTAAGAAAAAAGAATATCATAGGTCAAATGACTTTGCATCGGAATACTAAAAAATCTATATTGATTATCAGCGGTCACTTGATGAATTTCATAATGATGTTTGTCTCTTTGGAGTTTTTTATTTTCTTTTTGTAACATAAAAAAAAGATCACCATCATTGCTCAGTAAAAATTGTTTGTACTTTTCATAATAAGCCATTTTCTTTGGTTGGATTTTTCTTTCCCAAAGTATTTTCATTGTTTCCAAATCATATACAAGTGCTTCCATTTTTTTTTGCTCCTTGACCTGATAAATCAAAACTTTCGTCCTGTCCTCTGACCTAATCACTTTCAGACTTGGACTAGATAAAGTGTTATTATAAATCTTGATAGTTGCCGTATCCAACAAATTAGCAGCAGGGCTAAATCGACTCAATAATAAATTTAATTTTCTCTTTTTTTTGCAAGTATAGATGACAACAAAATCATCTTTGGAAGGTACTATTCCTAAAACATTCGACCGCCTTTTTTCTAATTCAATTTCTTTGTCCCAAGTGGAATACAAATTTTTATCAAAAGCTTTTATCTCGAATTCCATTCCTTTGTTATGAAAAACTAAATACTGGTTTTTTAATTTTCCAATAAAATCATACGTTTCATCTGAACGAACGGTTATCGGATCTGAGACGGTTATATTTTGAGAAAAACAGGAGCAAGTAAAGATTAGTAAAAGTATTGTTGTAATATTTTTCATATTCAATATTTTTAATTTTGAATTTTATATGATAAATTTTGATATTCCCGCTTGTCATTGAAAATTCATCATTCAAAATTGAAAATTCATTTTAACGAATCTGCCAAAGCATTTAAGTCAATTCGTTCTTTTTCAATTTTTAAAGTATTGGCGATTCGTTCTAGTATTTTTACAACATCTTCAGGCTTGTCATTGTTCGTTACCACTCCGTACAAACTTAATATTCTGTCTCCACATATAAAAGAAATATAATGTTCCTCTTGAACGGTTCTTGGTTTTTGGTCGGCTGATTGACTACTTGGTGAAGCAAAGTGCCAATGGATAAAATTTTTGCCTGAAGCATTTTTCTTAACTTCTTTTTTTACATCGATTTCCATTTTTGTTGCAGACTGAATGTAAGCAGATTCTTTTTCGATAAATTGTTCTAGTTTTTTAATTTCGCTTTTTGTGGTATTTTTTTTATCAAAAAACAACGCAGAAGGTTGATTAAATATTTGCACCAAATCACCATCAACGATAAATGTAATCTCATCTGCCTTTCGAGCTTTGACAGAAACTCCTGAAATTTTTATCGTAAAAAAATCATTCATTTCATTGAAGACTTGCAAGTAACCATCGCCTGTAAAAATAGTTCCGCTGAGATAATTTTTGGATTCTATTAATTTCCCAAAATCATGTTTTTCCTCTTTGATGAGTTGTCCTTTTTTAGTCCAGTTGTAAGATTTACCATCAGGTTTATCTTCTCGATAGGAACCTTCAAAAAACTTTTCTCCATTTTCAAACCACTCGGTCGTCAGTCCTTCTTTCAGTCCATTTTTAAAATTACTTTCCTTTTTTAATTTGCCAGAGAGGTACCACATTTTGACGATACCTTGCGCCAAACCATTTTCATAATTTACAATCTGATCAATTTGTCCTTCATCAAAATACCATTTGTGTTCGCCTTGCTCTTTGCCATTTTTAAAAATGCCTTCAGATTTTTTTTGCCCATTTTTATACCACTCAATTGCGATGCCTTCTACTTTGCCATTGATATAATTTAATTCTACTTGTTTTTCTCCATCAGGATACCATTGTTTTTCTTTTCCATTTGGAATTCCCATCATGAAGTTTCTTTCCAAAACTTTTTTTCCTTTGTCTGACCATTCTTTTGAAACGCCATGAATCTTTCCTTCTTTGATTGGCATTTCCATGCGCTTTTTTCCATTTGGAAATTTATCAACCGCCTTTCCCGAATATGGTTTGATCGTATTGGGTTGAAAATATAAACCTCGGATCCTCAATCAATAATCTTAATACCGGTGAATTAGGATATATTAACCCTATACATGAAATCATTTTTCAAAAAAATCCCAGCTTTATTGAAAAGCTAAATAATAATAGCTAAGAAATGATTGAATAATTTCAATTAAGAAAGCTTCAGAAATAAAAATCCACCTTCTTAGGGGTGAGGAAAAAAATAACCTACCCGCTAGGAAAAGGATTGATTAAAATATCCCATTTTTTTAAATCAGGGTTTCGTACAATAAATTTTTCTAGTTCTTTGAAAACCTCGGAGCTTACCTGTACCCCTTTTTCATAGGTACGGTCTAAAAAGTTGACAATTGGATTGAGACCCTTCCAAGTCACTTGTTTAGCAATATCGATAGTATGCTCTATGGTATCCAATATGAGCGGCTTCCAATATTGTTCTAAAGCAGCCCAAAACCTTTCCACCGTATTATATTTACTGTGATAGGGTGGATAGTAAACTAGTCGAATAGGAATACCTATTTTCTGGGCAAATGCGACCATTCGTTGTAGGAATCGCTTAGTAGTTCCAGCAACAGATGAGCCATTATCTAGATTAATCAATAATAGGTCATATTCCTGTGTACCAAATGGTCTTTGCGAATACCACCATTCTATTGCGTCCACAATAAAATCGGGAGTTTCTTTAGAGTTACCAAAGTGTAAATAGGTGTCCTCTGTATTAAGTTCATGCAAGCCAAATGGAGCTAAAGTGGCTATATATTTATGGTCATGATCTTCCGCCACAGTCGCTTGTTGAGTACGAGCATATCCGCCACGACTTAATTTACCGATCTTTACTTTTGCCTTGACATCCAAGGAGATATGTAAAATACGAGGGTTAGATTTTGCCATTTCCTGATACTTATTTACATTAGCAAAAATGGCATCCGTTTCAGGAATTTTCTTTCTCGGCTTGACTTTTTCTACTTTTTTCAAAGTATAGCCTAGCCGATTAAGAATATTATTAATTGAGCGAGTGCAAAAATCTTCCATCTCGTAGGAAATCTTCATTACTAATGCGAATCAAGGGTTAAATTAGTTCTATTTTAGCCATTCTGACAAAAATAGCTGATGCAATACGTGCAAATACGTGCTTTAATAAGCCTTTATAAGACCGGACTTTTGAAGCAATTTGAATGCCTGTTTTTTCAATAATCCAAGCGAACAAGGATTCTATAGGTTGACGAATTTTAGAGACTGCTCTACTTGCTAAATCATCAGCCGCTTTGTGCCTATATTTGTACTCTTCTGTATGTCCGCGATGATACTTGACAGGTAGCATTAAAGAGCCACCTGATTTTTCAAATAATTCATCTAAATCATTGTCAATAAATGCTTTATCTCCAAATACTATTTGCTCTTTCATATCTTGGAGTAGTGTTCTTTGAGCTTCTAAGTCATGTTCGCTTGCAGGACCAATCATTAAAATAGAACTGATAGGTAATGTACCCTTTTTGTAGAAAGCAAAGCTGTGTAATTTTACACCATAATAATACATATTTTTGGTTGAATTATAACCTTTATCGCACAATTCTAAAGCTACTTTTGCTCGGCGTTTTGCACTACAAGTAATAATCGGCATAGAGTCCGTTAAAACAAAGCAATCTTCAGGTTTATGGTCTAAATCTAACTGATATTTTGCTAACAATATTTCGAGCATTTGTGGATATACAGAGCAAATATCATTCAATCTTCGATTATACGCTTGATAAGACGGAAGATTTGGAAACCAACCTGACCAATAGTTCAAAATATGGTTGTAAACGGCTTTATCTGTCTTACATTCCTCGTAACCAATGGCAAATAAATAAGTTGTAAGAAGCTCAATATCAGTAAAATGTAACTGACTTTGATTATTTGAAAATCTTTCGTGATGATATTTGAGAAATTTCTCGTAAATTTCGCTCACGTAGAAGTAAAGATGAATAAGTTGAAGTTGTCGCATACCTAAACTTAACATTTTTCTTCTACATTTTCATTTTTAACCCTTGATTCGCATTACTATTAAAGAAAGTAATATTTGTTGCTTCCCTTTCATCCCAAGTTTGCCCAAAAAAGGGCTAATTTTTTCCATTCTAGCCCAATTAATAGGATTCGACACCATCTGAATTGACATTATTGTTGATTTGTTTTAGCTTTAAGAATATATTTTGGATATGGAGTAGGGGATGTCTGAATTTAAATAGTCTCAGTAATAGCATGACTAAACTTTTCGTTGAAAATATGTTAAATACATAAATCTATACAGCGAACCAAACACATAGCACGTTTTAAAAATATATTGAATTTTAAAACTCTTCTTTTTAAATTCTAGTAAGTGGGAGACTAAGCTCGTTAAAATGGCGGGATTGCTTTTTTATACTTACATAGTATTGATTAAAAAATATTTGGTCTTTTTGTTTTTTGAGTATTTTTTTACAGGTTTTTAACCAATTAAAAAAGACTCCTTTCTAAAAAAGAATAATTTATTTTTTCATCGTTACATTTCTTAACTTCTTATTTAAACCTTAAATAATGAAAAAGATAATCTACCTGTTGTTATTCCTTTGTGTAGGCGTTTTTCACTCTTGTACAAAAGATTTTAGCTCTGTTGAAGTTACTTATAAAAAAGCAACTGCTGTATATAGTGATTTAGCAGAAATCCGAAACATTTCCTTATTAGAAGCTCCACGAACAATTGAGAACCCTGGAAAAATATTTGTTTCTGATGAGTTACTATTAGTTGGAGAAGAAGAAAAAGGCATCCATGTAATAGACAATTCAGATCCTAGCAACCCACAGCCAATCTCTTTTTTAAACATACCTCAGAACAGAGAATTTTATGTAGAAGGGGATCAATTATTTGCAGAGAGTCACTATGATATGCTAAAAATTGATATTTCTAATAAAAATACTCCGAAGTTGGTTTCTAGAGTAGAGAGTGCATTTGCACAAGAACACGTTAATGATAAAGGAGAAGTCTTAATTGGATTTGAATACGAAGATGTGACAGAAAAATATGATGAGGACCTGCGAGCGAGTGGTCAGGTTTTTAAGCAGGGGCAAATTTATTATTTTGATTTTGCAAATCGTTTAATTCCAGCTTCTGCGGTGCCTTCTTCATTTGCAGGTAATAGTAATAATGGCATTGGTTCTGTAAATAGAATTGCTTACCAAAATGACCACGTTTATGTAATTAGTCGCTCTAGTTTAACTATCCTCAAGAACGATGATGAATTAAGTTTTGTGTCTACCAATCAAATAGGTCGAAATATGGAGACTATCTTCCCTTATGAGGATAATATTTTTATTGGCACTCAAAACTCGGTAGAAATTTTTGATGCAAGCGATCCAGCGAATCCTCGACAGGTATCGTCTTTCTGGCACGCTACTTCTTGCGATCCTGTTTTTCCAATTGATGGAGTTGCTTATGTAACACTTCGTACAGGTGATTTTTCTGAGTGCCCTGGTGATGTGAATTCTCTAGTCGTTTTGGATGTGGATACAGATTTAGCTCGTGTAGGAACTCCTACTGTTCTTCAAGAAATAGAAATGGAAAGCCCTTATGGCTTAACGCTTACGAATGACAAATTATATGTAGGTGAGGGGGCTAATGGTTTAAAGATTTTTGATGCAACTGAGCGAGGTAACTTGAAATTGGAAAATTTTGATACCAGTATTGAAGCCTATGATGTAATTAGTCATCCTTCTCGTACCGATCTTATCTTGATAGCTGGTCCAAAAGGCTTAGGACAGTACGAAGTGGAAGGTGTTGATAACTTATCATTAGTGAGTTGGTTGGATATGTAATACGTGTTATGGGCTGCGAGTTGCGGATTTGCACACTAGAAATATGCGAACCTGCAACTCGCAATCCGCAACTCGCAAACCCACAACTCCTTCAAACAAAACCAACACACCATGCCTATCAAGAAAATGCTATTCCTTTTTATTTTTTCTTTCCTCGGCTTCCAATCCATTCGGGCTCAAATTACAACAGAGAATAAGGCAATTATTTATTATTTTGACGGGTCGATTTTTGTCGGTCATATTGTAGCAGAGGATGCTTTGCAGATGCAGTTAATTGCAGTAACACTGGACACGATTAATATTAATAAAGCCTATATTAAACGGATTCTTAGAAATTCTGAACATGTACTGCTCCATCAGGGTGGGAAGTATCACTACACCCATGGGAACTTTGTTTCTCTTTCTTTGGGGGGCAGTGGAGGAGATCGAAGTAGTGATTTTGAGTTAGATCTTATACTGGGTAAGCGTTTTAGTAAACAGTTATCGGTCGGTATAGGTGTTGGTTTAAGCCATCATTCTACTTGGAATTTTAATGGTTTATGGCTAGATAATGGTTTTGTTCCTATTTTCGGATATGGACGATATTACTTAAGACATAAAAAAGCACGAATTTTTGCAGCCGCTAAATTAGGTTATGGAATAGCGTCAGATTGGAATTTCGGCAATGATCACGCTGGTGGTATTTATTTCCAACCAGCTATTGGTGTTCACTTTGCTTCTCGAAAACGAACTCGTTTTATTTTTACTATCGGTCAAACCCTTCAACATACTAAAGGAACTCAATTTAGTTGGGATTCTCTTGGCAATGAGGTTCGTTTTAATTATAAATATTTGTTTAATCGAACGATGATTAAAATCGGTATAGAGTTTAAGTAAAAGAGGTCAGATGTCAGACCGCTTCGCTGTCAGATCGCTTTTGGCTGTCAGATGATTACTAAAAAAATAACTTTACTTAAGTTTAACTTGCCCTTAATTTTGGTATTTATTATGAAAAATATACCATCTAATGAAAGAGATTCATCTGTTACTTCTGACACTTCATTCCTATATTTATAAGATTCAATAATTAATAACTAGGTTTACTTCTTGGTTTTTTAGTAACTTTAGGCGAATAAGTTGAGCAGTTAAATTGATGACTTCAATTTCAGCTCAATACTAAAAGCGTTTAAACTTGCAATAATGAATCACCTAAGAGACTTTGTTTGTTGTTTACTAGCAAGCTTCTTCCTGTTGGCGGCCTGCCAACAACCTACTCCCAAAATAGATATGGACTTGGAAGTGCCCAATTTCGCACTGCTTGATCAAGCTGGCGAGTTCCATGAACTTTATTCCTATGGAGATAAGAAGGCCCTTGTATTGTATACACAGGGGAATGGTTGCTCTACTGTTCATAAAGATATGCCTGCCTTGAAAGCCATTAGGACTGCTTTCAAAGGTAAAAACGTCGAGTTCTTAATGCTGAATGCAAGCCCTAAACAAGATAGAGAAAGTATCATTGCGGAAGCAAAAGAGTATGATATTGAGTTTCCTATATTAAAGGATGAAACGCAATTGGCTTCTGAGGCTTTACAAATTCATCGCACAGGCGAAGTTTTTGTCTTGGACCCAGAAACATGGACTATCTCGTATAGAGGTACTGTTGAAAATTTAGAAGCGGCATTGAACGCACAATTAAAAGGGGAATTATTAGCTGAAAATTATATAGAAGGAAAAGGCTCTCCTGTTAAGTTATTATGTGGGGATAAATCTCAATTCGATAAAATTTCTTATGAAAAGCATGTGGCGCCTATTCTTATTGAAAAATGCCAAAAATGCCATGTAGAAGGAGGGATTGCGCCTTTTGCTATGAAAGATTATGAAACCGTTTTTGGCTGGTCACACATGATACGAGAGGTATTGCGTACCAAACGGATGCCACCTTGGCATGCCGATCCACATTACGGCGTATTTAAAGATGATTTATCTTTGAGCAAAGAAGAATTGCAAACTTTAGTTCATTGGATTGATGCAGGTGCTAAAAAAGATAGTGAGGTTGACCCATTAAAATCATATACTGCTGCAAAGAAAGAATGGGTTCTAGGAGAACCAGATTTGGTGGTAAAATTAAATAAAGAAGATATTCCAGCTACGGGGATAATTGATTATCGTTATCAAGAGATTGACATTCACTTAGAGCAAGATGTGTGGGCAACGGCTATTCAAGTTATTCCTGATAATGACGAAGTATTGCACCATTTATTGGTTAGTGTTATTTATCCTGATGGTTTTACCGAACCGATTGATAGACGAAGTCCGTGGTTAGATGGTTTATTTGCCGCATGGGCGCCGGGGCAATCCGTAGAACAGTTCCCAGCTCATACAGGTAGAATTTTACCTGCAGGTTCTAAGCTACACTTTCAATTGCACTATACCTCCAATGGTAAAGCTCAATCGGACCAATCTACCATAGGTATTTATTATGATAAAAAAGCTCCAGAAACAGAATATTTATTAGCGGGGGCTTTTAATGCGGATATTAAAATTGAACCAAATTCTATGCACGAAAATAGTGCAAAATATAGATTCGATAAAGAGGTTACTTTATATGGTGTAGCGCCACACATGCACTTTAGAGGGAAAGAAATGAAATTCGTAGCTTTGTATCCAGATGGCAAAAAAGAAACCCTATTAAATGTGCCCAATTATAATTTTAATTGGCAACGTACCTATACTTTTGCAGAACCTAAAGTATTACCAGCTAGAACGGTTATTTATATAGATGCTGTTTTTGATAATACCAAGAAAAACAGTTTTAACCCTAATGCCAAACAAACTGTTTACTGGGGGGATTACTCTTTCGATGAAATGCTCGTTGGGTATTTGAGTTTTCAATACGGAAAACGTGCTGCACCAGATAGTAAGCGTATTTCTATGAAATAACACGAATCAAATTTAGCAGATAGGTTCTTTAGAGGGTGTTGATTTGTTTTTTAAAAAAAAACAAATCAACACCCTCTAAAGAATTTATTTTTATATAAAATTTCTTTTTTGGAAAAGATTATACACACCAAAGACCTCCGAAAAACCTACCAAAGTGGAAATAGAGCAGTTGCAGTAATTAATGGTATCAATGTAGAAATCTATAAAGGCGACTTTACCATTATTATGGGAAGTTCTGGTTCAGGAAAATCTACCTTATTATATTTATTAAGTGGACTAGAACCGCCTACTAGCGGAGAAATTTGGATGCAAAAGGAAGCCATTCATAATATAGCAGAGCGAGACATGACGAGATTGCGCAGAGAAGTAATTGGTTTTGTTTTCCAAGATTTTAATCTAGTTCCGAATCTAACCTTTTTAGAAAATATTCTCATACCTGCGTACCTAGTAAAGAATGATCGCAAAGCTTTACAGGATAAAGCGAGTCAGCTCATGGATAAAATGGGTATCCTATCCCTCGCTGGTCGCCTACCTTCTGAAGTATCAGGGGGAGAACAACAGCGCTGTTCGATGGCGAGGGCGGTCATCAATGATCCACAAATTATAATGGCCGATGAACCTACTGGCAATTTAAATTCTAATTCTTCCAAAGCTGTTTTAGATATTCTATCCGAGCTTTATGAACA
>ENA-ORXT01005739-ORXT01005739.1-marine-metagenome-genome-assembly--contig:-NODE-5739-length-12013-cov-15.001759_pt1 | contig 12013 bp, 15 predicted proteins | sample MGYA00237868_ERZ511482 | MGnify/ENA metagenome assembly ERZ511482 | reverse complement strand
GGGGGAAGGCTGGGCTGTGGGTCGATTTCCGGGGCAGTTCCTTCGACGGACCGAGCTGATCAAGAGGTCACTTCGGCAAGTCGACAAACCAGCGTGGTGGTGCCTAGAACCGCTACAGAAAGGCTGCCCCCGCGGCGTTTGTGGACCTCATGGCGCCAGTGGCGCTGGCCGGCCTCGGCGCCCGCGTGGCGGCAACCACCGTGATTCTGAGTGTCGGCGGCGAGACGCGAGTGGCGGGTGTCAGCGGCCTCCTCTTTGACACCCCATGGATCCGCAACGACGTCATCAAGGGCGGCAACGTCGGTGAGGACGGCGTCGGCGAAGAGAAGGCGCCGGGGGACGGGGGCATGTCGACGACGACGACCCGCAACGCCGTTGCCCGACCTGCGCGCCCTCCCTCATTTGGCATGAAAGAAGAGGAGCGCGCTCCCCCCGTCCCCAGTGACGCGCAGACAGAACGCGTTCTGTGCGGGAGGCGGCATGGCGGCAACCATTTGCCAAGAGTCGTTCATGGTGTCAAGAGACTACGGGGCTGAGTCTGTCTGTTTTTTCGCACCTTACTGAGAGCGGGTGTGATGAGTTGCCTGCTGATGGCAACTCCGAGACCCGCCACTCAAATAGGCGGGTCCCCCCCGAGGAGCTGGCGAGGGTAGGGCCCGCGATCTACGAGAAATATCAAATTCCAATGTTGTCTACTTTGGATAGCACACTGGAGCATCTCAACGCTCCGGAAGACGCAGCTCGTGGCGCGGGCGTTTCTCCGGAATGTGGTGCCGGTGGGTCCGAGGGTGCCTCGGCTGGGCCCGGTGGTGGGGGGCGGGGGGGGGGCAGCGCGGGAGACTCGGCCAATGGGGAAAGAGCTCCATATGTGTGGTCGCGTGCAGCCTTGCACCGCGCGATGCAAGATATCGGCTATTCCTTCAGTCGTGGACCAGACCAATATGACGTGGCTCGCGAAAAGCCGTCGGTGCGGAAGCAGTGGAACAAATTCATCGACACGGTACGTAAGTATCGAGAGGCGGATCGGACCATCTACTACACGGACGAAACCTGGCTCAACAAGAACATGTCGACTTACCGCAGCTGGAATGACGGAAGGACCGACGCTTCACGTAAGGTGCCATCTGGCAAGGGGGCAAGAATCATTGTCGCGCACGTCGGATCGCGTAAGGTCGGACTTGTCGACGGCGCTTCGTGGGTCTTCCTTGTCAGCGAGAAGTCGTCTGACTGCCACTCCGAAATGATGTCTACCTCATGGCTGCAGTGACTCGAGGATTCAGTACTACCAAATATCCGGGGCGGTGTCCTCGTCATCGATCGGGCACCTTACCATCTCGTGCGTAATGAAGCTACTCGGCCGGCAGCAAGTAAGTTCCGCAAGGCGGAGTTCACCGATTGACTCGAGAAGCACAACCTCGTATTACCCGCGTGGGGACCCAACTGGCGGACTACTTGTACGCTGGCGGTGCTGAAGCAGCGAGCGGACCAGAACAGACCTACCTCGCGCTACCTCGTCCAGGACTTGGCCGCCCGGTTTGGTGTCACGATCCTGATTTCACCGGTGGTGCATCCAGAGCTCAACCCCATCGAGATGGTGTGACCAACGGTCAAGATGTCGCTGAAGCGGGCCAACGTGACATTCTCCATCGCGACGCTTCGGAGCATGGCGGAGGTTGAGTTCGTGAAAATTGCCGGTGAGGTCTGGGCCCGGTATGACGAACACGCGATCAAGGCAGAGACCTACTATTGGGCTGTCGACGGCGTGTGTGCCGAGGTAGAGGCCGCAAGGGGAAAGCGAAGGCGAGGGGGGTGACATGTCTGAGTAGGCGCATTGTAGCCTGCACGTCAGCTGGACGTTGTGTTCTTGTCGGTCTGGCTCGCATGTGAGGTGAACAATGAATGCGACAGGTCCTCCGATACGGTTCCCAAAATCAAGCCGTGATCCCATAGTAGCACCCTATCAATTTGAATGGACTGTGAATATTATCATCTGGATCATTATTGCAACGGCTATTGCTGAGCTGGAAACTGGACGTAGCGCTTCACCAGTGTCGCGCGACCCACGCGCATTCAGGCGCTTCTCGCATTCACAGCCCCTTTTGTCGGAGTACCGCCGGAACTCCCGTATCCGTCATCTGAGACTTTGGCTCCTGGAGGTTCATTTCCGACGCTCCCACATCGATTTTGTGACAGGTTTTAGTGCATGAGATATACCTTTAGTATCCGACGGCCCGCCTAACACGACAACCTGATTGGCAAATTTAAAGCAATAGCTAAGTTAGGGCACTCGGTGCAAGTCTCTTGCCCGCTTTTTAATTCCGTTTCGAGCTCTAGGTTAGTTTTTTCTCGGGCTCTGAGGTGCCTCCGTCGGCCTGTTCGGATCCACTGCGGATATATGCGGAACGGAGTTAACCGAATAATGACTATAAACCGCCGCCGAGTTCACCACCGCCACCACCACCCGCGCAATCCGGCCTCGATCGGCCCCCCTAGCACAATCACGCGGTGAAGCCGAGCAGCAGGTGCGCCTCAAACAGCGCCATTACCAGCTGCAAGCGGTCGCCAAGGGCGCCCAACGCGACCTCCCGCACTCCTATAGCCACCGGTCATGTGGCGAGAACGCTGTCGATGCCCATTGTGTTCCAGGGCGTGACGCGGAGCATGCCGCGGGGGGACACGGCGAGCACTCCAACTCATTGTCGCCCCTGTAGCCGCCGCCGCCGCCACCGCCGTCGCCGCCACCGCCGCAGTCCCATCCACGCTCCTGCCAGGCGCCGATGCCCGCGCTGTTCGGTCGTTGGCTCGGCGCGCCGGGTGCCGCCCGCCGCAGCCCAACGCTGGCTCTGGCGATGTCGCCGCTGACACAAATGGAGCAGAGGTGGCCGGGGGTGGCCCCGGGCGGCGAGCATCACAGGCGCCGGGGGACGGGCCGGGCGGGCGCCGGCAAGAAACGGATGGCAGGCTTCTCCCCCCGCGACCATGGATATACGGCGCAGCTCGTGAAGGATGGCAACCGGGCGGGTGCCGGCCGTCGGGCGGGGGTCGCAGCTGTCAGCATCTGGGGCCCACCTGGACACTGTAGCGGTGGCAATAATGGCACACTGTGTCTGTGTGCCTATCTTTTTTCGCTCGCCCTCTCCCCGTCCACACCCCCCATCCGTGGGAGCTGCAGCGACACGTGCCATCCGCCGGCGCTACTGCTGACGTTGAGAGGTAGTGCACGTCACGAAAGACCGGCAACGCCTCCCCACGCCGGCTGATGCGTTCACCCAGCCCGTGTGGTTGGGGGGCGCAGGGTTTGGACCCCCGCCGCCGCCCCCGCTTTAACGGCGGGGAAAACAGCACCCGCTGCCACAGCCGGCCCGATTCAGAGAGCTGTTGGGTGGGGCCAGGCCGTGGATCACCCACAAGCCCTCGTCCGACGCGGAGACGATGACCTCAGGGACTAAAGCAGGGTCCGCTCAAGCGCAACCGGTCCGAGCCACGCCTGGATTAAGGCGCGCCCTTTGCGAGTCAGCACGCCGACGCGGCCACCACGCGCGACGATGACACCTTGCCTCCCGCAAGAATGGGGGCAGACCAGCCAGCTGGTCTCTTGGTTGGGAGGGAGCGGTGCGCCGGCGACGTGCGTGGGTGTGGAGAGCAGCGGGGCACGGCGGGTGGGGCGGGTATCAGTGCCCCCTGCGGAGGGGCGCTTCCGCCACGAAAATTGCTGCAGGCCTCACCGCCGCCGTCAAAGTGACCGCCGACGCTGCCGCTGCCGCCACTACCACCTTCACCAGAGTTCACGGTCGCCGGCGCCGCTGAATTTTTGTTTTTTATTTGACATCATATCCCATCGCGGCCGCCCTGTCACCTTCGGAGGCCCTCCCCCTGCCTCCGCGCTCCCAGCTGGGGTCCCGCCGCGACAACGCCGGGGGCGTGCTCAACAGTCACGGCACGTTGGACACGGGCGCATGTGCGGCGGCTTTTCAGCTTGGCAGCGCCACTCGTCGGGAAACAGTTGTCAGGTGCTTTGCATTTCGGGTGGCAGCGGTAGCGACTGCCCCCCGCGAGGGTAGCAGGGGACGAAAGAATTTTCTCGGGAGGGGGCTGCGGTGTCGGCCGCCGTGGGCAAGACAATGTCCGCAGCCTATGCCAAAGCGAGTTTTACAGCCTCTGCCAGACACTGGCTGCCGAAATGCCGCCCGGCTTCGACTTCTTCGAAGAGGCGGGTGGTCGCGATGGCGCCCGTCTGGGGCGTCGCTGCTGCCGCCGTCGCACCGCCCTCAGCCGTCATCACAGTCCACTGAATGGGCATTGCGTGGGATTTCTGATATCTTGCGTGTGCCCAAGACCATTTTGGTCCCATCAAGGGGAGAAGTTCATTGTCAAAAGTTACAGTGAGGTGGCGCTCAAGTAGCGCCGTGCTATCCGCCTGCAGCTCCATCCCGCAGTCGCCATCGTCTTCGTCGCGGTCCCATCTTAGATCGGTCCGCCGCACCCGTTGTGTCGCACGACTCGTGGAGCAACACGTCGCTCGTGGAGTGCCGCGCTCATCGTGCGTCGGTGCATTGCTTGGGATGTGACACGAGGTCGTCGCGGCGTCGAGCGCCTCGTGTCGCGTACCGCCGCTCGTGTTCCAGGGCGCCGCGCCTGCTCCGTCACGGTGACGCTGATCCGTCGCACAGCCCCTGCTCTTTCACGCCTTCCCGGCACCTTGGCGCCGCTTCTGCGCGGTCGCGCCACGCCTGCTTCGTCGTGCCGCTCCTGGTCTGCCGCGGCGTTGTAGACGCTGGACGGTACGGTACAGCGGCACGCCTACATCGCCTATACCCCCTGACTCAACGCCCCAACCGTGGACCGGCTGTATGAAATGTGTGGACTCATTTGGTGAGAGTATGACAGGGATGCTCTTTATTCCTTTCTGCTGCTCGGCAAATGACGCGGTGGTAGCACACTGTCCACTAGGGCCTTTGTCGCAGTATTTTTAAGCGTCGTGGTGGTCCTTTCTTCTCTTTCCGCTCTGCTTTTGCTTGTTTTCCTACTTTCACCTGCATCAAAGGGAACATCAGGGCCGCCGCCCTTCGATTGGGTATACTCTCTCTTCGAGAAAGATCTGGAGTACCCAACCAACACCTGCAGACCGCGTGTTGTTCCGCTGCACCCCCTGCAGCGTCACGAATTTTCCTCCAAGCTGCCGATGTCGACCTTCCCGTCCCTCGCTGGACTTTGTATCTGCGGAGGAAGCGCTCAATGGGGATGATCCCGTTGCCCTTGGCTCCCACAGTGACGACGGATCCTCTGTGCAGTGGCCCGACTCGCATAGCTGTGGCGTACTCGCGTTTTTTGCGTCAGTGGCTGCTGATGCGGTTCCTTCCGTGATTCTGCCCGACGGCGCGGACGATGAAGGTTGGTCGGGGGGGGAAGGGTACGAGTCAGTTCCCGCTGCAAGCCAGCCCGACGCCAACAAGCGTCGTGGCAGTGCAAGGCAGGAATGGGCGGGCGGCCCGGAGGTACTGGCGCACGAGCTCGCAAAAACTTCCCTCGTGGCTCGTTGCGCGTCCTGTCTGAGGCCCTTTCTCTCTGCGGATTGCCCATCCTGCTTGACTACCCGGCGCTTGGAGACGTCTCTCTCGATGACCACTGGGCCTTCACAGAGCTCGTGGCATCCTGGAGGAACGCTGTCGGCAAGGGGGAGGGGTGGGCAATGCCGTACTTGTTTGTGGTGGTGGCGCGGTTCTCAGTGTGGGGGAAGACGGACCAAGGTATGAGGAGCAGCTGCTGCACTTGGATCTCACCGGACGCCTCTGTCAGGTACGCGTGCGTGGGCAGTGATGTGTGCAACACGGACGTCATCCTCAACCGATCAAGTGGCTGCGAGAACACGGACGTGTTTGCCGCCGCGATCGAGCAGATGGCCTCGACGCTCACGCGGCCGGTTTCCATCGTGCATTCGTGGCTCCAGTCCTCCATGGCGGCAAACACCCACGCCGTCCCCAACGACGTCGACGTGTTCGACGACGAGTCGCCTGTGTGGCGAATTCACAAGGACATCGTCGTTGTCGTGTCCTTGCACCGTGGTGTGCCGGTGCCAGTGCCGATGCATTTTCCCAAGAGGGGCGTGTCCTGCAGCTTCTGCCCGCTCTCGGGCGTGCGGGGGTGCTCCCACACGAAGCTGGCGGAGCAGTACCGCGTCGCCCACGGCAACACGCTAACGCCGTTGACGACCACTGGCTGCGTTCGCTCAACGGTCTCCTGCAAGTCGCTGTCGCTTTTCAACTGCCCGACGGCGATTGCGCTTGATAGGCGGGTTGGTGAGCTCGCGCGCTGGGGCTGTCTGTTTGAGCTTGTGGCACCCACCGTCTGCTCCAATTGCGATGCGGGGATCGGGGGCGTGTCTATCAAGACCGCCTTGGCGCTCCCTGGCATTATCCACTCGACATTGGGGCCGTGCAGTATGCGTGTGATGCGACGCCGGTGCACCAACTGCGGTGAAATTTGCGCACGAGACGGCCGGGAGGATAGTGTCGTGCTATTTTCCTGGACGTCGGCGAGCACGGTGGCGTGGGCTCGAAAGTGCTCTGAGATTCTGTGGTCGGGGACCCACATCTCAGATGTCCTGTCGCAGTGCCTCAGCGACTGGGCGGGCCTCAAGTCGGCCGGGCTGCTCCCACCATTGGCCAAGTCGCGCGGTTCCGACACTTTGCGGGCAATCATTCTGGCCTTCATGCGCTTGTCGGTCACTGACCCCGACAGGAGTTCGTACGATTGCTCTACATGCAAGCTTCCGTCCAGGCGCTACCTCGTGGTCACGTCGGATTGCGTCTGCCTCGGGTTTGACGCCGACTCCCAGCCGTTCTCGTTCGAGCATGTGTGCGAGGCGGTACCCGCCGTCAACGTGAAGCGCCGCGAGGGGTGCTTGGTCGTGGGCGAGCAGGCACGGTGTATGATGCGCCACGCCCTTGTCCCTGACGACCCCGTCGCGGTGTCTGACCGGACGCTGCGATCCGCGAAGCTGGCCCTGTCCTGTCTTTTTCCCGTGGGTGACAATGCCGACAGCGACGGGGCTGTCTCCGAGGCGTCGGCAACGATCAGCATCTGCATACTTTTGGAATTGGTTTGGTGCGTGGACGCCGCGGCCCTCCCTCTGGCCGAATCGTTACTAGAGGCGTACCGTACAACCCAAGTCAAACCCATCAAGGAGCGGCAGCGTCGCGCCCCCTGTGCTGTGCGATTGACCAAGTCCATCAACACCTGGCGCGCCGCAAACCCCTACGCGGATTCCCTGTACGAGGCGTGCAAGCTGGAAGTGGAGAAGGAGGAGTTGAGGCACATCATGGTCGCCCTGCAACGGCCACGCTCCTGTTTGACACCAAGCCCGCCTTCGCAGGTGCCATTGCCGATGTGTTATATGACGCCGTCTCGGGTGCCCGCTCGTTCTACTCTGACTTTGCAGGTGAGGTTACAGACCGCAATGAGTACATGGCCCGATACCTCGACAACGATAATGCAACGGACGAGCAGATGGTCGCTTACTTCAAGGAGCGCGACCCTGGCGCGTCGACGAGCACGAGCGCGACGGGCGTGTACACGCCCGGGAGGGACAAGTGCCGTGCCGAGCCCTTCGATAAGGGCAGGAAGACCTCCTGTGGCACCTGAAAAAAGGGTTACAACTCGTCCGAAAAGTACTCGGACGGGGCGTTGACGCTGTGCTGCGCGTGTGCGCACACCAAGATCCTGGGCATCGTTGTTCTCGATCGAAGGGAGACTCCACAGGTGCTGATAAACGCGCTCCTCACCCGCTTCCCTTGGTTGCCGCGGTACCTCTTTTACGACTGTGTCTGTGGCGTCGTCCGGTGCGCGATGGCCAAGCTCCCGTGGATGCTCCGCGACCCGTCGGTCGTGTCGGATCGCTTGCACGTCTGCAACCATAAGTGCTCGCATTTTTACAACGGAAACTCGTACGGCGACTTGGACTTCAAGAACACCCTGACACATGAGCAGCGGAACGCGTCGATCCGAAGGATGGAGGAGATTCTGCGGGGAGGGGGTAGGTACGTCTACCTGGCCGTCTTGTGCTACCAGAAGAGCGTCTTGAACTCCTTTGCCGAGTCGCGCTCTTTCTTCCACCAGGAGGCACTGGCGGTGGCAGCGGCCATCGATACCGCGCGGGCGACGCAACCGGGCGGTGCCGCTCTCAACAAGGAGGCCACCACCAAGCCCCGCGTCACCCTGCCGACCAATTTTGACCTGCGCGCGGGCTACTTTCGCCGACACCCGTGCCGCTGTTGTGGGCACAAAGCCCCATTCCTTCCACCGAGTGCGCGTGTGTAATGTGTTTTGGGTTGGTGTGTCCTTTCTTTTCTTTGGTGCGCGTGCTGCTTCACTCTCACGCTCCTCTTGTGTGTACGAAATATAATTGGAGCTTTCTCTCCTCTTCATACACCAGGGGCTATTAACGGCGGATGGTGCAGTTAGCGGCCATTCGAAGAGCATACGAGGAAAGAGCGGGGGGGGGGCGGCGGTCGCTGCGCGCGACAAGCAGAAATCGGTGGTCAGTCGGGGGCAGGCGCAATGGTAGGGATCCCATCACGAACGTGGGTTGCACAGAAACAAAGACACCTACTGCGTTGGGCGCGGAGGTCAGACATTGGCTTCCAGACACAGGCTGTTGTCTGGGGTCGCTTCCAGACAAAGGTCCTTGTCTGGGGTCGCTTCCAGACAAGGGCTTCTTGTCTGGGGGGCTTACATCTCTTCGGGCGGATGTGCAATGAGTAAGCTTCCGCTTTACCGGTCGATCCGACCTGCCGGATGTACAACCTTGAGCCCTTGAACGAGCGTTGGTATTCTGCATGTACAGCCGTTCTCTCAAAAACCTCGCACGCCAACTGTTGCACCACTCTGACAAATCGGCCTTCACGGGGTCGCATCGGCCTTCACGGGGTCGCAGAGGCCGATTTGTCAGAGTGGTGCAACAGTTGGCGTGCGAGGTTTTTGAGAGAACGGCTGTAGAGCATACTGTGTCCTGTGTTCACGCCACATGGACGATGGTCAAGCAGGAAATCACAAGGAGTGTTAGAAGCCGCGTGGCAGTAAACAATGTTTCACATTGTACGTCGTCATCTTCAGCGTCCAACGTTCCCCCGCGTCCGCGTCGTTCCGGCCCCTAACATACCCCGTAATCGTTCCACATTGACGCATGAAAAGCGCGTGCAGTACCGTACCTGCCGGGCGTGGACGTAGGCGTCACCATACTGGCTCCACTGTCATCGCTCGCCATACTGGACGCAGTGAGTGCGATTTCTCGCACAGAGCCAGCAGAACAAGGAGCACGACGGTGTCGATGGTCTACCCATCTCCTATTGGTGTGACGCACCGCATGTCGATGGCCGGCATGCTCCAGCAGTGGCATGCCCGCAGAGAAACGCCACAGCGAGGGAGCAGCGACAACGAATGAGAGATTGTCTACCGGATAACCGAGATCAGACGGGTTGATCGAGATCAGGTACTTCCTACATCATTGAGGGAGCCGAGTGACGTGTACTGAATTCCTAGACTATGATGCCCCCCACACGAGAACTGTGCAGCTTCTATTCGCGTACCTCTCGGATGTCTGTTACGAGCCGCGGAGACGGAAAGACGCGGGTGCCACTTGAATTCAAATGTCAGAGGAAGAAGTAGTGAGGACAAGTGGTCATCGGTTTGCACGCAGAATTGTACTTATTCCACCCTCCAGCAGCAGCCATCAGTCCTGCTGCAATGCACGTCCAGCCGGATCTCTTGGTATCCGGTCAGATCCTGCGGCCGACCACCGCAATGGTCGCGGCCGGTTGAGGCGGCGTTCGCCGCACAACTCGGCCGCACTCTCGCTGACCGCTACATGTGGAGGTATGTGGCACGCGGTGGGGTGAACGGGCGCGGCACCGACGGAGCGCTCAGCGTGCTGACGCCGTCCTCTTCCCGTGCGCGCGTTTCCTCCCCCAGACGCACCTGCCCACCTGAGCGCCCGTCACTGCAGCCGGGTGCCCTCGAGGATACCCGTGCTCATTTCCACACACAGCGCGCCCTGCAGCCGCCCACGCTCTTTGCACGCAGCAGGATCCCCACTGGCGTTCCCAGCTCGGCACTGCAGCGAGGCGGGCAGGCTCTTGCGCGTCGACGCGGCCCGCACGTGACCGACCGACTCGGGTGGTCGTCGTTCGGCCGCGGGGGTGACTGCGGTGCGCGCGGCCAACGCCCTCGCTATTTTGCACGCAGCGGGTTCCCCGCTCGGGGTTCCCAGCTCTGCACTGCAGCGGGGCGGTCAGGCCGTGTCGCGCTGCTGCCGCTGGCGGTACTGTTATTGGCGCTGCAGCGGGGCGTCAAGGCCTTGGCACGCCCCTGCCTCCCGCAGCGGACCCCCCGACTCTGCGGGGTCATCGCTCGGCGGCGAGGTGAACGGCGGCGCTTCCGGCTGTCGCCCCTGCTCTTCGCCCGCAGCATGTTTCCCGCCAGGGGTTCCGTGCTCGGCGCTGCAGCGGGGCGACAAGGCTTTGACGCGCCACAGCCGCCCGCCGCGGACCCACCGACTCTGGGGGGTCATCGCTCGGCGGCGCGGTGACCGGGTGGGCTTCTGTCCGTCGCCCCTGCTCTTCGCCCGCAGCCGGTTCCCCGCCAGGGGTTCCGAGCTCGGCGCTGCAGCGGGGCGACAAGGCCTTGGCCCGCCGCCACCGCCCGCAGCGGACCTCCCGACTCGGGAGGTTGCCGCTCGGCGGCGAGTCTGCCTGTTACCCGAGCGCCCGTCTCCCAGCATCTGTGCCCTCAATCGCGTCCCCCATCGGGGCTCCGTGGTTAGGATTGCAGGCGGGTGGACACGCTCTGACTCCCTGGGTACACCGTGTAGCACAGCGGTCCCGTTCAGCACGCCATCTCGGCTCCGCTGCGCTGGGGGCCACATCTATCGGAGGACAACGTTGTGGGAGCGCACCTGGCTGTGGATCGAGCAGCCGCAGGCACGGTCACTACACGCAGGCAGCGCGCCTCAAAAACTACTGGCTCTGCCTTGTATCAGTCCGAATTGCAAGAGGTACCGGTACTGGGGCGTCAATTTCTGGGGCCCAATCTCGGAACCGGCTTAACGGTGGGGCGACTTCCGTCGCATCCGCGTTTCACACGCAGCCGGTGATTCACACGTTGCCGATTTCTGTGCTGTACAGCAGTCCCTTCCAGCGCTCCACAAGAGCTCAGAGTGGCAGGCAGCCACCAAAAATCGACGGCGACGGTCGGGGACGTTGTTTGTGGCACGAAAGCGCCCCATACCTGAAGGCGCCCTGATCACACCGCTTGTTGGATCGCGACGCAGTGGTCAGCTCGCACAGGCGACGCCCGTGACGTTGCGCCCCCGTCAGCACGATGGGTCGCAAGCGCGGGTCTGGTCGCAGAGGCGCTAGCGCGTCCGGTGGAGGGACAGTACCCCACGTGGTGGTCTCGTTCCCTGGGCCCCCCTCTGCAGCGGCGGTGTTTGCCGTGGCGCTTCATGCCACACGCACGACAACAACGGCTCATGGACCAACTCCGGCGCAAGTTGATATGGTACTGGCGGCCCTGGATTTTCAGTCCACGTGCCATCTCCACCGGCTGATGTCCGCGAGAGGCTCCTGGCGTGCCGACGCTCGTGCGGCAGTTCTTCGTTATTGGACGGCGTCCTTGGCGCTGCCGTTAGCAGCCTTGCTGGAGGCGATGTGGACGCTGTCAAGAGGGCGGAAATTTTTGTGATCACGGGACTGCAGGCTCACGGATGCCGCGGCCACGTCGACTCGCAGGTGGCGTCAGCGCCTGCCACTCTCAGCTCCACGCCACACGGTGACTTTAACTCGTCGGCATGCGGGCCCTCTAAGTGTAGCATATCTCTGCTCCCAATTGGCCATTGGCCCCAAGTAGCCCCCATGACTGACCAAAGCCCATGTATTGTGGGCATTGGCCTGTGGCACGCCCTTTGGGGGGTTACTTCCGCATTGTTCATTTTTTATTGTTTGTTTGCTTGCCTGTCTTA
>ENA-ORXT01005737-ORXT01005737.1-marine-metagenome-genome-assembly--contig:-NODE-5737-length-12015-cov-6.584688_pt1 | contig 12015 bp, 9 predicted proteins | sample MGYA00237868_ERZ511482 | MGnify/ENA metagenome assembly ERZ511482 | reverse complement strand
TCGCACGATGACCAACCCACCACGCGGACCGCGATGGGATTCTCGGCGCTACCTACACCACTTGGCGGGACTCACCCAACCCAGCGGCTCCTGAGTAGAGGTACAAGGTCACGCGCTCGCCGAACTCCAGACAGCACGAGGCGTGCAGGCGCCTCGCTGTTGATTCCGCCAGGGCGCCGACCGTGCTGTCCATATTTTGGCGCCATCCCTGGAGCCCGGTGACCTGATCCCGCAACTGGGTTAGTTCTGGCTTCTCCTGCAGCGCCCAGACGGAACCAGCGATGAAGATCAAGACAGCTGCACTAATCAGACCCACCTCCCACAAACCGCTCGCAAGGCGCGAGAGCAGGCCAAACACGCCGGCTGCCCCAAGTGCAAACTCCGAGCGCCGCTCTGAGAGCGCGTCCAGCACTGTGTGGAGATCAAGCCACTCAACAGAGCTGAACCGCTCGAGCACCTTGCTGAATATCGGAGGGATCGCCACCGAGTCGAATGTACTAAGAAGTTGGTTCTCAATCGCGACCCACGCTGTGCTCGCGGCGCTTGCATGCGATATGCCTCAGCTGCATCGGCAACGCGTATTCGTTGTCGTCGTTTCCGTTGATCCGACAACGACGCCGGGGCCTCCGCATCGCCCGATGACGGATCAACGAAGACGATGCCAGCGGCCCGCAACGCTTTCGGCGACAGCAACAGCCGGTCCTCGTTCGACATTGAACTGCACCGATGACGGCTTAGGGCTCAAGTTCAAGGAATCGCCCTGCGACATAGCCGCCGCCTTCCAACAGCCACCACGGGCCACCCTCAACCGACCGCGTACACCCAAGGAAACGGAGTCCGTCGGTGTATCTCGGAAGGGCAGTAAGCGGTGGCTCATAGGCCTCACCTGGCCCGAACCGAACGTTCAAGGGGTCATCTTCGGGCACCGCTGCCGATACCCGGTAGTCGGCCCCGACAGCGGGGGCCTCCCCGGCTCGACAATCGTGCATTGCGGCGAGGGGTTCAATGAAGTCGGCCGCGACGAACATGGCCCCATCGAAGGTCCACCACGATCGCCCTTCTAAACCCACTATGCACGTCGAAAAGCGGATCGGGCCACTGAGCGACGCGAGCGACGAGACGATGTTCGCATCGTTGACTGTCGTCGGCGAAGAACGGGCACGAAGCGGTCCAGGATCAAGCCGCTTCACCTGATACAGCCTTTCGGGGTCGGGCGCGGCGGGGCAATCAGGGTCACTGATCGGTACGAGCTCACACGCTTGCCCGTCGCGCACCACCGCATAAGACGCGTCGCGGGCCACATCGGTGGCCGCCACGATCTGGTCGACTCCGTCGAGGGCGGCATATGTCGGAGCGAACACTCGCTCGCCCCCGGACTGGCCAGCGCCGGGTGAGCACAGTTGTGCCCGCGTCATGAGCAGCGGTGCAGGGGGCGGATCTCTGTCCGACTGCTGCTCGACTTCGTCGACTGCTGCGGGAGGCGGCAACTCGGCGTCGGATTCGGGTAGCGGGTCCGACGCCTGCTCCGCGTCGACACCAGCATCTCCAGAGGCCGCCTCACCAGTGTCCGCAACAGCACCTTCTACCTCGCCAGAGTCGCGTTCGGGGCTCGGCTCGACAATGACGCTTTCGACTTCGACTTCGACTTCGGCCCTGACCTCGGCCTCGGCGAGGTCACCCGCGGTGACAACCTCCGAGCTACTCGTTCGGACGGTGCGAACCAGTGCCGTGAACCCAAAAACGAGCAGCCCGACCAGCGCCAGCGCCGCTAAGGCTCGCGGCAGGTGTGCCTCGAACCCTCCGGCGTCCGCTGGATGCGGCAGGTCTTTGTGGTGACCTGATTCGGTCTCGCTAGACATCGGCTCTACCCCCAATGCCGCCTACTCAAGGCGCGCGAACTTCTGCGTGCGGTGTACCGGTCAGATCGATCGGTGCCTGCACTGCGGGTTGGTCGAGGTAGTCGCCGAACGGTTGCCGGAACGGTTCGTTGCTGTAGGTGGGCGTCAACCAGATCTCCGACCAACCGCGGTCCAAGCCGACCGTATTGGCGAAGAAGAGCGCCTGGCCAGGAGCCATCGCCGCAATTGCGCCAGCTTCGAGCGCTGAGCGGCGTTCCTGGGACTCCGACACGGTCCGGGTACGGGCAAGCGATCCCGTGAGTTGTCGACCTGAGAGACCGAACGAATGCTGTTGGCTGTAGCTATTCGTCGTGAAGCGGTGGTCATACCTGCCAGCAATGAGTTCGAGGCTCTCCAGCAGGTCCTTGTCTCGCACACCCGGCAGCACCACGAGGTAGGGGAATTTGCTCGTGAACGCCTTACCTTCATCCCCCCAGACGGCACCGGCCTGGGCAAGGTCCTGCAGGACCGCCAGAATGCGCAGGCCTTTGCCACGCCCCTCGGCCACCAAGGCCGGCAGGTTCTTCAGCGGCGCAAGCTGTGCGAGTTCATCGAGCAAGAGCAACGTTTCCACCGAACCGGCAGAAGATCGGTTCGTCAGATAGGTCTGCTGCACGATCTCATCGATAAGGCCGACGAATAGTGGCGCCGTGAGAGTCTGGTCCTCGGTTTCAGACACGAGAAAGACGACACCGCCACCAGCGACAAGCGCGTGCGTATCCAACGCGCTTGAGCGGTCCATCAGCATCCGCAATGCCTTGACCGACCGCAACGCAGACAACGCCCGAGCGACCGAGAGATGCAGGCTCGATGCCGTTGTCCCGCCGCTCGACGCGACCTGTTCGACCTGGCCGAGCGCGGAGAGGCACATGCGCAACTCGTCGCGGCACGCCGAGTGCTCGTCGCTGTGAAGCTGGCGATACACGTCGTCGGCGAGGTGTCCGAACGCAGTGACGCGTTCTTCCTGGGAGTCGGTTCCTTCTGAACCCGAGTCGCCGAGGGTTGACACGATGTCAAGGAGGTCCCGCAGGTCCCGGCCGGTCATGGCACAGCCGAAGAACAGGGCGGCCAATGTGTCAGCTGCCGTGGCATCCCAGAAGTCTGCAGCCCCGTCGCTGGAACCTTTCTTCGCTGCGCTCGCGGCCCCGACCATCAAGATGGCGCGCTTTCGCGCCCGCTCCCAGTCGGTACATCCACCAAGGGGGTTCCACGAGACCCGCTGGACCCCATCGGGAACGTTGACCACGGTCTCCAGTGGGTCGAAGACGTAGCAGCGTCGCCCGTCGCGGCCGAACCCTCCGGACAGCTGAAGCATCAGCTCGTCTTTGGTTGAGGTGATCACCATCGGCCCGTCGTGGAGGATGGCGTTCTGAAGCACCACGCTCGTGGTTTTGCCCGAGCCCGTCGGACCGAGAATGAGTAGGGGCCGATCTGATGGAACGGCGAGTGCCTCGAGCGTTGGGTTCATCAGCCCAATCCACCAGCGATTCATCGTGTGCGCTCGCTCCTGACCTGCCACAGAATTGGCGACGAGATCGCGGAGAAAGGGCGCCATGCGGCGTTCTTCGGCACTCATCTTTTCAACGAGCCGAGACCACTGGGTGTCATGGGTGACCTTGGGCTGCCACAGCGATATCCACCAGCGCAAACCCTGGCGATGGATCGAAGGGAACAGAAACGAAAGCAGCCAAAGCACCGGCAATACCACAACCAGGCCCCAGATTCCTCCGCCGGGCGAAGGCAGTTGATCGAGCGCTGCCGCCGAGTCAGATGCCTGCCGGTTCTCCGCCGTGTTCCGGTACAGCAGGAGCAGCGGGGTCACGATGCCGAGCAGCACGCTCCATGGGCTTGCAAACAGCCAGAGCGTGGCCAATCGTGGATACCTTCGCGAAAATCTCAGCATCCAAGGGGCGACGTGATTGCCGAAGTTCCACCGCGAGAGCTTCACCGCCAATCGGGCAAGCGGCACGCCGGAAATCACGACCAACGTCAACCCGAGAATCGCACCCGGAATCTGCGCAATCGTGTTGACCCAGCCGTCGTTCACGCCGATGGACGTGGCGACCAGATTGGCGAACCCAACAAAGAGCACGATCCCTACAAACAGACCCGCAAGCTTCAACAGATCAGCGAATGGGCCTAAATCGAGACGGTTCGGACCAATAAGTTGCCTTGGACTGACAAGCACGCGACTCAAGCCGAGCAGGTAGGCAAGCCCGACAAAGAGCAGAGCGAGCCGATGTAGAACGCTCGTAAGCGAGGGATTTGCATCGATGATTGGTGCGGCAGCGACGAACGCCGCTGTCGCAACCAAGACAACGGCCGAGATGACTGCGTTTGAAACCCGACCAGCCAACGCTCCGAGCACGCCAACTGCGAGCAACAGAGCGAGGGAGGAAGCCGCGATCAACCAGTCGTTCGAGTCTCGGGACCGCTGCTCGGCGCTCGTGTAGGAGAGATCGGCTTGGCGTAGCGCCCGCTCCGTGCTCGCCTCATTCTCCCGGGCTTCAACGACTTGGAACTCGACCTCGCGAATCGCCGACGGGGCGCTCAACGGGTCGGCTTCCAACGTCAAAAGCTCAGCAGCGAGCGATTCGAGATCTGCTACCGCATCTTCGTGCCGCTCTTCGGCCGACTCCAGAGAGACCCGCTGAGAGTCTGCGACCCGTTGACGATCTTGCTCGTCCACCGGCATGGCAACCGCGATCACCGATACGGCGATCAAGGTGGCCAAGGTTGCCACCATCAAAAGCATGGTCGCCCACGACCTCTCCAGCTCCTGCGCCGGAACGGAAAGACGTAGAAGTGGCAAGACAAAGCCAAACGCGCCGGCACCCAAGGCACAGATCGCGGAGGCGAGAAGCCAGTTCAACGCTTACCTTTCCGCGTACCAGCGGACGCCGCTCATCGAGCCGGGCCACGCTGGCGAGAGGGGCGGGCTGGTCGCGGGCGCTTAGGCCCCGGCGGAGGAGGCTTCTTTACCTTTGGTGGTCGACCATCAGGTTTTGGCTTGCGCTCGGGAAAAGACTTCCCCGCTCCGGGCTTCGATAGCTCGGCCGGCATGCTGTGGGGAGGACTCTTTGAAGCGTTCGCTCGACCACGCCTCGATCCTGGGACGCGAGTGGAGCGGTTCGAGGCGCCGCTGCCTCGCTTGCTCAAGCCAGCCGACGGCGTCTTTCGAGGCGGCTGAGTCGAGGAACTGCGCCGCTCGCCCGCCCGCTGGAGGGGTTTGCGATCGGGAAGCGCCTTTCCGCGGCCCGCATCACCACCACGATCCCGACCCGACGCCGAACCAGGCTTCCGATCCGCAAATGCTTCTAAGCGACGGCTATCCGATCCCCGGCCTGAAGCCTTCTCGACTTCCTCGCTCCGTCCTGATGGCGGATCATGCGGACCCTCGACGGGATGGATTGCGCCGCGGCGTTCCTCGGATCGTCGACGTCGCGCTTCATGATCCGAACCAATCGCCGATTCTTGACGACGACGGGCTGCTTCGGAACCTGCCTCTTCGATAGTTCCTTCGACCACCCCAGCGGCTTCTTGAGCTGCGCCGAAAAGCCGCCTTGTTGGACCTTGCGTTTGGCTGGCCGATTTGTCCTCTTGTAAGTGGGGGCTCGTCGACGGAGTCGCTCTCCCAAAGAACAACGCAATCGCCCCGAGTGCGGCGCGGTTGCGCTTCTTCTTGTCCACCATTTCGTGACCCTCTCGCCAAGTGTCGTAGAGCTAACGTACGCGGGCCCTTTCGATATGTCAATCTCAGAGAGGAGAGCGTCACAAAGCGTGGGAGGGGGGTAACCGGAATACGCCCCAAACCGGCCATTCAGTTCGCAAAGCACCAAATCAAGCGGATCTCGGGTTGGCCAGATCACCCAACTCGTCGAATATTCTGACCTTCAGAGGCCCGGTTTCTAGCCGAAGTAGATTTGAATGGCGGGTCTCGTCCGTATTCCGGTTGTCCCCCTCCGAGGACAAACCGCCACAATCGAACGCCTCCGAATCGACCGCCAACTCGAAGAAGCACTCCACCACGGACCCGATCCCCTCCACCTCGCCACCATCTTCGACCTCGACCCAAAGACCGCTATCCGATACTCCAACGCCGCTCGGCAGCTACTCGAACCGCTGGACGACAACACCGGCACGAAGTGACATAGCACGTTAAACGCACTGTCGATATCGAGCAGCGCGAAGCAACGCTCCCGTCCGCGGATCGCCGGTCAAGTCCGAAGCTGCCCAACACCCGTGATTACGAGCTAGCGCACTTGGGCCGTTATGCGGCGCGGGCTACCTGAATCAGGCAGCGATTCTGCGCTCGCGTTATGTGTGGTCGCCGGAGCTGATGGACCGGTCGCCAGCGATTCCTGACGACAGTGGCAGACTTGATTCGTGGAGAGCTATGAGTCTGTTTCGACCTGGCGGCAAGACATGCCGTCATCTACGTCCCCGGCTCGGAGCGCACTGATTGGCGATCTTGCGGTCCGTGTCCTCGGCATTGGGCCCGAGCGGCTGCGTGTTGCGGTCGACGGCTACACAGCAAGTGGCAAGACAAGCTTCGCCCACGAACTCGCAGCAGCGATCCGTGCGCAGGGGCGCCCGACGCTGCGGGCCTCGTTCGACGATTTCAAGAAGCCGTGGAGCGATGCAAGGGAGCAGGGCTACGACCGAATCAGCGGTGAGGGCTACTACCGAAACGCCCCAGACTTTGAATCTGCTCGGAGGCTCCTACTCGAGCCTGCCGGACCGCTTGGTTCGGGAACGGTCGTTCTCTGCGGGCACGATCCGCTCACAGGCATCGATCATCGCCATGTCACCGTCGACGCACCCAACGACGCTGTCCTCATCGTTGACTCAGTATTCGCGATGCGACCCGAGTACGACGAGTACTGGGATTTTCGGATCTGGCTCGATGTGCCAGCAGAACTCTCGCTTGTGCGTGGCATCGATCGCGATGCGGAGTCCGAGGGCCGAGCGGAGGCCGAACTTCTCCACCGCGATCGATATCACGAGTCAGAACGGATCTACATCTCTGAGGTCGATCCAGAGTCCAAAGCCGATGTCATCATCGACAACGCCGACTTCGCCAGCCCATATTTGACCCGCTGGTGAGCAAGAGCCCAACATCCCCACAGCGGAGCGGTCGAGAGGGATGAAAACGGCGGATTCTGGTTCCCGCTACCAGATGCCTGGGACTAGCCGGGCTCGACCGCTGGCGTACTGAGCGTAGGTGTCTCCGATGCCTGTCAGCAGCGCTCGCTCTTCCACCTGAATTCGGCGGAGTATGGCGAATAGCGTTCCGAAGAAGACCAGCAGTAGCCCTGGCCATGTTCCAAGTGCGAGGCCTACACCCAGAAAAGCGAGAGCAGCACCCGAATACATGGGATGTCGCACGAGACGATATGGCCCCTCGGTTACTATTTCGTGATCGGCCTGAATCGTGACTCTTGCTTGGTGAAAGCGCCCGAGTGTTCGCATGCTCCAATGTCGCACGGCTATACCGGCCAAGAAAAGTGCCACTCCAGCCGCAAAAACACTTCTCGAATAGGAGAAGGACCCATAGTCGAGCAAGCAGAAAGCTGCGGCCAGGGAAACCAGCAGAACCGGAAGTGCGTCGAGGTAGAGCAGCGCCCATTTTTCGTCTCGGTCCTGAGCGTCGGTGGGGGTGTCCCAGCCGTTAGTGAACTCCTGAACGAGGAAGATGATCATGATGAAGACGAAAATCGTTCCGCCGACCAGTGTTGCGGCGTATGGCACATCCACAGGCTAGTTCGCCACGTGTGTGGGCGACGGTTCAGTCAGTCCCCGTCTGTTGGTCCAAGCTTGAAGAAGTGATTCCCGCCCCGCCGCTGTGGATCTGGTTCTCTACCACAGAGCGAAGGTCCGAACTTCTCAACGGCTCCTCGAGAAGGCCCCTTACCTGCTCAGTCGTCAACCGCATAAAGACGACTGTGACACACACACACTCGTCCAGGGCACTACCGGCGAAGCCAGTCACCTTGAGTCGAGAATATCGGGTGCGTTCCTTGCGCCGATATAGAACGGCCGCGCTGCTCAGAAGCCTTGATGATGGGCTGCGTTGTCGGGCGAATGGCAGTGGCTACCTAACCCAGAGAACAAGCCGCGCGGTCCGATTGCGGCAGGCGTCATAGTCGCCACCGACCACTTCGAACAGCATCGTCTCCTCCACTCATGACAGCGGACGACTGAACACGGTCTAGCGATTCACTTCGATTGGCTCGGAGTTATAACCGAAACCTGTGGATGTCGGATCTGAGTTGGAGCGCGGCGTACCTTCCTCTTTGAAAGAAAAGAGCAATCGCCGACCTTGCAGGGTCGGTGAGGAAGGAACGCCGATGTTGAGCGTAATCAATGGAGAAGAAGTGCGCGCGGAAATGCCCGTGTCGCTTGACGAGCTGTGTCGCCAAGGGGCGCAGCAGATGCTGGCCGCCGCGATGGAGGCTGAGGTCGCCGACTATGTCGCGGGCCTGGCCAGTGAAGTCGACGCGGACGGACATCGTTTGGTGCGCCGTAACGGTCGCCATGAACCGCGCACGATCACCACGACAGCTGGCGCGGTCGATATTCATCAGCCCAGAGTTGATGATCGTCGGGTCGATCCTGAAACGGGTGAGAAGCGCCGGTTCCGGTCGGGGCTGATTCCGCCGTGGGCGCGTAAATCGCCCAGGGTGTCGGCGGTGTTGCCGTTGCTGTATCTGCATGGCATGTCGTCGGGCGATTTCGTCCCGGCGCTAACCGAGTTCTTCGGTCACGACGCCGGGCTATCCGCGTCATCAATCACTAGGTTGACAACCGATTGGCAGGATGAGCAACGAGCGTTTATGGCTCGCGATCTCACCGCCCACGACTACGTCTATGTCTGGGTCGATGGCGTGCACTTCAACGTACGGCTCGAAGAATCACGGCTGTGTTGTCTGGTCATGATCGGCGTCACCACTAACGGAACCAAAGAACTCGTTGCCATTGTTGACGGCTATCGCGAGTCAACCGAGTCGTGGGCTGATCTGCTCCGGGACCTTGACCGCCGTGGCATGAAGCCACCGAATCTGGCGGTGGGTGACGGTGCGCTTGGGTTCTGGTCAGCACTTGGTGAGGTGTGGCCCGACACGGTGCATCAACGTGATTGGGTACACAAGAAGAAGAACATCTTGGACTCGCTACCGAAATCGGCTCAGCCAACAGCGGAGAAGATGCTGGTCGAGGTCCGCGACGCCGAAGACAGCGACCACGCCCGGAAAGCAGCCGCCCGATTCGACAAGACATATCGACCCAAGTTTCCTAAGGCCGCCGACAAACTCACCAACGACCTGGACCGCATGGTCGCGTTCTATGAATACCCGGCCGAACACTGGATCCACCTCAAAACCAGCAACCCGATCGAGTCGACCTTTGCCACGGTGCGTCAACGCACCAAGGTCACGAAAGGGCCCGGCAGCAGAGCTGCCGGTCTCGCAATGGCTTACAAACTGATCGGCACCGCCGAAACCGGCTGGCGCCGAATCAACGCACCCGAACTCACCGCCCTCGTCCGAGCAGGCGTCAAATTCGAGAAAGGCAAACAAGTCACCACAAACCCCGAGGAACAGGTCGCCGCGTAACCAACCCAAGAAACCTCATCCACAGGTATTGACTATTACTCCGAAAGAGTTCGAGGAGCATTAAAGATGGCGAAGGCGCTGACCTCGACAGTGACGATGTCGTGGTCGTCATGTCGTATGACGAGAAGCTAGGGCCTACCGAGGCTACGTCCACTCTTCTCGTGAACCAGACGCTGCGTATCGAATTCGAAACGCTTCAAACAGACGTACACGCGGTTCGTGACGACCTCGTAGCTGCGCTTAAAGGCGAAGCAAAGACAAAGCGCGATGTCGCGGCACTTGTGTCGCAAGCCTTCATGGCGCAAGAGGGCAGCTTCTTTGAGGGCCTAGTTCGAATCCAGGATGAGATCAAAGAGCAACACGACATTTCACTGGCATCAGTTCCGTACGAGGTCATATTCGACCCCAAGGTGCAGCTTGTATTGCGGAACCCTGGTTTACAGGCAAGCCTCGGCGACTACGTCACGCGCCTCAACGAGCTACTGGACGAGTCTGATTTCTTCAACCGGGATTCCTTCAGCTTCTACAAGGCAACGAACGTCACAAAGAGCTTGGGCGACAACGGTTTCTTCACCGCCAACCATTCACTACTGCTGAACGGGGATGTTGATGGTTCCAAAGTGATATCAAGCAAGGCCGACCTTGATCAGCTAATCGCGGACGAGACAGCGCGAATAACTAGTGATGATGACTTGCGTAACAAGTTCGAAGTTCTGGAAAAAGCCCTCAACAGGAACGCTCAGACGCGTGAATTCTTCAGCTTTATATCGGACAACGTCGCGTTGCTACCAGAGTTGACAAATATCGATCTCTTCGAGCAGAAGCTCTGGAAGGCCTATATCAAGTCGCACGAGGAACTGTACGTGCGAGCGCTCGATGTCTTCTTGGATGCCCGAGATCGAAAGAAGGAGATCAGACTCCAGGCGGCAGCGGAGCGAACGCTGTGGGAACGCGTGATCCAGATATTCAACGAACGCTTTTTCGTGCCCTTCAAGTTGAAGGCGATCAACCGGGACAGCATCGTCTTGGGCCAGGACAAGTTGCTTCAACTCGAATTCGAGTTCGATGATGGCGAAGAAAAGACACCCGTCGAGCGTGACGATTTGCTCCAAGTGCTCAGCAACGGCGAGAAAAAGGCGTTCTATATCCTGAACGTCCTATTCGAGGTCGAAACTCGCAAGGCACTCGCACGAGACACCCTGTTCGTCATCGACGACATCGCCGATTCGTTCGACTACAAGAATAAGTATGCGATCATTCACTATCTGAAAGAGATGTCAGATCAACCCAACTTCAGGCTGATCCTGCTGACCCACAACTTCGACTTCTTCCGCACACTTGAGAGCCGCTCTGTCGTGCGATACGACCACTGTTTCATGGCCCAAAAGGGTAATGGCAAGGTCACGATGACCCCCGCCGAAGGAATCAAGAACCCATTCATCAAGAACTTCAAACCGGCATTCTTCGACGACGGAATGAAGCGCATTGCCTGCATCCCCTTCATACGAAACATCCTGGAATACACCAAGGGTGCTGATGATCCCGACTATCTCAAGTTGACCTCGCTGCTGCACTGGAAGCCCGATACTGAAACCATCGACAACCCAGCCCTCGATGCGATCTTCATGAGAGTCTTTGGTGGTTCGGGGGCATGGACCGACCAGTCCGGCTCAGTGGTCGACCTCATCACGAGCCAGGCAGATCTGGCTATAGGGGCGGACGAAGGTGTCAATTTCGAGAACAAGATCGTGCTATCCATTGCGATCCGGTTATTGTCGGAACGTCACATGATTGCCGCGTTAGCCGATCCGGACTTCACGAATGGCATACAAGCAAGCCAAACGCAGGCGCTGTTCCAGCCTTACAAAGTTCGAGATATCGGCACGCCAGAGACCCGCAGCGTTCTTGACTCTGTGGTGCTTATGACGCCCGAGAACCTTCATGTGAACTCGTTCATGTATGAGCCGATTATCGATATGTCTGATATGCATCTGCGCCAGCTGTATCAAGATGTCAAGCGGCTCAACTCACTTTGAATACGAAGCGACACACGTTGAGAGAGGGAGCGACCGCATGTAGTTTCCCATTAGCTCTGTGTCGGGTTGTGTTGGTGATCCTGGCAGGTGGATTGTCGATTCGCGCATTTTCTCTAGTGACCACTTACGCCCATAGGTGTATCTGAACTTCTCTTGCATGAGGATTGTGCAGATGAAAAGGGATGAGAATGGGTCTAGGTCGCCGTCTCTCCATGAGAATATGTGGACGTCGTCGGTGGCGAAGTACTCTTCGGGTTGATAGAAGGCCTGCCCGACGCTTCCGTTTCGGGCGACGGTGATTGTCCCGGCCCTGTGCTCAGGGTCGAGATTGATTCGGGTTTGTTGCCCGTTGGCTTTGGCTGATGACGAGATGCAGAGTGTTTTGCCAGGACCTTTTCGGGCGGCGGGGACGTATCGGCCGCGGACTATTGTAAACAACTCGTCGAGTTTCCATGATGCCCAGTCTGA
>ENA-ORXT01005736-ORXT01005736.1-marine-metagenome-genome-assembly--contig:-NODE-5736-length-12019-cov-3.628705_pt1 | contig 12019 bp, 8 predicted proteins | sample MGYA00237868_ERZ511482 | MGnify/ENA metagenome assembly ERZ511482 | reverse complement strand
TAGGGAGAGGGGGAGCTAAATTTTGGTTTCTGAACCGTTAGTAAAATCTAAAGTAAGTGCCATTGGGCGCTAGCCGCTCACGAAAGTGGCGCTGTCCAACTAAGGATCAGTCACAAATTAAGTTCCCGATTTGGAGTGGTGGGATTCGCCAGAATTCCTGGGCTAAAAAGGAATTCTGGCGAATCCCACTACACTCCATAAATCAATTCAGCGATAAAAAGTTGCAGCACGCAAAATGCGTAAGTTATTCCGTGACTAGTCCTAAACGGCTCAAATGAGAGACAAAAGCTGACTTCGTTAACGATACGGCTCATACCTCAACTCGCACAATAGTTGTTCTGGCTCAGAATTTAGCCATTTTCACTTGAGCCAAAATTCAAAAATCCAGATGTTTTTGTTTTGCGGTTTCGGGCGACCAATACCGTCAATTTACGACTCCTTTTTTGAGTTTTCCCTCGCACCGTCTTAGCCAGCTAGTAGGTTTTCTCAGTTAATCAAAGTGCCTTGTCTTCCGTTAAAGCAAAGCACAGTTCCTGAATCAATAACTTTCGCTGTCTTCCGACTCTCCAAGACTACATCTTTGACTTTGGCAGTGTTTGCGGTTGGTTCAATAGACTTTTAAAGAGGTGTCTGATGTTTAAGTATGTTTTGTCTGCGTTTATCTGTTTGGCTTTCGCAATGCCTGCCGCTGCTCAATGCGGTTGCGATGCTGCTCCTTCCTGCCGAACACCAAAAAAATTGGGATTCGTTCCTGTCAAGCGTTGCTTGCCACAAATCTCAATGAAGTGCGTCACTGACGCATGTGGCTGTTCTCGCCGCAAGCTTTCAATCTCTAAGGTGGAAGTAACAGGTGCTTGTCTTGGCTTGGTCGACAAAGATCCTTGTGATGGCGGACTGTTAAAGAAACTCTTCAGTGGCTGCAACAAAGGTTGCGGATGTGCGGCTCCAGCTCCTGCTCCATGCGGCTGTGCTCCTGCCCCAGAACCATGCGGTTGCGATGGCGGTGCAATGGGTATGGAAATGGATATGGCTCCTACCTACGCTGAGCCAATGATGTACTCTGATCCAGTTGCAGCACCTGCTGCTGACTGTGGTTGCAACGGCTAAAGCTGTGAGAGTTGAAGCGCGTTGAGGATAATGTTAGATTGAGGTCGCTGAAAAGCGAAATTTGAACGAGCAGAAGCAGCCGGTCGATGCTAACCGGCTGCTTCTTTCATGCGCTATCATCAACGGCGAAGGCCAGTTAAATAACAGTCGCGATTTCAAAGTCGCGCTGGTCAATGTAAAACGGGTGGTTTATTGATCAAGTCCGCTCAAAGCAGATTGAAATCCCGCTTCACATAGGGGCATATTTTTTACCTGCCAAGCAAAATCTTACCGATCAAATGCCTTCACTAATTCCGCCCACTGAAGTCGTTCGAACCTAGGGTCAAATAAAACCTTTCGGCTTTCGCACTGGTCTTTCAACCGTTGATAAAACTCAGGACGACTCTCCGCAGACAACAGCATATTCCGCAATTGCTCGGTCGCCCCAACCTCGAAAAGACCGTCGTAGTCCTCTCCCAAAAATCCAACGTTGCCTGCGATACGTGTCGCTAAGATTGGCGTTGCGGCAACGATCGCTTCGCAAATCACCGCTGCACCGCCCTCAATGATTGAACTGTTTACCAGTAAGTGACTTCGGGCAATCCTCTCCCTGGCTGCCTCGCGCGTGATTTCTCCAATCCAACGATATCGTGCGTTGACATTCGCATAATGCTCCGCCGTTGCTCGCATTTCATCGCTCAACGCCGCACCGATTTGCGTAACGCGAATCTTCGATTTTAGCGGCAAATCATTTGTGGCGCACGCAATTTGGAAAGGATCCTTCACTTGGCGGAGATGCCCCACAACACACACCTCGAAATGATCGCCAGATTTCTCATAAACGCCATTCATCGGAGCGATTGCTTGGTAGATGACTCGCACTTTATCGCGGTGCTTCGGATCAACATCTTCAGCGGTCGCGTTTTGCAGCACCACAATCCGGTCGGCCAAATCCAACATCCCATCCACCACCGCGCGAAACTGGACGTCGTAAATGTCGGTGCCAGTCAACACCACGATGATTGGGACCGCAGCAAATGCCGCTCTGCAATTCTCAATTGAACGACTGCTTTTAACCGCATGAAGCGCAATCATCAAATTGGGAACCACGCAGTCGCTGTGAAACGCTGTCGCAATCTCAACCGTATGCCCGAGCTCTACAAGAATCTGCTGCCAACGCTCCACAGTCACCACATTCCCGTTTTTCAGACCACTGACCTCCGGATAGATGATGAGTATGCGCATTTGTTTCTCAACATGTTTTTATGTTGAGTATCTCGCGGATGGGGAATGAAAAAACGCCTCTCCAAGCTTACCAAGGAGAGGCGTATCGAAAAACAGGATGTTCACAGAGTTTTCAGCCAGTGGTGTTTCAACCCCCAGACATCGTTTCACTTTCCATTTCAAGAAAGTCAGCAAATTCGAACTTATCATTTTGGGGAGCAGCGCGGAGCTTAGTCAGTGCCCGTGCTTCGATCTGACGAATGCGTTCTTTGGTGACGCCAAGTTCTTCTCCAACCTCTTTCAAGGTTTGAGGCTCTTGACTGTAATCCAAACCAAATCGACTGATGATGATCTTCTGTTCCCGGTCGTCCAAGTTATCCAGAATTTGGCTAACCTGCCGCTCACGTTGCTCTTGCTCCGATTCGAGGGCTCTTTGGTCGGTGCGTTTGTCTTCGCGTGCCAAGAACAATTCCTCCGAGGTAGGACGGAAGCGATCCTTTTGCTTGAACTCGCCTGGAATCGTCCGCGCGAAATTCTTCATGATTGCCCAACTGGCGTACGTGCTGAATTTGTTGCCACGGGAATAGTCAAACTTTTCAGCGGCGCGAATCAAACTCATGTTACCGTCGCTGACCAACTGAAAGAAATCCTCATTGGCCGAAACGTGCCGTTTGGCAATCGAAACAACCAAACGTAAATTGGATTGCACAATCTGGTTTTTCACCTTAACGGCCATGTTGTACAGACGCTCGATTTCGTCCATGTCCGCAGCACGAGCTCGTGCCTCGTCCATGTTCTCTCGTAATTTGGACGCTTGATACTTCAGGAAGTTGTACTTGCGAAACAGGTATTGCTCCTGTTCGCGAGTCAACAATGCCACTTCATACAACGAAGCAAGGTACCGTGGCAGGCCGGCCGGCGGCTTGGTCTTGCGACGCACAACATCCGACTCTGGCATATCAGCGATTACGATCTTCTTCTCCGCACCCTTGCGGCGGAATTCATCGTTATCCATAAAGTCCAGCGGCAGCGCAAAAATCATCGCTGCACGAACTTCATTCACAACTCGGTATACGGTTGTCTTGGTGCGGCAATAACGGCTGGCGATAGATTCGGCTGATTTGCCAGCGACGAAATCAGCGTACATCCGCTCCTTCATTTCCAGATTTAGAGGCCCCGTCTGATCGGGGAAGACCGCGATTTCCGGATTATCTCCATCAAACTGCTTGATCGTATAGCGAATCGTTTCGATGCTACGGCTCATCGTCTTGGCGATCCGGCGGGTCACCTCCGCAGGACAGCCACCAGCGCGTGAAAGTCGGCGGGCGCGGTCAATGATGTCGACCTTATCATCATCGGTCAGCTGGCTGAATCGTTCGCCACGCTTGACCTTGTCGCGGTTGCTCTTGGTAAACTGATCGACGCTGGTGTGCAGAAAACCCACCCGCTTTCGGCCGCCTTCGAAAATGAATTTACGACTTACCAAACCCTGCTGCCGCCAGCGCGAGATGGTTTTCGTGGAAACATTGAATCGCTTACTCAGCTCATCCACGGTAAGGACGGGTTGGCCGAACTCTTCGGCTTTGAGATTCGCGGAGTCGGACAAATCCTCGATAAAAGAGTGAAGGTCAGCGCGGAGATCAGCACCCAAAATTTTGACAATCGGGCCAGGATCGATACGAAAACCCGTGATACGAAAACAGACAAACTCAAAGTTATAAGTTTTGTCTATCTGGATCTCTCTGAGCAGAGCCTCAGCGCAATCGACTTGCTCTATCTTCTTCTCGCGTGGGGCAAATCGAACTTGTTGATCGCGCAGTTCGCGGATCGAATCACATTTATAATCTGTATGCATAATTAAAAACCTCTCCGTCGGCAGATCGCAAGCAATCAATATTTGACTACTCCTTAGACGCGATGACACTCGACAATGTTCCGAACCAAAGATCCTCCTGATCCAAATTAAGCAGAATTGTTTCGCTTAAGAACCAGTACGTGAACCTATGGGTTAGGTTCGCTTCGGAAGATCCTGTAGATTCCGATATTCATTTAAAACTTACCCCGTGAAATCGCCAAACGTTTGGCCCGAGTCGCCCGAACATAAAATTCGTTTAAAACTCGTTCTTGGCCTCGTCCTGCGTGAAGATCTCGGAAAATTATTCCCTCGGCCTCAAACGCCTTGAACGACCCAATTGCCTCTATCGCCTGCCAATTCAAGCGGGGTTTACTAGGTGTCTTGCAAAGCCTGTTCCAAACGAAGGTTTATGTCTCGAATAGTTTGAATTTTGAGGTTTTTAACCGTGCGAACAGTTTTGCAGGATGCGGGGACTGCCTTCAAAACTTGAAACGGGTCGCGAAATGATACGCTTTTCAAGACTCGCGTCTCAAAACGAGACGAAATCGGCAGGTGATCTACAGCAGCCGTTTTCCATTTTCTGGACAAAACTGAAGTAATTTCTGGCCAAAACGCGTTTCTAAGCCCTCTTTTGCCAGCGTTTTGAAAACCTCTGGCAGAATTTCGACCAACTTTTGGCGTTGAAATGTCGATGTTCCAATAACTCAGCGATGCGCGCGTCGTACGCTTTCCCTAGTCGCAAGATAATTTAACGTTATCAATCATTTCATTTCTGGACCCAACAAATGACAATGGTTTCGAACTCTCTGCCGTTAAGCACCCGTTTTTCACTCGCTAACAAAGCGTTCTCTCGGGCCGCTTTCATTTGCCCGGTTGCCATTGTGATCAGTGGATTGATCAGTGGATGTTTCTTCACGGCGATCGCATCTGCGAAAACCTTTGAGGTCGAAGTCGCTACCGATCGTGGGATTCAACAGCGTGTCGAAGCTCGGTTCGAACACGATGGCAAAGTCACCGTTGCCAGCGGTGCCCAAACCGAAGAGCAAAAACGATTGCCGATGAACACGGTTGCCGTGATGACCTACTATCAGCGTTTGACGGGCTCTGAAAAGGACCCGCAAGCGATTCGATATTTTGAAAACTCAAAAGGGAATTTCAATATCGAAAAAGGCAAGGTCAACTCTTCGGTCTCCGGTAATAATCGCATGGTCGTGGCACGGCTGAAATCTGTTCCAGGCCAACGACTACAAATGGCATCGGTCATGGACACGCTCAGCCAATCAGAGTTTGAACTGATCAAAAATCCAGCCGACCCACTGACCTACGCAAACTTGCTCAATAAAAAGAGCGTCAAGATCGGCGGAAAATGGAAAACTGACAATAATGCTCTGGCAGATTTCCTTGCCGTTGATCGTATCTTGTTCAACGAAACACAGTTACTGCTAAAAGACGTCGTCAGAAATAAAGCGCGGATTTATATGCTGGGTAAAGTCGACGCGACCATCGACGATGTGGCAACAGGACTCAAGATCAGCGGCATCTTCGACGTCGACCTCGTTACAAAATCAGTCACCGATGTGCGACTCAACATCAATGAAGTGCGCGAGGCCGGTCAGGTCGCCGCAGGTTTCGAAGGCAAATCGAAAGTCGACATTCGTTTGACGCACGACGATTCTTGCGAACACCTTTCTAACAGCATGCTGAAGAAGTACACGAAATCTCGACGCATCAAGCAAAAGTTAAAATGGGCGTCAGATTCAGGTCGGTTTGCTTTGGAGTACGATCCGCGCTGGCGTGTGATCGCCGCCGAACAAGAAGCAGCCGTGCTGCGATTCGTGGATGATGGCGATTTGATGGCTCAGTGCGACGTTGTGCAATTACCTTCGCGTCCGGCCAACAATCCGTTGACGCTATCTGACTATAAGAAGGAAGTGGAAAAGATGATTCGCTCGGAAAAGACCGCGCGAATTACTGACAGCAAAGAAATGACAACCTCCAACGGGCTCAGCGCGCTTAAAGTCACCGTCAAAGGCATAGAAAAAGAGCTCCCCGTTCAGTGGATCTATTATCATGTTTCTTCCGAAGACGGACGCCGTCTGACCTTCGTGTTTACACTTGAACAAGAAATCGCGAAGGTCTTTCAGCCGTCGGATCACCGCATGGTCAACGGACTCAGCTTCTTCGTAATGCCCAGCAAATCCGCAAAAGACGCTCAAAAACAATCCAAAGCCAAAACGGCGCGTCGCCAAAGCACTTCAAAAGCAGCCAAGCAGCGATAGTAAACTGCCCGATCACCTACTTGAGCCGAGGCGGCATGATCGGTTAACTTTTGTCTATTGAAATACCATCTTCAAGACGAAAGTTAATCCGTGATTGATCTGTTTGACAAAATTCAAGAGTCCGTCGAGTTCATTAAGTCAAAATGGGACGGCACGCCCAAAGCCGGCATCATCCTTGGCACTGGGTTGGGGCCGTTGGTTGAACAGATCGACGTTGCCGTTGCGATCAACTACCAGGATATCCCCAACTTTCCTGTTTCCACAGCCCCCTCTCACCAAGGCAGATTGGTCTGCGGGACGCTCAATGGTGTTCCGATCGTTGCGATGCAGGGACGGATGCACATGTACGAAGGTTATCCTCTCAAAGAGGTCACCCTGCCCGTGCGAATCATGAAAGCTCTCGGCGCAGAAACTCTGATGGTGTCCAACGCCTGCGGCGGGCTGAATCCAAATTATTCGTGCGGCGACATCATGTTGATTGATGACCAAATCAATCTCATGGGAGACAACCCGCTGATCGGAATCAACGACGATCGCCTGGGCGTGCGGTTTCCCGATATGTCTCAACCCTACTGCCCCAAACTGATCGATGCGGCGCTGGCAATCGCTCGCAAGGAAGACATCGTCGCTCATAAAGGCGTCTTCGTCGCAGTCGCAGGTCCCAATCTCGAAACGCGCGCCGAATATCGTTTTCTCCGCACGATCGGCTCCGATGTCGTGGGAATGTCGACGGTGCCCGAAGTCATCGTTGCCGTTCACGAAGGAATGAATGTCGTTGGTTTTTCGGTCGTCACTGACATGTGTCTGCCAGATGCGCTCAAGGCGGCTGACGAAAATGAGATCATCGCCATCGCCAAAGAAGCCGAGCCCAAATTGACGAAGCTGATCATGGGTCTGCTGGGCGAGATGGCGTGAGTGAATCCTCTTTTCAACAATCGGCCTTTGAACTGTCGATAAAGCAATCCCATCAGTTCATCGCCAATCGGTGGAACAAACGCCCAAGATACGGCATCATCCTTGGCACCGGCGCGGGCGATATTGCCAACGCGATTGTCGCTGAAGAAATCATCCCTTATCCCGAAGTACCCCATCTTCCGGCCAGCACGGCCATTGGTCACAAAGGACAATTTGTTTGCGGGACGCTGGTCGATCAGCCGATCATCGCGATGCAAGGCCGGTTCCACTTGTACGAGGGATACCCTGTCGATCAAGCCACCTTGCCAGTGCATGTGATGGCGGCGATGGGTGTGACTGATCTCTTCATCAGCAACGCAGCCGGCGGATGTCAGCCCGATTGGATCGTGGGCGACGTTATGATGATCGAAAGTCATGTCGATTTTATGTATCGCGCGACGCCCCGAATGTTTGCCCGCACCGTCCATGGTCGCCCGCTGACCCGCAGCGATCTTTACGATGTCGCCCGCATCGAACAAGCGATCGTTCACGCTCGCGCCGAAGATTTCCAGTTGCATCGGGGCGTCTACGCTTCCATGCTGGGCCCCAACTACGAAACGCGGGCCGAGTACCGCTACCTGCGTAAGATCGGCGCTGACGCCGTTGGGATGTCGACGGTTCCCGAAGTCGCCGTTGCGGCGACTTACGCCATGCGAATTATGGCAATGTCCATCATCACCAACGTTGCCAATCCTGATCAGTTGGTCGAAACGTCGGGGCACGATGTCGTTGATGCCGCGGCGATTGCGGCACCCAAACTGCGTTCGCTGGTTGAGAATGCGATCAAGAACACAGAGGATTAGAAATAATCCTCATCATAGCCTCTCTCTAGTTGACGGTGGTGTGTCTACAAACGTAAACAGATGGATGGACCTCTAAAACCACCGATGAATCAGAAACCGCAAACAGGCACTCTGGCCGATTTCAATCTGCTGCTGGCCGCTTTGATCTGGGGCGGTAATGTTGTCGCGATGAAGTTTGCTATTACGGTTCTCAACCCCTTCTTTTTTAACGCCTTCCGATTCACTTGCTCCGTGCTGACCCTAGCGATTTGGATCGCTATATCACACCGGCCACTTGATCGACCGGCGGTTGAAATAGCGATTGACCGCCGCGTTTACATCGGAATGATTCTGCTGTATTCGTTTCTCTTTGGCGTCGTTTACCAAGTCGCGTTTCTGATTGGGATCTACAATACGTCCGCCTCCAACACGGCGCTGATCATGTCTTCGGTTCCGATGTGGACCGCCATCATCGCCATCCTCTTCTTGGGCGAACGACTGTCGATTGTTTCGTGGTCCGGATTGGTGACGACCTTCATTGGCACGATGGTCGTGGCGCTCGATAAACCTACGTCTTCGCCAGTCAATACATTGGTCGAATCAACGTCCACCGCGACGTTTTGGGGCAACGTCATTATGCTTTTTTGTGCGATTGCGTGGTCAGTGTCGACCGTCGTTTCTCGACCGTTGCTCCAATACATAACGCCCGTGAAGCTTGCCTTTTGGGGCATGGCGTTGTCACTACCGTTTCACTTTCTGTTTGCCGCTTGGCAACCAACCGGCAGTTTTGCGGTCGAAAATGCAACACTGCTTCAACCGAGCATCCTAGCGGCAACACTGTATTCGGGAATCTTCTCGACAGGCATCGCCTTGGCCATGTGGAGCTTCGGCGTCAAAGCCCTCGGTGCCTCGCACGCGGCGATCTACAGCAACCTCATCCCGTTGGTCGCATTACTATTGGGCTGGATGTGTCTCAGCGAAGTTCCCACAGTGCTTCAGATAACCGGCGGAGTGATGATCATCTGCGGACTGCTGGTAATGCGCCGTGGGTGAATCTTGGTTGGGGGCCTCCTGCCATAATCATCGGACTTCCAACGAAATTCATGGTTGAGCGTGCTTCTTTTGATTCACCATATGCGCACAATCATTCACCTCCGGAGTGTCGTGACCGTTTGATCCAGATACACTCAGTAGCTGAGACAGCGACTGTACTATCGATAGTAAAGCCGCTGCCCCCAGCTGCTTAAGCCGATGCTCTTCCCAATTTTCGCCTTCCAACGAAACTCATGGTCGAGCGTGCTTCTTTTGATTCACCATGAGCGCACAATCATGCACCTCCGGAGTGTCGTGACCGTTTGATCCAGATACACTCAGCAGCTGAGACAGCGACTGTACTATCGATAGTAAAGCCGCTGTCCCCAGCTGCTTAAGCCGATGCTCTTCCCAATTTTCACCTTCCAAGAAACATTACAAACATCTGAGTAATGTGTTATCCAGCGTTATCCCAACAAATAAATTTAAATCAATTTGACAAATTAGCCTGCATTTTGCAAACAGCGAATCCCAGCAAATCTCCGGTTGACTCAAAATGCTTAACCAACCGCTGCATTAACTCTGGCGAGTCGGCGATCTCAATGACCGGCGGCGCGATGCCCCACGTCTCTTTGCCCGTTAGCTGCGACAGGTGCAAATCAAACGCTTCTTCACGGCGCCCCAATCGAACCAGCCAAGCAATCACGTGTTCGGCGACCATCGTTTGATCGGGGCCCTCGAAGTTAGCAATTTTCTCATCGAAGTGCGCGATGGCAGCATCAACATGCTCGCTCAGCAACCCTCCGAAGAATTGTTCATGATCGTCGTAGGTCGATTCAAAGGGAGGATCACCGGGGTACTTAAAATCGTCTGCTAATCGTTGTCCATAGCGACACAAATCCAACGCCATGCAAAAATGCCTTTCGGTGTGCACATTCCGAGCAATTCTTACCACCGAATTTAAATGCGTCGCATCCACGTGGTGCCCCGTTTCGCTGACCAACCACTGATGACGTTCCAATAAATCACCCAGCGTCGCGGACGAGTCCCGGTCATGGCCCCGTTCTACTACATCTTTAGCAACGCCCGCCAGTACTTCGTTATAGAAAAACTCCAATAGAATTTCCGCGATCGGTTCCAGTTCGCCCTCGGCAAATCCGCCTTGATTAACGCGCACGTCGATCGTTGTGATGGCGTTGCAGGTTCCGAACTCCGTCAGCATGATCTCAAAGGCGTACGCCGGAGCGATGCTCTGACCCAACCCCAGATCGACGATCAGGTTTCGATTGTCATCGGTGACCGGAATCTCCATCAGCAATTGCTTCGCCAACGCCATATCCCCCACCGGTTGCAGGTAAACCCAACCTTCGTCCGGCCGCCCCGCGCGAAACAGCAGCGTACCGACTTCTTTACAAGCCTCCAGCAAGCAAGATTCCAACTGCTCAATCTGGTCCCCCGCATCCGAAGATGATGCGGACGTCAGTGGCAATCCAAGACGATGTCTGCACCGAATTTTCAGGATCTCGAACAGCTTGTAATAGTCGCCGCTTGATTCAAATTGCCGACGAAGCATTTCGATTGCCGCATCGGTTCCTTCGGCTGATAACAGATTTGAAAAATCCTCAAAAGTAGTTTCATTCATGCCGTTTAGCCTATTTCCATCTGCTCGCCGCCGCAATGGACTAAACCATTCACGCCCTGCATCCTTCTCATTTCACCCCTGGCCGCTTACCCTTAGTCGGGGCTGTCAAAAATTGGGAACTGCAGAACAATCCGCTTGAGCAACCCCTCATCACACAATTACCTGAACTTGATCGTGCTGCGAGGGGTTTGAGTAGAAGTACGGGTAGAAGTACGAGTTGAAGTACGAGTACGAGTACGAGTAGAAGTACGAGTGAAAGTACGAGTACGAGTTTTAGTTTGAGACAGTGAGCGAGGAACAACAACGAGCACGCCGAAATTATCGTCAATACCGAATTTCCACCTCCCCGCCATTAGTCCATGCCCGACGCCAACCATCCCGACCAGCAACCACCTGCGGCCCTAAACATAGGCATCGTGGACCTCAATAATGACCCCGTCGTCGCTCGGCTCCAGTCGCACGCCGAACAACACGGCGGAACCCTTCATCGTTTGAGCCTGAAAACAGCCGCCGGACCAGCCCCCGCCTTCAGCAATTTACTTAGCGATCTGAGCACCGCAGCGATCGACATCATGATGTTCCGCACCGCTGCGGGAGTCGCTCAGTTCATGAAAAACCTGCGTCATCATGATCAACAACGGACGCTCGACACGCTAACCGATATCCAGATCATTGCCGCTTCACCAACCTCCGCGCGGGAACTTCACAGCAGAGGCCTCACACCGCACGTCACGGTTGAAGCCGACGCCAACTGGCGGAAAGTTCTCACGGAAATCGACGAAAACTATCGCTCCACCGATCGCTCCGGCAGCCCACTAGCCACGCGGCACGTCGCCCTAGAAGACTGCGCCGATTGGTTCAGTCTATCCTCGGGACTCGAAGCGCGCGGGGCACGCGTGCGAAACATGGAGCTATTTCCGCGGCTTGTTGAAGTCCCAAAACTGACCGTGCAAGCGTTCTTTGAAGAACTCGAAGCCCACACCTTCGAAGCTTTTTGGTTCCAATCCGCCGTCGACGCCAAAATATTTCTGCGATTATCCAAACAGTTTGGTCGCGCCCGTTTGACGGATCATCTATTAGACCATCATATTGTCATCTCAGGATCAGCCGCCGCGACTGAAATCCTCACCGACCACGGTTGGCCGATCGACGTGGCTTGCGATCA
>ENA-ORXT01005734-ORXT01005734.1-marine-metagenome-genome-assembly--contig:-NODE-5734-length-12020-cov-3.398811_pt1 | contig 12020 bp, 9 predicted proteins | sample MGYA00237868_ERZ511482 | MGnify/ENA metagenome assembly ERZ511482 | reverse complement strand
CGCTTGATTTCCTGATGCGTGATAGCGGGCAACCCGATTGGAAATGCGGCGAAGTCGCAGGCCAGTTCGAAATCAAAGGCGATTTCCTCAACGGTCCGGTAAGTGCGCTGTCCGGCGGTTGGCAGACACGCGTCAAATTATCAGCGTTGCTCTTGCACGAACCCAATCTATTGTTGCTGGACGAACCGACGAACTTTTTGGATCTGCGGACACAATTATTGCTGGAGGAATTTCTGAAATCCTTTCGCCATGCGTGTGTCATCGTTTCGCATGATCGAGCGTTCCTAACGGCAACTTGCAGCGAGACGCTGGACCTTTCTCAAGGCAAGCTCACGATGCACCCGGGTCGCATCGATTCATTCTTACAGTTTCAAGAAGAACGCCGCGAACACGATTTACGGGTCAACGCCACCGTCATCGCAAAGCAAAAACAATTGGAACGGTTTATCAACAAGAACCGAGCCAACGCCAACACGGCGTCTCAGGCGAAGAACAAACAGAAGCAACTTGACCGACTCCAAGTCGCCGAAATCGCAACCGAAGCGCCGCGCGCGGTGATCGTTGCGCCTCAGATCGAACCTCGGCAGGGCACCGCAGCGCGATGCGTCGATCTAGCGATCGGATATCCAGATCTGACGGTTGCCTCTGACATTCAAATCGAGATTGAACATGGAGAACGCGCCGCCATCGTCGGTGATAACGGCCAGGGCAAAACGACGCTGTTGAGGACGTTGGTCAGTTCGCTGGACCCCATCGAGGGGCGTGTCAAATGGGGACACAAATGCAAGATCGGCGTGTACGCTCAACATGTTTATACCACGTTGGATGAGAACGACACGGTCTTGGAATACCTTGAACAGATGGCTCTGACCGGGACAACGAACCAGCAAATTCTGGCCGTAGCCGGATCGTTGTTATTTCGAAACGAGCATACCCAGAAAAAGATTAAGGTACTCTCAGGCGGCGAACGCGCTCGTTTGTGCATGGCGGGTCTGATGTTGGGTGACTATAACATTCTGGTTTTGGACGAACCGGGTAACCACTTGGATGTTGAAACGGTTGAGTCGTTAGCCAACGCCTTGCTTAAATATCAAGGTACCGTGATCTTCACCAGTCACGATCGACATTTTATGAAACGTATCGCCACATCGATCATCGAAGTCCGAGACGGCACCGCGAAGAACTATATTGGCGATTACGATTCCTATCTTTATTCGGTCAATCAAGAAATCTCAGAAGGTTTCCGCGATCTCGATCAAAAAAGTGTCGGTAAAGCTCGTTTCGAGGATTCAAAGGAGCCTAAAAAGAAAGCCGCCGTTGCTCGTAATCAGCGGCCCGACCGCAAACGTCAAAAAAGGATCCAAGCCGTCGAACGGAAAATTAAAAAATTGGAAACTGACAAAAAAACGCTCAACGATGAAATAATGCAATGCAGCGATCCGGCGAAGGCGCTTGAGCTGCATGAAAAAATCCAGACGATTGCGACCGAGGTGGTTGGACTTGAAGATCAATGGTTGGAAATGACCGAAGGAGCGTGACTTGGAAATGGAATAGGCAGCCTGCCTGTCAACGTTTTAGGTGAGTGGCAGATGAAACGTTACCCGAAGAATGGATTTCCAACGGGTGAATTCGATTTGAATCCAAAGTTCTAATTTAACAAAGGCGCTCAAAGCAGGTTAAAAACCAGCTCCACGTCGGGTAGTTTTTTTACCTGCCATGTCCGCAACCAGAAACAGATAATTGGCTTTGACGTCCGGTGGGTAAGAAGTCATCTGCCAGTCGCTTTAGACCAACACATCGCGAGTGGGAAGGCTATGCAACGTTTGGCCAACCCCAAAATTAAGCTCTAACAAATCACGAGGAATTCAAAATGGACACGACGACACTACTCAATTTAATCAGCCGTTGGCTTCACGTTATTCCTGCCGTGATCATGGTGGGCGGAACTGTATTTTTGCGGTTAGCGCTACTACCTGCTTTGGGCGAAAGTGAACATTCAGACTTTCGCGCGGAATTGCGCGAAGCGGTACGTAAGAAGTGGGCCAAATGGATCGGCATCAGCACATTATTGTTGTTGGTGACCGGTCTTTACAACGCCTACTTCAAAGCTGTGACCTACGAACTATCGCATTTGTACAACGGGTTAATGCTGGTGAAAATTTTGCTGGCGTTAGGCGTGTTTTATTTCGCCGCGCGATTATCGGGTCGAAGCGCGAAAGCGGCGAAACTGCGCGAGCGTGAGATTCACTGGACCAATATCCTGTGCGTTTTGATGCTGACTATCGTTTTGATCGCGGGAGCTATGAAAATTGTATCGACCGGAGCTCCGATAAAGATTCGTTCGTCTGATTCGGCTATCATGTCGGTCGAATGACTGATTGCAAGCCGGGCTGGCATTCACCTTGTTTGACAAAACGCTGGCACTTGTTTTGACTTACTTCGCGCTGATAGCGATTGATCTCGAATCTTCAGACGGCTCGTGTTGATCATGACGATTGTAGAACATTGGCTGTAACGCATGTACTGGCTGTTCGTTTGAAGACGCTGGTAACAGAGCTAACGGCTGCTCCGCTGTCGGGAGAAATCTTCGCTGTTGAGGTCCGCTAAATCCGAATATCAGAATTCTTAGGTATCCCTGCGTTACTCAAATTGTGGGATACGTTTCAGCTTTAGCGACTCAACCTCAAGGAGGAGGTTTGTATGACACTCAAAAATCTACCCACAGCAGTCTTGGGCCTGGCGACCATCGCGATACTCGGCGGTTGTTGCACCAGCGGTTCATGCGGATCAGTTTCGCACTCGACTCAACCCGTTTACGCGTCTTCTACTTTAAACCAAGGTTCCGATTGCGGCTGCGGATGTTCCTCAGCAACAGAAGCGCAACCGTCTTACGAATATTCGAACGCCGTAGATTCGAACCCGACCTATAGCACATCAGAAGTCGCTTCGGAGAGTCCCTATTTGATTGGAGAGCCGACTTCTTCGGCAGGAACTTCAACCCCCATTATCGTTCCGCCTTCTGACGGCGCGACTTCTGGGTTCACCCCTCGATCATCAACGAGATCCAATGTCCTGCCCGGTAATTTTCTTCCCGAAAATTAAGTGACGTTTAACGGCATTGAGCGGCGACGGCCAACCCTGCATTGCAATTTACCAGTCGCCCAAACGTGAGAGAAAGCTTAACCCGATACCCTTTGACGATACCCTTTGACGATACCTTTTGAAGAAGAAAACGTTGTCAGCATCAATGCGAAAAGCCCTTGAAATTTCAAGGGCTTTTTTTCGTTGTTTGAGATCTGCCTCGGAATTAAAACTGTCTCAAAAGATTGCTTTCCTCAACAGAAACGAATTGGGCGGCGCTACATTGAAATCGAATTGCTGGACAATTATCGGCAGCGCAACTGTGATCGGCACGGCGATCAAGAAAGTAAGCCATCTAACTAATTATTTAATTTCCAGCCTGCCTCTCGGCTGACTGAGAATCGGTAGTGGCCCTTTCGAAGTTTTTTCTTTTCGAAACCAAAAGATCCGCCACGGCTGAAGGTAACTTCTACGTCGCCATCGGATTCTTTTATCACGTAGGACTGATCTGGCTTCAGCGTGATCTGGTTTCCATCGACGCTCATTGTTACTGGCAGACTCGTCTCTTTGGGGTTGGTGATTTTGAATTTGCGAACTGGCGTCTTCACGGTAACATTGCTGTTAGCATCGTCCATCGCCGGTTGTTCGCTACCTGCCACTGTTTGCAATGAACCAGGAATGACGCTGTCGAGTTCGGTGTCCAGCATCGCGTCAATTTCTGACGAATTGGATTTCTTATTGGCGTCGGCCGTGACGACTGACATCATGTTTTGATTAACTTTGGAACGCGGTGCCTCGTTGAAATCGGATACCTCGTTGCCGAAGCCAAAAATGTCAACGTCTGAGTCGCTGGCGTTTGGCGAGGCACCAAAATCTTGAAGATCTGCGGAATCTACGTTCTGTGCGTCGGGGATTTTAGATTCTGTCGGCTGGCTAACGAATTGGGTTGCCTTGGGTTCCGCTTGCGTAATGGAAGTCGTGATTGAATCGTCTTTTACTTGACTGCCTTTCACACTCTTGCGAATCGAAGAACGTCCCGCTGTACTATCAAACTCTGATGCTTTGGATGAGGGATTGAAGAAATCGCTCAGGTCGTCATCTACCTGCTTCGAAGCAGTTTTCATGTCCAAATCTGACCTATCGCTGTCCAAATTCAAATTCATCGAATCTTCGGTCGTACCAAGATCCGCTGCGGGGTCGTTTTTAGCAGCAGGAGAGAACGAATAATTCGATTGGCTATCGTCGGACGAAGAGTAAAGTTCTCCTGGTGCTTCGTCGCTCTGATTGGTGCTGACGGTCGATACCTCGGGCTCTTCCAATGAGGTTTCTGATGTCGAAGTCGGACTTTCGTCCCAAGAGAAATCACTGCCTACAGATTGCGTTACGTCATCGTCAACTGTATCAGCAGTTTCGTCTGTGAGAGGACGGGTTGCGGCGTATCCGGCGACTTCGTCTGAGGTTCCACCAGAGAACATGTCGCTGAAGAAGATTCCGACCGCAGCCGTAACGGCGAAGACGACCAACGCAGGTACTAAATAAGAATTCACGTTATTTTACTCGCTTGTAAATCTCGTAGGGGGGAGCAAAGGGAATCGATCCCTTCTACTCCAAGGGATCCCCGATACTGAAAAGGTAGGTCACTATTTGGCAGTACACCAAAGAAAATCTCAGAGAAAAAACGTTTGAAATGTTTTGTATCCTTCTAATCCCAAAATTTTTTAGATGCGTTACCACCGCTAAAGCTTGCCATGTGGAAACAATCGAGCCGCATATCGGCGACGACCATCAGTACCCAAACCGAACGATTGACAAAATCACATTTCAAAATTGGATCAACTTCGCTGGGCTCTACAACGCTAACTATGGGGTACGCTTTCGCAATCGGAAAACAAGAACTTGTGCTGGAGCGATAGGGTCTAACGCCTATTGAGCAGCGCAAACTTGCGGACACCGATTCCGAATTGGGCAGCGCCACATTTGAATCGAAACACTGGTTATTAACGTGGCGAAACTGTGAGCGGCAAGGCGCTAGCCGCCGGTTCTGCCCACTATTGACCGGCGACCAGCGCCCTGCGGCTCACGAAAAGGGGCGCTGTCCAACGAAAAACTCCTTCCAAAGCATCAATCTCGGCTAGCGAATAATGATCAAAGCGAATATCGAAACCCAGATCACAAAATTGGATAATGGCATCCAAGTGATTTCTGAGTCCGTCCCCAACACCAACAGCGTCGGAATTTCGATTTTGATCGACGCCAGTCCGCAAAACGAGGGCGCAGATCAATCGGGTTTGGCCCATCTGTGCGAACACGCCTTATTTTTAGGTACGAACCTTCGTAATCGGGACCAGTTATCGTCCTTCATCGACACGTCAGGCGGTAGCATGGGCGGTTTCACAGCGCCAGACTATACGTGTTTTTACGGGCACGTCATGCAGGACTACACCAGTTACGCTGTTGATCTTCTGGGCGATATTATCATCGGGAGTAGCTACCCTGAGGACTTATTGGCCCGGGAAATAGACGTCATTTGTCAGGAAATCCAGCAATATTCTGACTATCCCAGCGACGTCGCGTTACAAGCCACCAAAAAGACGCTGTGGCCTGACGACTTGCTTTCCCGCTCGGTTACTGGTTGTACTGCCGACGTCAAAAAATTGACCCGCTCCGACGTGATTGACTTCATTTCTAAGAACTACACGCCTGACCGCATCATTGTCACAGCAGCGGGCGCTTTGGACCACGATTCAATCGTTGAACAAGCCGAAGATGCTTTTTGGACGCTACGGGGATCGTCACCGGACATTGTTCAACCGCCGGTCAGCAGTGCCGGCGGAGTATCAATTACGCGAATGGAAACCAATCAGTGTACCTTTTCGATTGCGATACCTGTGCCAGGTTTTACCGATGACAGCCGGTATGCCATCCACTTGATCTCGAGCCTTTTAGGGGGCGGGATGAGTTCACGGCTGTATAGGAATCTGCGAGAGAAGAATGGCTTGGTTTATTCAATCCAGTCAAACATTCTTTCCTATCGAAGAAGCGGCGCTCTGGTCATCGAGGGAGTCACATCACCGGAAAAACTGGCCGAAAGCATCCAATTAGTTCTCTTCGAACTTACCTCACTCGCAATCTGGCAGCAACCGATCAATGAAGAAGAGCTGTGGAAGTCCAGGATGCAGATCAAGGGTCAAAGCCAATTAGCGGTGGACGTAATCCCCAATCGTGTGGCTCGACTTTCCACGCAGTACTTTTACTTTGGAAAACGCATCAGTGATGACGCGATGCTGGACCAAATTGACGCTTTGAAAATTCAACAACTTAGTGAGGTGGCAACATCCGTGCTGTTGGAAGGTTTATCGAAGCTGACGATCGCTATTGCGGGACCGATTGATTGCGATGGTCCGGTTTATAACGATTTGAAGGAATTGCACGAGTGCTACAGTTCAATTGCTGCATCGGCGTGACAAAGATTCACATAATTTTCCGGCCCTCATGAGAAAAGAAAACCTATAGTCCAGCAGGTCAAAGGACCAAATAGATCTTCTCTCACTTTAGGAACACGAAAATGGCTGTACCAGAAAACGTAAAAAACAATTGGATCGAAATTCAAAAGAAGTTCGAACACCCGGTCAACGCGATCGGCGTCAAAATCAATCCAAGCGACAGCAAAACGCTGAACGTTTGGAAAGAAGAAGGTATCGACGCTTACCAGAAACGGTAAACGTCCTTAGAAGTTGACTTCTAATCCCAACTGAACCCCAACAGCACCCACGTGCTGAAAAGTCTCCCAGTAACTAAAGCCGAATTTATGAACGCCCAACCATCAAAGAACCTGACGAAAGCAGCTAAGGCAATTTTGGACGGAAACCGTGAGCTAAGTCACGGTTTGCTTCAATCCGACATTAAACAAGGATCCGATTCTACGGATGCTTGGTTGATGCACGCTTGGTCTTGCGAGTCGTTTTCGGAAACCGAAGAAGCTCTTTACCGCGTGTTAGAGCTGGATTCTGAGAATGAAGTCGCTTTGGCAGGTCTTGAGTGGATGTCAGGCATTCAAGAAGTGACGGCACAGCTGGAAGCCCTCAATAATAAATCAACTGAGTCCCGCAACGAGCAAGTCGACGCGAGCTCGGCTGACGTAGAGAATGACGATGCAGTTGAGGTGACTGAAGAAGAATCAGCTTCGACGGATGCTTCTAAACAGCAGACGGAGGATGTTGAAGGTGAAGCTGAGGCCGCTGAGACTGTCGAAGTTTCACTCGCCCAAGAAGAAGACAACAGTGCCGAGCCTAGCGATGGTGGTGCCGACGAAGTTGGCGAAAATGCCGAAGTTGAAAAAGATGACCAGACCGTTGCAGAAGATTCAACAAAAGATGAATCTAACGATGACGTTGATGTCGCAGTTGCAGCTGAAGACGTTGCTGAGGAAGACGTTGCTGAGGAAGACGCTGTTGAGGAGCCTGAGTCTTCGGTAGCAGCCGAAGCGAAAGAAACCGTCGCCGAGGAAGAAACGGTTGCCGAGCAGGAAGAGGAAGAGGAAGAGAAAGACGAGGTCGTTGACGCAAGCGATGTGGATTCAAAGGTTGAAGCAACCGCGCAACGCAAGCACGTCGAAACGGTTCTGGACGGAGTTGAGGACGACGAATCTTCGGTCGTTGAAGAGAGTGGTGGAGAAGAGAACGCTGAAGATGAAGTGACCACCAACGAGCAGCCGGCCGAGCAACAAGAGGTGGCTGAGGAAGTTACCGCCAAGGAAAAAACCAAACAAGATGTTGAACAAGACGTTGAACAAGACGTTGTTGCCGAATCAGATGATTCGGACACCGATTCAACAGAAGACGAAGTTGTCGCCGAGGATGGCGTTGAAAATGATGCCGACAGTACCGAAGAAATCATTGCTGAAGAAGATGCTGACGACGTCGTCGCCGAAGACGAAACCGAGCAAGAAATTGTCGCTGATGCGAACGCTGATGCGAACGCTGACGCTAAAGAGCAATCATCGGCAGATGAGATCGTCGCTGAAGAAATAGAAGGCACAGGGGACGAATCTGAAAACAGTTCGAAGATTACCGCCCAACAGCTGGCTGAAGTGGCGGAGCTTAAAGCCGAAGTCGAAAAAGAGGAAGCTGCTCTCAAGTTAAAGGAAGAAGCCGAAGCGATCAAAGCGGTTGAGGAAGCCGAAGAAGCCGAGTCCGTTCGATTGGCCGAAGAGGCCGAGGCGACTCGATTGGCCGAAGAAGCCGAGGCGACTCGATTGGCAGAAGAAGCCGAAGCCAGTCGATTGGCTGAAGAAGCGGCGCTCGAAGCTGAAGAACAAGCGGCGCTCCAGCGACTTGCTGACGAAGCCGATGCAAAACGCGTGGCAGAAGCAGAAGCGGCAGCTGAGGCAGAGATTATCGCCGAGGCCCAAGCAAAGGCTGCTGCCGAAGCTCAAGCAGCGGCCGAAGCCCAAGCGGTTGCCGAAGCCCAAGCGGTTGCCGAAGCTCAAGCGGTTGCCGAAGCCCAAGCGGTTGCCGAAGCTCAAGCGGTGGCCGAAGCCCAAGCGGCGGCCGAAGCTCAAGCGGCTGCCGAAGCAGAAGCTCAAGAAGCCGTCCGACTTGCTCAGGAGAATGCTGCCGCTGAAGAAGCCGCACGCGTTGCCGCGGCCGCTACCGCCGCGGCGGCCGCAACAGCTGCCGCCGCAGCAAGTGCTGTCGCTGCCACAGCGGACGTAGAACAAACGATTCAAGACGACCTTTCCGACCTAACAGCGGATATTCAGGATACCATCCAACCTGCCGCCGCAGCGCCCCACGCCCAACCAGCTGACCAAAAAATGCCATTGGTTTTGGCCGTCGATGATAGCCCGACCATTCGGAAACTATTGACGATGACGCTCGAACGACACGGCATGCGAGTTATCACAGCCGCTGACGGTGTAGAAGCTATCACACTATTGTCTGAGCCAGAACTTCCCGACGTCATTCTAACGGACATCAATATGCCTCGAATGGGCGGTTACAAACTGTGCAGGATCGTCAGAAAATACGATCGCATCAAGCATATTCCCGTCATCATGCTCTCAGGTAAAGACGGAACTTTCGACAAGATTAAGGGCAAGATGTGCGGATGTAATGACTACATCGTGAAACCCTTCGACTCCAAAGAACTGGTCGCAAAAGTCAAACAACATGCTCGCGTTTCGGTCTAAGGATTGATCCTAATTATTCAACATTGAACTCTCATCATGATTTAGAAGCGCAGTCGGACTTCGCTTCTTCAATTTTATTTAACGTTTGCCCCCCAAATCATCATGTCACAAGCAAATCCACCACTGCCCGGCGTTGCTCAAACGCCTGTTTCACCGACCGCAGAACCACCACGATCGCTTGATCAGAGCGAACTTGAAATCGCTTGCGTGGACCTCATCTGCCAGCTTGAATCTCTGATTGCGTTGGCGAAAGAAAATAGCCGTGAGGATCGGATGGAAGGTGCTGCGGCAACCGCGAAGAAGATGCTGAAATGCTTATTAGAGTTTTCTGATCGCTACTTCCAAGGTGAAGAATCTGATCAGACACGTGAAGAAATATCCAAAGCGTTGCATCAGAGTTCAACCTACCAGGAAATACTCAACGCCCGCAGTTGGGGATCAGCCATTAAACGGGCCTTTCTGGGTGCCGAAGACAACGAAGAGATAAAAGTCACTTACGAGAAACTTGGACTCGCGCTGATCCGCGCGTGTGCGACCGTCCTGTACCATGCGATCGTGTTAGTCGGTTTTGATTCGCCATTGGGCAAGCAAATCGACCAGAGCACGGTTGTTTTTGTGCGTGAACTTAAGGAATCCTGGTAGTTCGTCGCCCTCGTTTAGTGAGAGAGTTTGTTGTTTATGAATGAAGAATTGCAAGTATTGATTGTCGAGGACAGCCCCACGGCGCGTCATCAGATGGTCCAAATTGTCAAAAACGCCGGTTACTCCTATCGGGTAGCAGAAGACGGGGAAGCGGCGATCGAACTGATTAAGGAACATCATCCTGAATTGGTGATTTTGGATATCGTCCTGCCAAAAAAGAATGGTTACCAGGTCTGTCGCGCGATCAAAGCCGATCCAGAATTGGCCATCAAAGTTTTAATGGTTACAGCGAAAGATCAAGAAAATGATCGAATCTGGGGACATCGCCAAGGCGCTGATGGCTACCTTTCAAAACCGATCGACCAACAAGAATTACTGGCCGTGCTTGACGAGATGATTACGGCGATCCACTAGAGTTCAGCGAAGCGAAAAATCAAAGCGTAAATCCAGGAAGGATAAGAAGCAAAGTATCATGGCTGATAAGAACGATGAGAATCTGGAAGAAATTCCAAACGAAGATCTTCAGAAAGCCCTCGCCGCCGCCTTTGGCGATGAGGCCGTCAATTGGCAAGACATCATTCAAGATGACGACGCGCTTTCGGACGCCTCGATTGAAAAACAGATACAGACCTCTGGTCTTACTGAAAATTCTAACACGGTTACCGACCCGACTTCCGCATTGGAAGAATTGCTCAAAAGGGTCAGCTCCGCGATTGACGATGGTGTCACTCCCGAAATGCTGTTAAATGGCAGTTCCGCCCCCTCAGATCGATCTGATGATGAGGACGAAACGGTAGAACTCGGTCCACGTCACATTGTCTTTGAGATTGGCGATCAGCAATTTGGATTGCCTCTAACGGGTGTTCTGGAAATTGACCGATGCGGCGACGTTACAGCGCTTCCCCGCACACCCAACTGGTTGCGTGGCGTTACCAACTTACGCGGCCAAATATTATCGGTCACCGATTTTCGCAGCCTCATGAATCTTACATCCGATCGCCAAGCGATGGGTGAAAAAATCATCGTGGTCAACAGCAAGAAATATACCGCCACTACGGCGGTCGTTGTTGATCGCGTCCTTGGGATTAGGAACCTCAGCGGTGAGCGAGGACCTCTTTCCGGCTTATCTGACCGCGTTGCCACATTCTCAGATGGCATCTCGGTCACCGATCAGGCGACCACCGTTTTGATCGACCCCGATTTGTTACTTGGCTGCAATGAGCTGCAAGCCTTTGCGAAGAAGTAACAAAAAATCGGCCCCTTCCAAACGTGCGACGCCTGAATCGAAAATCGCTAAGTGGAGACGATCGAATTTGCAGAATGTTGACGCAAGTCACTAATTGAAATCAAACCCTACACCAAAAATTTCACAGAGGTAAAAACCAATGTCACTTTCTAACACCCTGCAAAACAATGCGGTGGTTCAATACTTCACCAGCAGTATTCTCCGGAAGCTGCTCTTGATGCTCGCCATCGTGGCGATTATCCCGATGGCGATTCTTGGTTACACCATGTACACCGCCGCGTCCAAAGGTATTATGAGCCAGGCTTATGATCAGCTGACTGCGATTCGTACCGTTAAGGCGAAGCAGATTGAAGATTATTTTGAGCAGATTGACAGCCAGATCGGCACCTTCAGTGAAAACCAGATGGTGGTCGATGCGATGCGTGAGTTCCCAAGTGCGCTGAGAGCTGTTCGTGAAGAGACAGCCGTCGACGCTGCTCAACTTGACAAAATGAAGCAATCGCTTCTGGGTTATTACCGTAACGAGTTTGGTGCTGAATACATTAAACAGACTGGCACCAAGCCTGACCTTACGGCGCAGATGAAGCCGTTGGATTTGGATTCAATCTATCTTCAGTACCAATACATTTCGAACAACCCTAGTCAACTGGGTTCTAAGGAAGAATTGGACTCGGCTGCTGATGGGACTAAGTACAGCCAACTGCACGAAAAGTTTCACCCTATTGTTCGCAACTACCTACGTAAATTTGAGTACTACGATATTTTCTTGTGCGATTTGGACTCTGGCGACATCGTTTACTCCGTTTATAAAGAGATGGATTACACGACTTCACTCCGCGATGGCCCTTACGCCAAAACAAA
>ENA-ORXT01005733-ORXT01005733.1-marine-metagenome-genome-assembly--contig:-NODE-5733-length-12022-cov-9.588698_pt1 | contig 12022 bp, 9 predicted proteins | sample MGYA00237868_ERZ511482 | MGnify/ENA metagenome assembly ERZ511482 | reverse complement strand
AACTTCAGCTTCTCCTGAAGGCAATGTTGAACATGGTTCAATAGATGTATTGACTGGGCAAACCATTGGGATTGGTAAAACGTCTATATTGAAATCTGCAGTTGAGCTGCAACCATTTACATCATACGCTATAACCGTATAAGTTCCGGCATCGGCTGTAGTCAATCCTGTCAAAGTTGTACTTATTCCGTTGGCGACATTCATTCCACTAAATTCCCATTCAGCATCATCAAAAGGTGAATCTAATGTAAAATCTATATCTTCTCCCTCGCAAATTTCATCACTAGGGTCTACTATAATATCAAGTGGAGTTACATCATCATAACAAAGAACCACAATATTATTTAACATCATATCCTCGGTAGCTTGCCAAGTTTGTGATTGAGATGATAGTGTTAAATCATATGTTTGTGTAGGGTCTAAACAATCAGATGTATATGAAAAATCATAAAAATCATCGATGTTGTTTGTTCCTATTAAAAAATCCAAAACAATACTACCATCAAATTCTAAATCAAAAAGCATATAATCCCAACAATTTATACAATCAGGTCCTGCTCCATCAGCAGGGTCACCTGAGCAACCACTACAATCTGTATTTGGTTCTAAAACATTATCACCACTGCCAATCCATGTATCTGAATTAAACTCCATAGAAAACTCTATTGAGGTACATCCTGAAATTTGAACGGTTTCGGATGTCGTCATTGTTCCATCCCCAGTTATTGCATTATCATTAATTATATCAGATAAAGGAATTGGAGTCTGAGAATATAATTGAATATTTAAGAGTAGGGCAATAACTATTAAACATAGTTTGCCAATACATTTAAAGAGGATATTAGGTGGTTTTATCATTCTTATCTTTTCGATTCCGGTTGGAATTGACCTTGTATTACGCGCTAAAGTAATAGAATAGCTCCATATTAATATATACTTTTGCTTCAATTCATCAAAATGTTAACAATGTCCTTACAATTAAGTGAACAAGAGCAGATTAGGAGGGATAATCTGCAAGCAATGATTGATCTTGGCATCAATCCTTATCCAAGTGAGTCATATCCTGTAAATGTCAAAGCGGCAGAGGTCAAGGCCAATTTTACCGCAGAAAACCCTGAGGGATATCAGGAAGTGGTCATGGCAGGTAGATTTATGAGAAGAAGAATAATGGGTAAGGCTTCTTTTGGAGAAATCATGGATAGTACTGGCAAGATTCAAATTTACGTAAGTAGAGATGATATTTGTCCAGGTGAGGATAAGGCCATGTACAATAATATGTTTAAAAAATTATTGGACCTAGGGGACTTTATTGGTATCAAAGGGAATGCATTTTTTACCAAGATGGGTGAGTTGACGATCCATGTGCGTGAACTAACATTTTTGAGTAAATCATTGCGTCCACTTCCAGTGGTGAAAACGGATGCAGACGGAAATGTCTTTGATGCTGTTTCTGATCCAGAATTGAGATACAGACAACGTTATGTAGATCTGATTGTCAATCCAGAGGTGAGAGAAGTTTTTATTCAAAGAACTTTGATCTATAATACCATGAGAAACTTTCTTAATGAGAAAGGATATCTCGAGGTAGAAACACCCATCCTACAACCTTTGTACGGAGGTGCTGCAGCAAGACCTTTTAAGACACATCACAATACACTAGACATGACCTTATACATGCGTATTGCAAATGAGTTGTACTTGAAGCGTCTGATTGTTGGTGGATATGAAGGCGTCTATGAGTTTTCAAAAGATTTCCGGAATGAGGGGATGAGTCGATTCCACAACCCAGAATTTACTCAGATAGAATTGTATGTTGCCTATAAAGATTACGAGTGGATGATGGATATGATGGAAGAGATGATTGAGAAAATCACCTTGGCTCTTTACGGAACTACAGAAGTACTAGTTGGAGAAAATCTTATCAACTTTAAGAGACCGTGGAAGAGAGTCACCATGTACGATGCAATCAAAGAAGCAACAGGCACGGACATCACTGAAATGACTGAAGATCAGCTTTTTGATTTTGCAAAATCAATCCATGTTCCTGTAGATAAAAGCATGGGTAGAGGTAAGTTGATCGATGAAATTTTTGGTGAAAAATGTGAGTCGGATATGATTCAGCCAACATTTATCACGGACTACCCTATTGAAATGTCACCATTGGCTAAGAAGCATAGATCAAAGGAAGGATTGGTAGAAAGATTTGAAGCAATTTGCAATGGAAAAGAAATCTGCAATGGTTTCTCTGAGTTGAATGATCCGATTGATCAAAGACAAAGGTTTCAGGACCAGTTGGAATTAGGGAAGAGAGGAGATGACGAGGCGATGGTCTTGGATGAAGATTTCCTAAGAGCACTAGAATACGGAATGCCGCCGACTGTAGGAATTGGAATCGGAATGGATCGATTGAGTATGATCTTGACCAATCAACCATCTATACAAGATGTATTGTTCTTTCCTCAGATGAAACCAGAGGTACAAGAGCAAGAATCAGGGGAGCAAGCAAAAGAAGCTTCAGAATAAATGTTTCTGCTTAAAATACCCGGATACTTTCTTGCCTTGATTCGACTTGTGTTAATGCTTCTTCTGATTGCCATACACATTGGACCATATATGCTTTTAAGTACTTTTGCATTTAAGCACACGACCGAGTCTGCCTTTAAGTTAAGGAAAAGTTTTATGCGCATAGCTCTCCCAATTCTTGGAATAAGCATCGAGAAAAAAGGAGAAGTTCATGATGGAGCTGCACTTTATGTTTGCAATCACCGATCTCTTACCGACCCAATGGCTCTTAGTTATTTTTTGGATGCATTTGTGATTGCGAAAGCGGAGGTGGGAGATATACCTTTGCTCAACAAAGGTGCTTTGATCACTGGAATAATCTATGTAAAGAGAGAAAGCAAGGATTCGAGAGCCGCAACTAGAAAAGCGATGGTTGATACCGTCTTGGAAGGCAATAATGTTTTGGTCTATCCCGAAGGAACAACCAATGGAAACTATGAGACCATGCCTTATCGTCCAGGCACTTTTGTTGAAGCGGCCAAAAATGGAATTTCAATTGTACCTGTTGCCTTAGAATACAAATCCGAAAATGATGTTTGGGTAGATAGAGGTTTGATTGCACATTGGTTTCATCAATTTTGGAAAATAAGAACAGAATGTAAGTTGGTTATAGGCGAAGCCATGGTGTCCGATAATTTTGAGGAACTCAGATCAAGTGCGGAGGAATGGACCAATATCCAAATCCGACAAATCCACAAAGATTGGAAAGAGAGTTACTTTCATAAGAAAGAATATGGTGCACCAACGATATGAGGAAACAAAGCATAAGTGAAAGAAATATAGAACTCAGCGTATTTGTCTTCTATAATATTCTTTGATGAAGGAATCTGCATCCGAATTGATGCAAATAGGTAAATCAATGGGTTATGCGGAGTTAGAGTGGGCTTAAAAAAAGAATTTTCCTGATCCAAAGACCAGGAAAATTCATAATACCCTTAAATTCTCAATACCTAATACAAATATCATATTAAATATTTATATAATATATGTGATTGTGCGCCAATAATCTCTACTTATGTGTCATTTGACGACATTTCGACTGTTTCCTCATATGTTGAAATATCCGGACAAGTGCATATAAGATTCCTATCTCCCTTGGCATTGTCTATCCTAGCAACCGTTGGCCAGAACTTAAACCTAGTTCTTAGATATGGCAGTGGATATGCTGCCTTTTCTCTAGAATAAGGATAATCCCAATCATTGCCAGAGACCATCAATAGTGTATGAGGTGCATTGCTTAATACATTGTTTTCTTGATCTGCATTTCCAAGAGCAATTTCGTCAATCTCCTTTTTGATGCTAATCATTGCATCACAAAATCTATCGATTTCTTCTTTGTCTTCACTTTCTGTTGGTTCGATCATCAATGTTCCGGCAACTGGGAAACTTAAAGTAGGTGCGTGGAACCCATAATCGATCAATCTCTTTGCTACATCTTCTGCAGAAACTCCTAGCGCTTTGAATCCTCTCATATCAATGATCATCTCATGCGCTGCTCTACCCTTCTCTCCTGTATATAGAACTTGATAATCTTTTTCTAATCTTGCCTTTATATAGTTAGCATTAAGAATGGCAATCTTTGTCGACTGCAACATTCCTTCATGACCAAGTAATCTTATGTAAGAATAACTAATCAGCAATATGCTTGCTGACCCATAATTGGCTTGCGATACGGGACCAGACTTTTCGGTATTGGTCGTTTCATGTCCCGGTAAATATGGTGCAAGTTCTGAAGTACAACAGATGGGTCCCATACCTGGTCCTCCTCCACCGTGAGGAATACTAAAAGTCTTGTGCAAATTGAGATGACAGACATCAGTACCGATATGAGCTGGACTTGTAAGACCAACTTGTGCATTCATATTTGCACCATCCATGTATACCTTTCCACCATTTTCATGTATGATTTGGCAGATCTCTTTTATATCTGCTTCGAATACCCCGTGTGTTGATGGATAGGTCACCATCATACATGCGAGATTATCTTTGTGTTCTTCTGCCTTTGCTTTCAAATCCGCAACATCAATATTCCCCTTTACATCACAAGCTGTTACGACAACTTTCATACCTGCCATCACAGCACTCGCTGGATTGGTACCATGAGCAGATGATGGAATCAAAGCAATATTTCTATTTCCTTGCCCATTGTCTTTAAAGTAATTTCTGATTGTAAGCAAACCTGCATATTCGCCTTGAGCTCCAGAATTTGGTTGCAAAGAACAAGCATCAAATCCTGTAATACTATTTAGATAATCTGCCAAGTCATCCAAAATTTCTGTGTAGCCATCAACTTGATTTGTCGGTACCAAAGGATGCACATTTGCGAAAGCGGGATTGGTGATCGGCATCAACTCTGAGGCTGCGTTTAACTTCATCGTACACGAGCCCAATGGGATCATGGAATGCACCAATGATAGATCTTTGTTTTCCAACCGCTTGATGTATCTCATGATCTGGCTTTCGGTTCTGTAATCAGAAAATACCGGATGCGTCATAAACTCACTTTTCCTTGACATTGAATCCTTGATCTTGGATCCTGATGTTTCCTCGTCTGAGATCTCGCAACCAAAAATAGCTGCAATGTCTTTTACATCTTGAAGTGTTGTGCATTCGTCAATTGAGATTTGCACAGAATCTTTATCGTAGTATAAGTTGATGTTATTTTCTAAGGCCTTTGCTTTGATACTTTCGATGTCAGAGCATTTCACTCTGATCGTATCAAAGAAACTTTCTCCAATGCAATCATGCCCATTTGCCTTGAGCACATCATAAAGTGTACTAGCCTTACCGTGAATATCTAAAGCAATATTGGTAAGACCTGCATTGCCATGAAACACTCCGTACATCCCGGCCATGATAGCAAGCAATGCCTGTGCTGTACAGATATTTGAAGTCGCTTTTTCTCTTTTTATGTGTTGCTCTCTTGTTTGTAGAGCCATTCTCAATGCAGCATTTCCCAATCGATCTTCCGATACTCCGATGATCCTTCCAGGAATAATTCTTTTGTACTTTTCTTTGATAGCAAAGTAAGCTGCATGGGGTCCACCATAACCAATCGGAATTCCCAATCGCTGTGTTGATCCAACTGCAATATCAGCACCCCAAGTACCTGGAGCTTCAATCAATGCAAGACTTAATATATCTGCACAAACCGTAAGCATGATATCTTTGGAATCAAGATCACTAGCAAATGTTCTATAATCATGAATCTGTCCATGTGCATCTGGGTATTGCAAAATTGCACCAAAATATTCCTCCCCACTTAAGTCAACTTCCTTCCATTCCCTGATATCCAATTTGATATCTAAGGGCTCTGCACGTGTCATCAACACATCTATTGTCGATTGAAAAACATTTTTATCAACAAAGATTTTATTGATAGGATTTCCTTTGGCTCTTTTGTTTTTTACGGCATACATCAATGCCATCGCTTCTGCTGCCGCAGTGGCTTCATCCAACAATGATCCATTGGCAATCGGAAGACCCGTCAGATCACTTACCATCGTCTGAAAGTTCAGCAATGCCTCCAATCTACCTTGTGCAATTTCTGCTTGGTAGGGAGTATATTGAGTGTACCATCCTGGGTTGTGAAAAATATTACGAGCAATGACCGGCGGCGTAAAACTCGAATAATATCCTTGACCAATATAGGTTTTGAAAATTTTATTCTTGGCTGCCAATTCATTGAAATGCTCCTGTAATTCCATCTCAGACATTGGCTGTGGTACATCCAATTTGTCATCGCGCCTTATATTTAATGGAATCGTTTCATCTATAAGTGTATTAAGATCTTTTACACCTATTGTTTCCAACATCATCTTTTCATTTTCGCCATACACACCGAGGTGCCTGATGGCAAATGAAAAATCCTGATTACCTAGTTTACTGTTCATATCAGAAAATTGAGAGGGTTTATTTTGTACTTAACAACAGATTCTCCATACTTGTTTTGGCGAGGACCTGACTATTTATTTCATCTATAGAAATTCTTGTCTGTTCAAGCGAATCTCTGTCTCTTAGAGTTACGGTATTATCTTCTAGTGATTGGTGATCAACCGTCACACAGAATGGAGTTCCGATGGCATCTTGTCTTCTGTATCTTCTTCCGATTGCGTCCTTCTCATCATATTGTACTTCTACAGCAAGTCTTAGCTTATCGCAAATGTCTTTAGATGCATTGACCAGACCTTCGTGATTTTTTAAAAGCGGTAAAACTGCACATTTGATTGGAGCGATAGCTGGGTGGAATTTCATCACAATTCTTGTACTTGACTTTCCTTCTGCATCCGGCACTTCTTCTTCTCTTAGGCAATGGCTTACTTGGGACAAAAACATTCTATCTGCTCCTATTGAGGTTTCCACCACATAAGGAACATAGTTTTTATCTAATTCTGGATCAAAATATTGAAGTTTTTTTCCTGAAAGCTCTTGATGCGCACCAAGGTCAAAATCTGTTCGAGAATGAATCCCTTCCAGCTCTTTAAATCCAAATGGAAATTCAAATTCGATATCTGCTGCCGCATTGGCGTAGTGAGCAAGATTTTCGTGATTGTGAAATCTCAGTTTTTCAGCTGGACTACCGATTGCCTCATGCCATTTCATTCTTTTTTCTTTCCAGGTATTGTACCATTCCATCTCAGTTCCTGGACGCACAAAAAATTGCATTTCCATTTGTTCAAACTCACGCATTCTAAAAATAAATTGTCTAGCTACAATTTCGTTTCTAAATGCCTTTCCGATTTGAGCAATTCCAAAAGGAATCTTTTGTCTTGACGTTTTTGATACGTTGAGGAAGTTTACAAATATCCCCTGTGCTGTTTCTGGTCTTAGGTATAACTTTCCGTCTTCACCAGCGATGTTACCCAGTTGCGTATTAAACATCAGATTAAACTGACGCACATCTGTCCAGTTTCTACTTCCACTTTCAGGGCAAGCAATTTCTAACTCCTCAATCAAATTTTTGACACCTTCCAAATCTTCTGACGCAAGCATAGAATTCATTCTACCTAAAACATCATCAATCTTTTTTTGTCTATCAACAATTCTTCCGTTTGTTTCACGGAACATTTTCTCATCGAAATCATCAAATTTCTTTCTTGCCTTCTCAACATCCTTTTTGATCTTGGCTTCGATCTTATCAGTATAACCTTCAATCAATTGATCTGCTCTGTATCTTTTTTTGGAATCTTTATTATCGATAAGAGGATCATTGAAAGCGTCAACATGACCAGAAGCCTTCCAAGTTTTCGGGTGCATAAATATTGCTGAATCTAGGCCTACAATATTCTCGTGCATTTGCACCATGCTTCTCCACCAGTATTGTTTTAGATTATTCTTGAGATTGACACCATTGGGACCATAATCATATACGGCTGAAAGTCCATCATATATCTCACTAGATTGGTACACAAATCCATATTCTTTGCAGTGCGATATTATCTGTTTGAAGTCCATATCTCTCTGTTGGTTAATTAAGTCACCAAAATTAAGATACTAGGCAATTTTCAATGTACAAACAAGCATTTATTTTATTACATAGACAGATATTAATTTTAGATAAGAAATTGCTTGAAAACATCTATGTTTGCAATCCAGCCGCCCGAGTGCTGGAATTGGTAGACAGGCATGGTTGAGGGCCATGTGTCCTTCGGGGCGTGAGGGTTCGAGTCCCTCTTCGGGCACTTTTTCTATTGGGAGCCGAGAAGCGCGAACTGAGAAGCGGGAGCCGAGAGCCGAGAACCGCGAACTGAGAACCGGGAGTCGGGAGCCGAGAACCGCGATTTGGTTGACACTTCATTCAGGCTAGACTCTATTTCTAGAGCTGAGAGGCGAGAATTGGGAGCCGAGAACTGAGAAGCGGGAGCCGAGAACCGCGAACTGAGAACCGGGTCGGGAGCCGAGAACCGCGATTTGGTTGACACTTCATATAAGCTATACTTTCATTGGGAGTCGAGAACCGGGAGCCGAGAACCGCGATTAGGCAAACACTTCATATAAACTATACTTTCATAGGCTGCCGAGAACCGGAATATGGCAATTATATCATATTGACTAAGCTAAATAATTTAGAATTCAGGGCTGAGAGTGCCTATTTCATTGAATTTCTGTATGAAAAGATAGAGTCAAGCAACTCCATTTCAATAGATTTCCCATATTTTCAATAGATTTCCCATATTTATTATAGTCGCACAAGTCTCGGCTCTCGGCTCTCGGCTCTCGGCTCTCGGCTCCCGGTTCCTCTTCCTTAACATATCTAACTTTTGGGTAGTTAAAGATTAAGAAAAATAATATATAATAAACTTTCATATATTAGTTTTCGTTCATATCTTTGACAAACCAACCGGTTAAGCCCAATTACCGAGTTCTCAAAACCGTAAAGAAGTAGTTTTCTTATTTTGAGACCTTAGTCGAAAGAGCCTAGTTTGATAGCAAACTGGGCTTTTCGCATTTTAGGCCTTATTTGCAAAATCTCTGAGTCGTTGCAAGAACGGAGATGCAAAAATAAAGTCAGAAAGCATTTCGTTGTCACTTTCCATTACTTCGTCTTTTGATCCTTTCCATGCTAGTTTACCCTTGTGGACTAGGCAGATATTTTCACCAATTTCCATCACTGAGTTCATATCGTGTGTGTTGATCACGGTTGTGATGTTAAATTCTTTGGTTATATCGCTAATCAGATCATCTATGGTAATAGCAGTTTTGGGATCTAGTCCTGAGTTTGGTTCATCAACAAATAAGTATTTGGGGTTTAGTACAATGGCCCTGGCGATACCTACACGCTTCTGCATACCTCCACTAATTTCTGCTGGAAATTTACTGTTGATCCCTTTCATCTCAACTCTACTTAAACAATAGTTGACACGTTTCTTTTTTTCTGCCATTGACTTACCAGAAAACATATCTAGAGGGAATCTTATATTTTCTTCGATGGTCATGGAATCAAAAAGTGCATTACCTTGGAAAAGCATTCCCACTTCCATTCTTAATTTTTGAAGTTCCTTTTTTTCCAAATCATTGATGCAAATTTTATCATACCATATTTCACCCTTACTCGGTTTTAAGAGGCCAACCAAAAGTTTGAGCAGTACCGTCTTACCTGCTCCAGATTTTCCAATAATCAAATTGGTTTTCCCTGTCTCAAAAGTAAAGTCGATTCCTTTTAAAACGTGGTGTTCACCGAATGATTTGTGTATTCCTTCTACTTTAATCATATCACATAGTTAATACTAATGCAATGATAAAATCAGCGATAAGAATCAATATATCACTGTATACTACAGCTCTTGTACTAGCTTCCCCTAGTTCGATCGAACCACCTTTGACAAAGTATCCCTGGTAACAAGAAACCGACGTAAGGATGTAGGCAAACACAAAAGCCTTAACATACATCATGAATACGTTATACGGAACGAAGAAAGATCGTAAGCCTTTGATATATGCTTCTTCAGATAGGGAGCCTGTAGCAACTGAGGCGATAAACCCACCAAAGATTCCTACCACTGCGCTGATACTAACAAGCATAGGAATCACAATCATAGCTGCGATGACTTTGGGCATGATAATGTATGCAGAGGTATTAACACCCATTACTTCCATTGCATCGATGTGTTCTTTTTGTCTCATCCCACCAATCTCTGCCGCCATATTGGATCCGACTTTTCCAGCGAGGACCAAACAGGTTATCGTAGCTGCCAATTCGATGATTTCCATATCCCTTACTACATAACCAACATAAAAATCTGGGATCAATCCTCCGCTAAGTTGATAAGAAAATTGGACGGCAGTAACGGCCCCGATAAACAATGAGATAATGATAACAATGGTCAATGAGCCAATTCCGATATCATACATCTGGCGTATGATTTCTTTATAGTACATTGACATGTTCTCTGGTCTCTTATAGATATCTTTTTGCCAAGTAACAAATTTACCGACATGAAAAAAGATACTACTCTCAGAATTAAAAAGCTGTGATAGCATGCGGCAAAAATAAGCTATTTTTTATTAGATATCGTGCTTACGCAAATAACTACTCTCATTCAAATTTGTTTAATTTTGAAAAATGAGTAAAACAGCAATAATAACTGGTGCAACAAAGGGAATTGGAAGAGCAATCGCTGAAAGATTTGCAAATGAAGGCTATAATTTGGCCGTAAATTCTAGAAATGAGGATGATCTCAAGGAAATGCAGTCCACATTTGCGGAAGCGTATCCCGACATCAAAGTATATGTAAAACCAACAGATATGAGTGAAAAATCTCAGGTCAAAGAATTTGGTGAATGGGTAAAAAGTGTAGTGAAAGCTGCAGATGTCCTTGTCAATAATGCAGGGTTCTTTATTCCAGGGGCGATCGTAGAGGAAGAAGATGGAGCTCTAGAGGCTATGATGAATACAAACTTATACAGTGCTTACTACCTCAGCCGAAGCTTGGTTGGGGAAATGATCAAAGCAAAAAAGGGACATATCTTTAATATCTGCTCGATTGCAAGCATCATTGCCTATCCAAATGGTGGATCATACAGCATATCAAAATTTGCCATGCTCGGTTTTTCTAAAGTATTAAGGGAAGAATTGAAAGAAACGGGCGTCAAAGTCACCTCGATTCTGCCTGGAGCGACTTGGTCTCATTCTTGGCAGGGCGTGGATCTACCATCAGCGAGATTGATGCAGGCAAATGATGTGGCCGAAGCCGTTATAAGTGCGACAAAAATGAGCCCTTCTGCAGTGGTAGAAGAAATCATATTACGTCCACAGTTGGGAGACCTTTAGTCAAATAAGGACTTAGAAATGGCTTCTTCGTGCAGCAAGAGATTACGTTTTAGATCAATACCGTAGGCATATCCTGTAAGACTGCCATCGCTACCGATAACCCGATGGCATGGCAGGATGATAGCGACTGGGTTTGCTCCATTGGCTGCGCCAACCGCTCTAACTGAGTTAGGATTACCAATTTCATTGGCAATTTTCTGATAACTCACCGTTTTTCCATACTCAATGAAGGATAATTCCTTCCAAATTTGCTGTTGAAACTCCGTTCCTTCCTTGATATCGATAGGCACATTGAATATTCTAAGCACTTTTTTGAAATATCGCTCTAATTCAGTGGCCGCTTGGCTAGTAATTTTTGAAGGAATTTGATCTGACTGATGATGGTCTTCAGAGACTAATTTGACGCCAGAAACCCCTTTATCAGTAGCTGTTATGCGCCATAGGCCATATTTTGAGGGGAAATATTCTACGAAATTACTCATTGGGGCAAATAAATTAAATAGCAATATCGCACATTAATTTTGGTCTAATAAAAAAAGACTCTAAATTTGCCGACCGTGAAAGTAATTTCGCGAACCGACTATCCAATTTTAAAGCTAAACGATAAATCGGTAGGTGCCTTAGCTCAGTTGGTAGAGCAATGGACTGAAAATCCATGTGTCCCTGGTTCGATTCCTGGAGGCACCACAA
>ENA-ORXT01005732-ORXT01005732.1-marine-metagenome-genome-assembly--contig:-NODE-5732-length-12025-cov-3.198108_pt1 | contig 12025 bp, 3 predicted proteins | sample MGYA00237868_ERZ511482 | MGnify/ENA metagenome assembly ERZ511482 | reverse complement strand
TCCACCTTCGGGAGTTAAAATGGTTACGCCGTCGCTGCCATCGTGGCAATTTATTCCTATGATATCTGCAGATCCACAGACGAGTTCTTCTGGTTGATTTATAATTACAGGATTGCATACCGTTTCACATAGATTCGCATCTGTTATTGTAATAAAGTAACTAGCTGATCCGAGATTGGTGAAAATTCCTGTTGTGTTAGTTGTCACACCGTCCGTATATGAATAGGGTGCTTTGCCGCCTTGTGCTAAAACAGTAAGCGAACCATCATTACCCAAATAGCAACTCGCATCTTCTGAAGTTTGGAATAGGCATTCGAGTAGTTCTGGTTCACTTACATCGACGCTGGTGCATTCGACTATACATCCATTAATATCACTAATCTGTATTGTATAGGTGTTTGCACTTAATCCACTGAAAACTCCTGTGGTATTTGCGACACCATTTAGTTCGTAAGTGTACGGAGCAGTTCCACCGCTACCGCTCACTGATATGTTACCATTCGATAAACCAAAACAACTTACATTATTTGTTTCTTCTACGTTGCAAGACAGTTGTTCTGCGCTCCCCACTTCTATCTCTGCTGTTCCTATCTCGCAATTATTGGCATCTGTAATTATTATTGTGTAAGATCCTGCAACGAGATTCGCAAAAATGCCTGTATTGTTTGTAACACCATTTAGTTCATATGTATATGTTCCTGGACCTGTTCCTCCTGATCCTAGCAAACTTATACTACCATCATCGGCGTTTGCACAGCTAACACTATTTACAGATAATAAATCGTACTCTAATATTGTTGGGTTTGCTAAATCGTATGGTCCGCATTCTATCGCACAGTTGTTTGCATCAGTAACTGTAATCATATAGCTACCTGCACTTAGGTCATCAAAAATTCCTGTTCCGTTTGTTTCTATTCCGTTGTCATAATTGTAAGGTGCTGTTCCACCTTGGGGGGTTAATACAATTGCGCCGTCATTACCATCATGGCAATTTATTTCTGAGATGTCTGCATTTCCACAGACGAGTTCTTTTGGTTGATTTATTACGATGGAGTCGCATTGTTTTTCACATAAGTTCGCATCTGTTATTGCTATAAAATAACTGCCAGATCCTAGATTGGTAAAAACTCCTGTGGTGTTTGTTGTAATTCCGTCTGTGTATGTATATGGTGCTGTTCCACCTTGCGCTAAAACTGAAAGTGAACCATCGTTACCTAAATAACAACTTACATCCTCTGATGATTGGAATATGCATTCGAGTACTTCTGGTTCCGCAATTGTGAAACTTGCACATTCTGTTTCACAACCATTGGCATCCGAAATTAGTATTGTGTATTGTCCTGCTGATAAATTTGTAAATTCTCCAGTTGCATTTGTGTCCAAACCTAGCGTAAACATATAAGGTTGCGTACCTCCAAAACCCTCTACCAAAACAGAGCCGTCTTCTCCTCCAGAGCAGCTGACATGCTGCACATTCGGAAATCCACATAAAAGTGTTGCATTCCCACCCAATCCAATAGTCCCTGTTACAGTTGAACAGCCGTTAGCATCTACGATCGATATACTATATCCTCCTGAAGCCAATCCAGTAAATAGCCCTGTTGTATTTGAAATATTGCCTAATGAATATGTATATGGTGCCGTTCCTTGGGTTGCCAATATTTCTATGATTCCAGTATCTTCATTTGCACAACTAGAAGTTAAATTGACGATTTCATAATCTAAATTCGGCGGGTTGTACAGTAAATAAGGGCCACAGATAATTTGACAATCATTCGCATCAGTAATAATTATTGGATAAGATCCAGTTGCTAAATTATCAAAAACTCCTGTTGTATTGGAAGTCAAAATATTACTAAAATTAAACGGAGGTGTTCCTCCAGAGGGCACGACGGTTATTACACCATCATTGCCATTGAAGCAGCTTATTTCTGTGATTTCAATATTTCCGCATTGGAGTTCGTCTGCTTCGTTTATTTGAACTGGAAGACAATTTGTCTCACAATCATTTTCATCCGTAATTGTAATATTGTAAAGTCCTGAACTTAAGTTATTGAAAACACCCGTTGTATTAGTGGTAGTCCCATCAGTAAAGAAATACGCACCCGTACCTCCAGTTGCTTCTACTGATAATGAACCATCACTTATGCCGTTACAACTTACATCTGTACTACTTAATATGCTACATTGTAAGTTAGGCGGATTTGCAATTGGTATGTGAAAGCAATAGACAAAACAATCTAACGCGTCTGTAATCTGTATCGAATAAGAGCCTTGCGACAAGTTTTCAAATATGCCAGTTGTATTTGTAATTACGTTGTTATCAAAGAAATAGGGAGGAGTACCTCCTGATGGTATTAATTCTATGATACCATCATTAAGGCCAGTACAGGTAATATTTGTCGCAATTACAGTTCCACATTCTAGAGCTTCTGGTTCAATTATTGTGATCTCCTCACATACTGATTCATTGCCTGCATCATCTGTTACTGTCACACTATAAATACCTCCTGCTAGGTCTATAAAGTGTCCTTCCATCTGGCCGGATCCATAATCAAAATAATATGGCGAACCAACACCCCCTGTTGCTTCTAAAATTATTTCGCCATCTTGCGCACCATTACAACTAACATCTGACGTGAACAATACTTCACAAGTAATAGGATCTTGTCCTTGGACAGAAACTGCACATAAAGCATGTAGGAAGAGAATGAGTAGAAGCCAGTTTATATTTTTCATCTTAATGCAGTTTATTGGTTAAATCAGTTTGGTTAGAGTTGAATCTGTTTGATTTTTGACATGGGTGAACTTGATCCGTTCTTGAGTCTTGCTTTCAGCTTGTATTTGTATGGCTTATCTTTTTCTACGAACGTATCTACATAATCATATTGATTGAGTCCTGTGGAAATGTTTTTTGTCATCTCAAATAATTCTTTTTCTTTCAAAACACGATGCGTTACCCAGTCACCTGAAGGAGTTGCTTTATAGATTGTAAGTTTTTCAAGCAGTTGCGGAGGAAAATACTTCCAACTTAAGTGACATTTATTCGAAGTTTTGTCTGAGGCGTCTGCAAGGCTAAAGTGCAGTATCTTTTCACTTAATTTATCATCCCATATTTTTCCTCTCTTGATTTCTGAATCTGTTCTATTCCCTCCATTATCTTCTGCGACAATTTTATAGGAATAGATGATATTATTTTTGAGGTCCATGGAATCCTGGAACAGTGCGATGCCCTGATTCATAGTATCTATTCCTACCTGCATCCAACGTTGTTCTCTCGGTGACTTTCTATAGAACACATGTTTCTCTACATCATGCGAAGCACTTCTTGCCCATTCAAATCCAATTTTATCTTGCCCTTCATGGAATGTTCTGATTAAAGCCTTGGTAGGAGGCTGAACGTCCAGAAAAGTTACTTTACATGCATCCGAAAATTCAGAATCATTCATTCTAAAATCCGTAGCTCTCAAACTGAAGTAAAAATCTTCACCATTCCTTTTAGCATTCACCGGAAAACTAAAGGTATTCGTTCGAATGATGGTATCAGATATCATATGGAAATCATTATTGTCTGTCCATGATGCCATAACGTGGTAGCCATCTATATCGACTTCTTCTCCCCATTCCCATTCTAGGTCTACTACGTTTTTAATCGTGTCCAAAAGGCATACAAGGCCTTCTGGTTTGGTTGGTGCTTCTTGGTCATTTAGACTCACTAGTCTAGAAACAGACATGTGGCTTTCATCTCTTAGAGTTATCGTTTCTACTGAAATATAAGAGGATCGCGGAGCATTTTTGATGAGATATTGCCTTTGCGTGGGAGGAATTATTTCATCGTTTGCTAGATATGTAGCCTCCCCGTAGGTATTCGCAATGTGAATATTAAAACCTTTTAGATACTGATCTTTTTTAGGATTGCTTTCCCATCCAATAATTACTTCTCCAGGTTCTGTCTCTTCTGATATTCGGATAATAGATCTATATATTTTGTAATCCGCTATTCCTTTACCTGCAATTACTTTTGTCATGGGACCCACAAAACCGAAAGGAGTTCTTCCTTGGACTTTATAGTATACTGAGTCCACATTATTGGTCAAAGAATCAGAATAACTTACTTCAAAATCATCATTTTTTCCAGAAACGACAGGAGCTTCATTTATCAAATTAAATTTTCCTAGTCTAGAATCTGACTTATAGACATCATAGCTCATGTATTGGTGATGTGAATTGAATGTATTCCATTTCACAGTTGCAGTACTGTCGCCACATCCTATCACCAAAGAATCTAGATATGACAATTGTTCTAACGTATTATCCGCTACTAAATATGAATCGTTGATAAGATTAAAAAACTTATCTCCATTTGGATTAAAGAAAATCCTGTACAGATAAGCATCTCCTTTTTTGACATCATAATCAACAAATACTTCTCCTAGCTTTTTTGCTGCATTCATTGAATGCGCAGAGGCTATAAAGTGGAAAGTAAATTTATTGTTAGTAGCAATTGATTGATTCTCAATATCTGTTAAACTTCCAGGCAAAACACCAGGCTCTACTGTATTAAAGTCACCATAGAGTGAACCAGCAGCTAGAGACTCCCATTTATCATCCATGTTTATGGACTGCTGCCATGCGAGCGAATCTAGAGGCTTGAATTCTCCCAGGTTAATTAATGAGCTTTCTCTTTCTGCATCTGATAGAACTTTGTTGCCAACTCTTATTGTTTCACGCTTAAGTGTATATCCATTTTCATTCGCATAATGCCATGCATATAAGTCCAATGGTGCCCAGCGCACCATAATAGAGTCACCTGTTGGAAATGCAAGTAATTTTACTTCAATATTATTCTCTCTTACATCTTCCTTAATCTCATCTTGACCGATTAAAGGAATTGCAATAAAGCAAAACAGGCACATAATTATATTTGTATAATTTTTCATTTACTTAGTTCGTATTGTTAATACTGCCGCCTCCTTTTGGAGGAATTGGATTTTGTGGTGGTCCTACTGGTGGTGTTTCAATATTCAAAATCTGCAAATCGAGAAGACTTTCTTCAAATCTCATATTTTCAACTCCATTCAAGCTGTTCACTCTATACCCTTCTTCCCATGGAACATGATATTTTAGAGAAATCTCATAGACATCATTTATCTTGTCATCTTTAGGAAACTGGAACAAGCCTGGCATGAAAGCAGTTTTCCAAGTAGGATTACAGGTTGAAGGGCTTAATAAATACTCTACTGCTTCTGTATGCATCTCTAACATTCTATTCGGTGTATCCAATTGCATTATTAATGCAGTTCCTAATTGACCTACACCTAGAGATTCTCTAGGATGATCATCATCTAACCATCCAAATATTTCGCCCAAACAAGTTTCTGGGTCATTAAAAATCATTGAAGTATAGGTTTGCCTGGAAGGCAATTTATTTACCTCCCATTGTAACAAGGATTGAATTCGAGCGTGCCCTGGATAGGAAGACATTTCAAATTGTCTAAGACCAAATAACTCCAAGGACGTAAAAGGTTCGTCCATCATGTATATTGATTGTATATTATCTCCATCAGCAATTGGTGTATTGCTGTTATTATAAAACACACCTGCCGCTTGGGAAAAGTTGTCCACCTTATCTTGTACCGTAGGGTATTTACTCGTTTTAAATTCCATTTCATAGATAACCATATCCATCCCAAAATCTGGGTTAACTATATAAATCGTATCAATAATATCATACGTATGTTGATGATTAGAAGAACACATAATTTCCCCAGGAGGAGGATTATTACACTTGTGGCTTTCTCTAATCACCTCCTTCGGTGGATAATACAATTGGAATATATATTCCTTATCAGTTTGTAATGCAGTGTTTTTTGTAAAGTAAATCACATCACGTCCTGTAGATATAGTTTTGACTCTTAGGTCCTTAGTAGACCCCACTTGCTCACCTGTAGTTTTATCAAGAAACCTTAATTTTGGACTATAGTCATCTGGCAAATATGCAGGGTCCCATAATTTACTTTTATCACCGTTCAGGGTCAGCCAATATGCTGGACTAACATTATAACCAGGCTGGGAACCATTAATTTCATCAATGTAGAAATTGTCCATGTCTTTTATCGGATAACTCAGGTAGATGTCCTCTTGTTCTAGAATAAAATCTTGTTGCGGATCGTAATCTTCTGTTTCAAACTCAGCAACTAAGGGACTTGAGCGAATTGCTTTCACTTCTTCTTTCCACGCATCCCAAAAACCAGTCCTTGATAGCATTCCCACAGCAGATACTTTTACTTTACTATTCGGAGGTAAATAGGAAAGCGGACGAATTCTTATTTTCGGCTGTCTATCGCCATTTTCAGTTATATAATTTGCTGTAAAGGGTATATCAACATCATCCCAAGTTGCAGATGTATTCTTAGTATTTACTAGCTTTAATTTATTACTGCTACTTTTATCCACGCTATTTTTAATCGGAATTTCTCTATTACTATGATTCTTATACTCGTGCCTTACAAGTACACTTGGGTTGTGAATAAAATCTTTAATAACCCCAACTCTGTATTCTTTAGTTTTCCCATTAACAGTGACGGGAGCTTTTGTATCTGGGATAAAGTTCAAGTTTAGATCAATATGCGACTGCACAGGAATTTTTCCCAAAGTTTCAGACGGTAAGCTCGGAACAATTTCAGCAATGACTTCATCTGAAAGTATCCCTAGTTCTTCGGCACATGCGACCCCTAAATGTTCGTCAAGTGGTGTCCCAATTTTGGCTTTAAATTGGGTATTTGCCTTGATCATCAAAATCTGTATCTCCACGTCTACCCTACCTTGTGCAAAGAATGGATTGGGGCCTTCCATCTGCAAAAGAGCGCCCATTTTTGCACTCAGCACTGAATAATCTATCTCTCTTCCGAATATTTTAAACTTCACTCCGACTCCAAATGAAACAAACATCCATGCCTGCCCTTTCGCATACCAACCTTTGAATCCAAGATTATCAGTACAACTGGACTCAGTTAATTTATTAAGTAAAATATCGAAACCGAAACCGCCCGCTATATCGGCATACATAAATAAAAAATTGAGATGCACATTAAATGAAAACCCTAAGCCCAGTGCCAATCCTTTACCACTAAAAATATCGGGATGTGCTGTATTTACTTGCTCCAGATTATTATCGACTTCATTTGTATTTACACCATCGGCATTTGACCCAAATAAATTGGTATATGTGGAGGGTTCTGGAAGATCAGACGGAATACCATAATTTCCCATCATAAAATAGCTGGTTACCACAGCTTTTATTACAACTATATCCAACATCAAATAATTAACAGCATCTGGCTTACCCACCGTTATATTCCAATTCACATTTGGCTGGCTTGGGCTTGATGGGCAATTCTTTCCTATGTAAATCTTAGACTCTACGACTCCCTTTAGAATCACTGCATCAATGTAGACACCAAAGGCGCCATAAAAAGAAGGACAATCAAAATTAAATTGTATCAATACTTTCGCAGCAACCATACAATCTGGAAGATCTGGATGTGAGCCTATGATATTAGCATCAAAGTTATTTGGCGGTGACGCTGGAACATCTGATGTAGCAGCATTTGGATCACTGGGATCACCAAAATCTAAAGGTGTAACCCCAAAATCCACTTTATCAAAAAACTTACCAGTACCCATAAAGTAAATCAATGAAATCCCCCACTTATTATTTCCATTTGTTGTCTTGGCGAACTCCATTCCAAATTCTACATTTACAGTATATGCTGTTGGCATTTCATCTCCTACAGCACCACCACTCGGATCAGGGTTAGTCAAAACAACGGAAGCCTTAAATCCAAAAGTCTCTGTGTTAGCCTGAGGCAAACCTAATACCACTCCAGATAAGGTAGCACCATACTCTGTAAGAAAATCAGTGGCTGGCGACCCAACATTAATTTCATTAAATGCCTGTGTTGCAGACGGTCTTTGAAGATTATAATACACACCCCCTCCAAAACCAATAATACTAATTGCAGGCCCCAAAGGCAATCCGGGTGAAAACTCTGCAGCTGCATCAATCATGAAGTATTTTTTCTTAGTAGTAGGCGTTAATGGAACGCTACCAAACTGTGCTACTGCTTGTAATTCATCAAACAAAGCCTTAGGACGTATTATCGCAAACGCTCTAAATCCATTTCCCCAGTTTACTTCACCGGGAGCAAAATCTGTTTCTTTATAAAACTCTAGAAACGCCTCGAAATAACTAATACCTGGAATGACTTCTTCCGCAATAACATGAACCGTTTTTAACCTTAGGTCTTTTTTGACCCATTTATCTAATGCTCCTGCTGCAGAAGCTTCTTCCAGTTCTCCTTCTGCGACAAAGCCTCCTGTTCCTGTAAGATCTTCACCAATTGCTACTGTCACCTTCAAGAAAAAATCGATATCTGCTCTTTGGTAAACTCCTTGCGCATACGAATTTCCCACAGGCGCACCGTCACCAGATGGTCCTCCGTTTACATCAAATTCTAATTTTATAAAATCTAAATCTACACTTCCTGTCCCTACTAATTCTATCGATCCGAATTGCAGTTTCGAAGCTCCATGATTTGCTACTTGAAGACCCCTAAGCCCAACTGCTGGAAGCTCCATTGGCATATTATCTGTAATCTTTCCATCGATACTTATATCTGCATCTATACGTGCAGTAAATTCAAGTTTTTCATCTTGCGTATTATAACCAAACATCAAATCCGTGGATGGTAAAATAGTAGCCTTGGCAATCCAGGCTGGAATGGTCACTTCAGTTCCTATTGTTGCATAAAACCTGTAGCCATTTTGAGGATCAATCTCAGCAGTGTATTCGATAGCGTCATTTTCATCCCTATTCTCAGTTGTATTATTCTTATTTGCTAAGAGTGGCACATATATTTTACCATTAAAAATGACTTGCCAGTTTGATGAATGTACAATCACTAAAGACATTTGATCTAGTGCAAATCCCCAGCCTTCCATACTTGCTTCTCCAAATGCAAGCAAAGGCGCTGATTCAACCACTGCTTTTCCAGCAATACCATTCCCATCTATTATTAGATTTTCTACATAGATTTTGATATCCTCCTGATCTGTGGCGCCTTCTGTCAAACTCCTAGGAATGGTTACTCCAATTTTTCCTGCATGAAAGCCTTTCCAAAGCGCATTCATACCGTCCAATGTATGCGACTTCACATCTGTAGTTCCATCTGGCATCAAAGTTTGATAATCTATTTGTGTTTTTCCTGATATAAACGCGGGACTGATTGCTTCACTAAAATCCAGCGACATATCTGATGCTTCCCACAAATATCCATCAACACCATTGACCTCAAATTCTGGAATACTCAATTGCACAAATATCTCACTGGGTTTATTTAAATTTTGTACTGCAAATTCCGCAGTAATTCTCCCCGTACTTGCTGCGCCATTCACTGGAGGTGGCTTTATCCACTCACGACTAAATACAACGTCTCCGGCTATTGCCAAATTTTCAAATCCGTCACAACCAATCTTTACAAAAGTCCCTTCATTATAAGAAGTTGGATTATTTGCGAGTGCTTGGGTTGCACGTTTAAAATTTATAGCGACTTTTCCATCAAACATATGCACCGGAAAATCAGCCATTAAGCCAATAAAGGCATCGCCAATAATACCTGAAGTACTGCTATACTTTATATCCGGCGAATAAAAAATAAGGGGATCATCTCCTAAAATTGTAGACTCCACCATCACGTAAACATAGAGTTGTGTATAATTAGAATACAATCGTATTTCTTCAATAACCATTGTAGCCCTAAAGCTAGGATCATCGTTAGGCTCTAGGTCGCCATTTCCATTTTGCATACAGCTAGGTAAATTATTTCCAGCACTCAGACCGCCAGTCCCAATACAAAGAGGAAGGGTAATTAAATCCTGATCTCCTGTCAATTTACTTAGGAAATTCCCCGCACACATTGCCTTTCCTATGACTTTTCTAGCATCACCTATAGCATCTTTGTACTGCACTAACATATCTGCAAACGTCCCGATCCGTAAATCATCTTGTTCTCCATTGACAACTGGCATTGGAGACATTTCATTTATATATTTTTGGCTGAATAACTGAGCAATTTCTTCTGAGCTCATTTCTGTCTCTTCCTCTAATGTATTTGCAATCTTATTGTAAATCTGCTTCTCAAGATTTTTGGCTAATTCATCCATGCTTCTTTGCAATGGCTCTATTCCTCCTGGAATATCTGAGATGCTAATAGCTTCATTTTTAAAAAGTTCAAACGATTTAGTAGTTGTTGAATTTAGGATTGGAGTTGTGATACTAGGGAGTGGTAGAATATTAAGATCCTTAGAAGAAGTACTATCTATAGGATTTGATGTGAAGGCATTTATTTGCAGACAGCACATAAATCCAATGAAACAAAATCTCAATATGTTTCTTATTTCTTTCTTCATCGGGATCAAATTTGAACGTTTAGTTAAATGCATTTTATTGGTTAGTAAAATGCATTTACTGGTTAGTATAAATGCATTTTATGGTTAGTTGTTAGTATGATTCCATATCTAGAGAGTAGGAATCTTTATTTTCTCTTATCCAGTTCCGCATTTCTATTAAAGCAGTCTCATAGTCATCTACCTTCAAGCTACCTGAGCGATTTAGAGTAAACGGGAAATAATAGATAGCAGGAGCAAGTAGTTCCATTAAGCGATATGCACAAATAAGTGGATCATCAGATTCAGGATCCGCAGCAGTACAATTTAATTCGTCTGACATAATAAGCTCCAGTAGATAGTCCACACACTTTTTGTTTCGCGTGTAAATTAATTTTGGAGCAACGTTATAAACAAAATCATCATCCAACTTCATCTCGCGTACATTCTTCATTAAAATATTAAGTCTATCGTCGTTTCCAGCTCTTATTTGTGCAAAACCATGCGCTTGCTTTAAGCTTTGCGTTCTTAACTCTTCTACAGTAACAGCGTCAAGAGAGTCTTGTAACTGTAAAAAGCCAGCTAATTCTAACACCCCTTTTAAATGATATTGCTCGGGCTTTAGTAGTGTCCCAACTTCCGTTCTATTTTTATTACTGTATTCGGAAAGGGTGTACCTTTTCAGTTTTTTTATGGCTCTAGAGACGACCTGACTATTATCCGAGTAAAGCTCGGAGATATATAGCGATATGGTTCTAGAATTTTCGAGATCATCATGACTAGCAATCTTCACGGCATTCATGCAAAATGTTAAGAAGATGCTTAATAAAGTCAGGTGCATAAAAGTGTTTTTAATAAATTGAATTAAATCAAAGCTATATGTCAGATTTCTATCCCAATTTTCACTAAAAACACATGTAAAACAAGGTTAAATGAGTGAATGCGGCATTTGAGTGTAGGAATGAGAAATATGGGTAGTTGAGTGGGTTTGGGGCCTTTTGGAGAGAGGGTAAAAAGTGTCGGAATGGTGCAGTATTTGTCTAATAAAAATAGATTTTGGAATGTTAATTGGGCGGTATTATAGGTAGGAATATAATATGCTTTTAAGAGTTTGGGCGTCCCCTCATCCGGAGGCTGAGGTCGGGCTTTGCAGGCGTAATGGTGAATGGTAGAAGATCAAATTGAAGAGAAAAGTTATAAGCTGCAAGCTTAAAACAACGGAGAATTGAAAAGTGTAGTGGATTGCTTTAAGAAGAAAGTTTATAACAATGGAGGGCGAGACAGTTCTAAAAGCTTTTGGTAATGGATAAATATTTGTTCTAATTCAAATTTCTTGCATAGACTTCCAGTGGTGATCAGAATCTCATCCAATTCCATAGCCTGATCGTCTGATTGATTAAAAGGATGAGGGTCTAAATCCTGACGAGTATCACTATAAATAAAATCCACTGATTCGTTCGGACTGGTAATTGACATCAGTTTCTTGCTGTTCATGGAGGTCAACCTCAATTCTCCATAACAGATCGTTCGGGAGCAAGAAACGGTACTACAAGAAGGCAGATTTCGATAGCTATACGCT
>ENA-ORXT01005731-ORXT01005731.1-marine-metagenome-genome-assembly--contig:-NODE-5731-length-12028-cov-3.676512_pt1 | contig 12028 bp, 9 predicted proteins | sample MGYA00237868_ERZ511482 | MGnify/ENA metagenome assembly ERZ511482 | reverse complement strand
GTAGAACTTCTAGCGTTGGGGCGTCATCCATCATTTCATCTTCTATCATTCGAATTCACCTGTGGTTAGGCTATTGTGTGATTGCTCAGCATTATCGTTGGAAATTGTACTTGAACAAAGCATATCATATGTATGTTGAAGGAGCATGTTTTTTTTATGACAGTTCGTGAGTTTTGTATGAGTTTCTTGTGTTAATCTCACCCCAACCTTCCTACAATCTCCTCATCACTCGGCTCCTTCACATCCAACCGCAGCGGCTCGATATAACAAGGCTCCAACTCCGCCCTATCAAACGAATAGCCAAACTTGACCACGGCCCGCGCGATCGGCAGGCTCGCCAAAAACCGTCGCCAGCCCTCATCCACAAACCCCTTCTCAGATCGGTGCATCGACGCGATGACCAAGTCGCGGTCGCGCGGATTCTTGACCTGGTTGAGCAGCGATTCAAGGCCACGCGTCAGCTCGGTTAGGCGGATCGCCAGATCATCTTCCGTCTGCCAACTGCGGCCAATATTGATGCCCGGCACCATGCCCGCGGAGAAGCCACCCATAAAGCCACGACCACCCGAAAGCGCCAAGGCCTGCGCTTGGGCAACGCCATTTCCATGCGCTCGCCCCACGTTGTGACCGCGCGAAACCGACCGCCCCTCAGACCAACCCTCCTGCACCGACTGCGTCCACGATTCGGTATCAGCCCGTCCTCGTGTCACTGCGTGCGAGGTGCTGGTCGATTCAAACCAACCTTGCCCTTCTGTGGTCGAATCGGCTTTGCCAAAGCTCGATGCCCAGCCCTCGGTGTCAGCCACCCCACGTGTGTCGGACGAGCCAACCGTTCGAGCAGATCCAGTGGTGGTCGACGAGCTGGTCGTACGCGATGATCCGGTCGAATTGGCCCAGCCACGCGTATCCGCGCTGCCGCTACTCTGCGATTGCGAGGTACCAGTCGCGCCACCAACGCCGCTACTTGTGCCGCTCGATGTGCCGTTGCCCGTGGTCGTTCCAGCCGAGCCGCCGACCGAAGATGATGTGCCCGATCCGGTCGTGCTGCCGCTGGTCGACGTGGTGCCACTGCTGGCCGAGTTGGCCGCGCCGCTCGACGTGGCCGTTCCCGTTGTGCCGCTCGTGCCAGCGCTCGTACCGCTGCTTGTCGTCCCCCCGAAGCTCATCGAGTTGTTGAGCGAATCGACCGTGTTCCAGTTGTTGCCCTCGCTGCTGCTGGCCCCCTCCGAAACGGTCGCCCCAGCCGTGTTGCCGACCGATACATTTTCCGATCCACCAGTCGACGCGCTCTCACCCCACGTATGGCTACCACTCATCCCCGCATTGGCCCCGGCGTTGATGCCCACCTCCGCAATCACGATCCCCGCATCGCCCGATATGCTGCCGTTGACCCCAAAATTCGCGCCCAGCGTGTTGGATCCGCTCGTCCCTTGTGACCAGTTACTGCCCTGCCCCGTCTGCAAACTTTGCGACTCCGAGAGCGACTGCGAAATGTTCTGCCCCAGCGTCGACGACCCGCCCGTGCTCGACGCCCAACCCGACCCCGAGGTCATCGAGTTGCTCTCGCTCTCGCCCGTCGACGTGCCGTTCGACCAGCCCTCGCTGCTCGATGCCGTCTCGCCCGAAAAGGTGCCGCTCGTTTGCGCCTGGCTGCTGCTGGTCGCCACCGAATCGGCCACGCTCTGGCTCTGTCCATCCGCCCACGATTGACCCGCCGATTGCGCCGACGAGGTCGATGTGCCGCTGCTTGAACCTTGGCTCCAGTTGGCAGATTGGCTTGCGCCGGAAGAGGTGCCGCTACTATCGGTATGCGCGCCAGATTGGGTTGCGGATGTGGAGGTGCTGTTCGACACTGATGAAGTTGATGAGCGTGACGTGGTATTGGCGACAGAATCGGTGTGCGACGATGAGACAGTGTGCGCCCCCGAGGTAGTTTCGCTGCTGCTATCGGTGTGGCCGCTGCCGACGTTGTGCGAAACCCCCGCCGAATGCGCAGTGGCGTTGGTCTCGGCATAGCTCTCGGTATGCGCCAAGCCATGGCTTTCGCCCTTGGCCACGCTATGACCCCACGACTGCGACTCGCCACTCGACCAGCCTTCACTCACCGCATCGCTACTCGAAATCGCCTCACTCTCCGTCCGCCCCTGCTGCCCACCATACGAATCACCCAACGCCGCGGCCAATGGCAGCGCAATCGAGAAACCCATCGAAATCGCACCGCGCTGCCGCGACGCATATTGACTCGCCACCTGCGACATCTTCACCAGCGCCTCGGTCAGATCCGGTCGCCCAATATGCGCCGCCGTCACCAGAAAGACAAAATCCTCGCTCAACTTCGACAATCCGCGCAACAGAATCTCCCCCTGCTGCGACGCCAGCTCATCATCCATCTCACCCAGCGCGCCATCACGTCCCAACCCCCGCCGCGCCATCCGCGGGTCCGGATGACCGAGCACCGCCAGCACCTTGGGCAGTCGTTCCATACGCTCGATCAGCAGCTGCACCCGATCCACATTGGGTTCACTCAAACGCGACAACGGATAGTTCGCCAACGTCGCCTCGACCGCGGCCATGCGCCGCAACGCCTCACCCGCCGCCGCCTTCTCCGTGCGCGCCTCGGCCGCCGCCCCATAAAATTGCACCACGCCCAAATGTTGCGGCGCATAGACCCCCAGCGCCGTGTACAAAAAATCCACATCCGCATTGTACAACCCACGCAACGCCGCCCACTGCTTGCCCAACATATCCGGGTCATCACGCGTCTCAATCGGCAAGTAGGTCAACTCCTTAAAGGTCACCGCCCGAAACTGGCTCGCCCCAGCCGCATCGGTCAACTGAAACCAGGCATAAGACATCGACCCCGCGGCAAAGGAGATCCCCGAGTCATCGATACGAAATTCATTTGGTGGTTGCGTAATTTGTGTGATCATAAGTGTAATATTGGTGTATAATGGGTATAGAAATGTTTAGTTGACGTTACGATAGATGAGGAGAGCCAGATGGCCGTTGCCTATGCCCATATCGATCATAACAAAGATGGTGTGGCATATATTGTTGGCACCAGAACAAAAGTAAGACAAGTAGCCCTCGACCAGATAGCATATGGTTGGACAGCGGAAGATATGCGCCGCAATCATCCTTATTTAACACTCGGTCAGATCCACAGCGCATTGGCCTATTATCATGATCATCAAGACGAAATCAAGCGTGAGATTAAAGAGGGACTTCGCTTTGTCAACGAATTCAGGGAGCGGCAGGGCGAAACATCAATTCGTCTTAAGCTCAAGGCCAAAGGTCTCCTTTCGTGAATCTTTAAATGGACTGCAATCATAGAGAATGGAATTGCTAAAAAGTGAGTAATCACAATGAGATGCAGCGTTGGATCGTCTACGATCGTGGCAATCGGGAAATCTATCTAACCGAAGAACGTTGGGAGCATATCGTAAGCAAACACAACGAACTAGCGGATCACTTTAACGAACTTCTGGACACGATTCGATACGGCCGGCGCAGGCAAGAGCGCCGCGATCCACAACGATATCGCTATCGCGAAGTGTGCTATACTTTACCCGATGACAACAATCACATTACGGCGGTAGTCGTTTTTAGCTTTCATACGCTGACAGATGGCACTATGGTCGAAAATAATTTTGTGGCCACCGCATGGGGAGAAGATCTCCCAATATGACAATGATAAAAATGAGACAACAACCTGATTGGTTATTTCAATACGAAGAAACATTAGATACCGGTGAAACGGCTCGGATCGAATACGACAAAGAGGGTGATACCCTTGAAGTCTTCTTTGCCGATGGTAGTGGTAAAGGGCTAGAGCTAGCCGATGAGATTGTGCTGCGCTACGAACCCAAAACGGACAACCCGCTCAGCCTGATTCTGCTCAACTACTCTCATTTGATCAAGCCCACTGAATATGGTCCAGAAAGTTTCCGGCTCAACGGCATGGAGCATCTCCCCCCATCCGAGCGCCAGAAAATCATGACGATGCTCACCTCTACACCACTCAATCGTTTTTTGCGAGTATCTGCCCTTGCCCTCTCTTCAGATGAGACGCAACTAGTTCCCATCACCTATGTCCGCCAACAACTTGCGGTAGCGCTCTAAATCTTGCTCTTATGAAATTAAGCCAACTTAGACAACGTCTTCAAAAGGATCGAGCTCGAACACCTGTTACGATAAATTTGCCTGATGATGTCATCGAAGAACTCAAACAGGTAGCTGCCGAGCTTGAAATCACAGATTATAAAGCGTTGATACGTGCTTACATTGGACAAGGGCTACGCACTCACCTGATGGATGAAGATTGAGCGGGGAGCTATAAATAGCCCTCACCCACCCCTCGTCCGCACAGCCGTAATCGTATCCGCAGGCCGCGAGCCCACCGGCGGATGCGCCAAGATTCCCTGCACCAACAACGACAGATACCCCATCGGCAGGATCAGCCACAGACCCCACGTAGCCAGCGTATTCAAAAATGAGCGCCCTTGCGCCAGCGTATTCTGCGCCGCGTCTTGACCCCCAATTGCTTCGGCCCATGCCGTGGCATCCACACTTTCCAAGTATCGTCCATAAAATAGATAGGCCAGCGCCGCCAAGCTATAGATTCCCAACGCGCCGACCGCTCGCCAACGCAACATGTCCGGATTAAAGCGGTCGATACTCACCGCAATCAGGCCCGCAACCGTCATCCCCGCCAGCAGAATCGGCACCGGCGCAGGAGCCAGAAACGCACCCAAGATCACAAAACACAGCACAACCAGCACCCACATCCGTTGCGACTCTGGTGCTTTGCGCACCAACTCTACCGCCGCCCCCGCCACAACCAGCGCCGCGATCTGTTCCCACATGACATAGACGATGACGAGGATCCCGTTTATTTCGTAAAGGCCCACTGTTTTCAATGTTTGCTGCACGGTTTGGATGAATTCGTTCATATTGATTTTGGCTCGCGCGTTGTTTTGAAATAGATGATTGAGATGAAATAGATGATGGATTGATGATGCGACAGGCAATTGAAAAAGTGGGTTCGGTGAAGATGGTTTATGCTTTGGGTTCGAGAAACATCATCAAATACAGCATAGGAATTTGCTCTCATGGATAATAAGCCAATCGTCAATCATCGTGACCTTGATGTCTATAAACGCTCATTTGATGCGGCGTCTCAAATCTTTCAACTTTCCAAACGTTTTCCAAAAGAGGAAACTTACTCGTTGACCGACCAAGTTCGTCGTTCATCACGTTCTGTCTGCGCAAACTTGGCTGAAGCATGGCGCAAACGACGCTACAAGAAAGCCTTTATTAGCAAACTCTCCGACTCTGAAGGCGAAGCTGCCGAAACCCAAGTATGGCTGGGATTTGCCGTCGATTGCGGCTACATTGATGCTGAAGAAGCCCGCGAACTCTACCAAGCATACGCAAACATCATCCGGTCTTTGGTTGGTATGATCCACCACGCCGATAAATGGGTCCTCCCCCAATAACCATCATCTAAATCATCTATTTCATCTACCTCATTCAATCAAAGTACTGTCCAACAAATAAACCGGCACCTCATACGGATACGCACGTCGCTGCGGCTCACTCAACGGAGTCCCTTTTGTAAAGAGCAGGATCTTGCCGCCATGTACGCCCGGATCTTGTGCTTCATAGTCGAATAGCCCCGTACTCACGTTCATGGCCTCGCCTTCCCACAGCTCGAAGACACGCGGCAGTGGTTCTTGACGTGTGGCGTTGTAGTAGCGCGAGGCCAGGTAGCCATCGATCCACTCGACCGTCGAATCGGCCAGCCGCATGGGCAGCTCAATCTTCACCAGCGGATCATCGTAATGCTCCAGCATCACATCCGAACAGGACCAGCGCCACGCGCCGCCCGGACAGTCCGCAGGATAAGTACCAGTTCCACTGCGGCAAAGCTGCTCCAACTCACTGCGCCGTTTTTCGGCGTAGCCGCCACCCGCTTCAATTACAATATCAAAGCCTCGAAATTGCGGATCCTGTTGGATGGCGACCGGATAATCTGGTTCGTAATACCAACTTGCGGCTGGCTCCTCGATGTGGATATATTCGACACCATCGTTGCAGACAGGCGGCAGCGGCGTCGGCGTCGGTGGGATCGGCGGAGTCGTTGGGGTAGGCGGTTCGCGTCGTCGACAATCGCTATCGCGGCACCAAGCCAACCGTGCGCCACAGCCTCCGCGCCCACCCCGACATTCACAATTATCATCCGCTGTACAAACACCCACACACCCAATACAGCCCGACGGATTGCCATTCACATAGCAAGTGCCATTGATAATCGAATCACAATAACAGCCCTGACAATTCCCCGCACAAACCGACTCCGACACAATGCCCAGCTGATCCGCAACCTCAGTCACACCCCACGCATCCGCCAGATCCGCTTGATAGGTGACAAACGCGGCGAGCAATGCCCAGCTAATTATCATCACTATAAGCGCTGCACCAAGACGCACGCCCCAACGTTTTGCACGACTGATCGCCTTGTATTTCGCAACCCACCTATCAACTCTAAACTCCATAACTTTGTCTACTCTCATCTAAATCACCCTATCATTCAAGCAAAGCGCTCATCTTTTCACTTCTAAACACCCACTCTCCCACACGCCATCAACTTCCCGAATCAGCGGCGCAAAGATCGACCAATCCCACGCATCTGTACTTTCCCATTCTTGGCGCGTCTTGACTCGATGAAACTCATCAATCGCATAGACCATCGCCGCCGTCACCGCCACGTCCAACGGATCACCCGGATCGCCCACGCTCACCGTCACCGTACAGAAAAGCTCGCCGTTAGCCCCCTCACAATCGGATTGCGCAATCGCCTGCGCCACGCCCATATCAGGAACCGCCACACCCAAACTCAGCGACGCATCATCAACCAGATCCACCTGCACCGAGCGCATGGGATAGCGCTTGCCCAGATACGTTCCCAGCATCGGCTCGCAGATTGGCTGCCAGATCCAATTCCATGTGGGGCTATTGTCGCCCACCGTCACGCTAACCGGATGGACTGTCGGTCGAACATCAGGTGCATCGGTAGGAAAGAGCCGCGGCTCGACAGACGGCAACGGTGGTTTGTCTGGCTGGGCACGTGAAGTTTGAATACCGCTAGCACCCAGCGCGATGATTATGGCCATTGCAATTAGTAACGCCGGATAAAAAAGTGACTTGAGTCGAATTTCCATGAGAGAACCTCCTTTGCGAATAGAACCAAGATCCAAAAAAGGGACTCCCGCTGGTTTGCGGAAATCCCTTTCGAGGTAAAATTTAGCTCAAACGCTCTGGGGCGTCAAATTATTTTTTTGGCGCAAGTTACGTTGGATTTTGATACAGGGGTGTGGTGTGCATCATTTGTCGATCCATGGCAGTGGTAGAGTAGTTAGAGAATCAGACCAATAGGGTGTCAAAAAATAGGACCTTGCAAAATGAGTCCCAGACCATTAAACTCATAATAGAAGTATCTACGGTATTGAGCCTTTCCGAACCACCCATCGTTTGTTTAAATCCCATACGTGATGGGCTTCGAGTTGAGAAGCTCACGGAATCCACTTTCCCCACTTTTATGTCCTTTTCTTCATTGGCTCGACCTAGGTACAAAAACAAGCTCCGAATTCAAGTTGCGTAAGCCGGATTCTGGCTACGGAACCATATTGAAGGGGCCGTGTAATGCAACTGGTAATGATGAAGTAATGGTAGAACTGTATGCTTACGGCTACTCAAGATAAAAAAGAAACACTAGACTGTGACAAAGTAAACCCCGAGCCAGACATTGGTTCAATCGCTGCAATCTGTTAATGCAGAAATTAATAGAGGAATGACATACTTTTATGGCTGGAATTATTTTAGTCCCAATGTTTGCGTCCGCGCTGCGCAATGACGAGTTGCAACACGTCGTCCCCGCTAGCATCGATTTTGCGCGGCTGCCTTGGTCCGACGGTCAGCATGACCACAACGCGGGCCATCCTTACCTAAGCCTCAGCGTCCTCAACCCACCGTTTGCCTCGGACCATTTTGCGCTCCACCCAGGAACGCATCTTCACTGGATGCTGCCAAGTATCTATCGCCGGGGTTTTTTGGATCAATCAGAGCGGGAGCATATTTACTGTCCAGCACCAAACTTCTGGCTTGTACGACGAACGCAAGGAAGAGAGGAAGAGATCTGGGTTGTGGAGAGTGATGTGCTCATGCAACCCACCCACTTTCAACATGCCAGCGGCAGCATTATGCCCTACACAGAAGTTCCCGGTACGCCGCCTTTCCGCATGATCGGTAGAATGATGCCGCTTGACCGCTGGAAAAATCAGACCGAAACCCCAAATCGCTATGCCAATCTGACGGCAATGGGCTATGGTGATGGGACATTCGCATCGTACTATCCAGCCTGTGGGCGCTGCTTTGGCTTTCATGATATGGATCATTCGGATGTGGAGACGACTTACGAAGTGATGGGCTGGCGGCGCGAACTAGGGCAAAACCTGCTGCATTGGCTCACCACCAAGACGCTTCTCGGCAAGCAGCAGACCTTGGCAGAGTTGTTTGATGACCAACTTTTTACAGAACGAGCTGGTAAAGAGCGCAAGAATGCTTTGGACTGGAAGCTTGTTTCAGCCAAAGGAAAGGCTACATCTTCGCAGCCCACAGTCGATGATATCGTCGTCTGTTATACACGTCTGACCGTGACCGGTACCCAGTCTAGCCAGCCGCACAGCCGATCGTCAAGCGCCATCTCTGTGGGCAATAACGCGTCCAACGCGCTGACTGCCCATCTTGTTGAAGAGACGCTGCAAAAACAAAGCACGACACTGACGCGACAGCAGCTTGAAGAGCAGCTCGATCACCTTTCCGTGGACGCGGCGACATTGCGTGGCAAAAGTGATAAGTATTTCAAATTTTTAGAGCAGCGCCATCAGGAGAGCTTTGTCGGGGTTCCGGGGGGTATTCGTTGGTCCCTGCGGAACGATCCGCCGCGTGGCGCAGCCGATGCGGTTGGAAGCACCAAGCGGATGGATCAAACCACGCCGCAACGTTTCGGTGCCCAAGTGGGTGAAATCAATAAATTACAGGCCCATCATGATCAAGCAGTCCAACGCCTAACCGATCTGCAAGAGCAGCTCTTTGCAGAATGGCACCATTACCAACTAGCCATGTATCCCGCCAACCTGCATAGCGGCATCCACCAAAATGCGGACGAGATCCGCCACTACATCGAGAGCGAAACATTACCGCGCATAGAGCTGTTACAGCGCGAAATCGACCGCCTTGCCTTCAAGTTTGCCAAGGATCAATCGCTTACTCACGTCGACATACAGGATCGCTCCACGAGTCAGCACGTGGCAGATCAGGATGCCGTAAGTCAGGATGTGATCAATGACGATGCCACGGCGGCCCATAGCGTAGAGGGGCTAAGTGAGGGGCTCAACACGCTTCTGTCTGAACTTACCCTTTACAACGACACCTTTATTTGCGGGCAATTGCACGGCGGCATTACCTTTGGAAACACGCGCTCTGTACGGCGCTTTCTTCAATTGAATGGTGGTGATGATTACGTACAGCTGGAGCATATCGATGGGTTGCGTGGGGCGCTACTACACAAAGACAATCCGCTTAGCGAATTCGTAATAATCTTTCGGCTGAAAGTGAATGCCGGAGAAGGTGGCGTCATACTCTCGTTTGATCCGGCTACTTGGTTTGAGGTTGAAGTTCCAGCCAAAGGCACTGCTGCAGGCAAGCTGGTCTTCACCGCAGCAGATACGAACGGAGAGACGCACCGAGTTGAGAGTAGCGTCCCCGCGGCAACAGGTCGCTGGGAGCGGATTGTGATTCGCCTCAGTCAAGGCAAGCTGTCGATGCAGGTTGGGGCCAAAGTAGAAGAAACAGAAAGCCCTTGGTTGATTGGCGGCGCTGGAACCCGCCGAGGTTATCTTGGCGCATCAACAACAACCGTTCCCTTTACGGATGATCAAGATGTGCATCCTGGCTTCACTGGGGCACTGACCGGATTGCGCATGGTGATTGGGCCAATTGAAGAGGCGCGCATGAAGGCGCTATTGGATCCCAAAGATCGGCCCCATTTTAGCCTGCATCAGACCGCGGCCACACGCTACTGGCAGCCACGCGAACCGGCAGTGGCCGTGGTAGGAGAGGATGCACAAAATAGCGATCTACGCCCGACTGAGCACCATTACCCCCACAACCCATTGCACTGTATCTATTTAGAGCACTTCCCAGTAAATCTGTTTGACGTTGATGGGCAAGCCGCGAATCGTGATTCCATTGAGGGCTTACTTGCCGAACTCATGGCGATTGTGGATAGTGCAAAGCATGATCCCAATGGTTTCGGACTCAACCGTTCAAATGGAGATTCTTGGCATCCAATTCTAGCGGAATGGGAGGTGGGTCTTTACCCACTGGCGATTAATGATTTGCATAACGGCCGCAGCAATCAGTATGCTTCAGATTTTGTCGAGCGGGCCTATGAATTAGCCCGCGAATCTGTTGATCTGACGTTGCGACCGGCCGGTCATCCGCTTGCCAGAACCGAAAGTTTCTTAACTGGGCGCACCATTATCAACCCCAACCACGCCCATGCACTACGCGATAAGCTCAATGCGTTTATTGAAGCACATAATGGAGACGTGCCAGCCGAACTAAAACAGGCACTGCAACAGCTTGATGAGGACGACAGCCGCACCTTAACATTCCCACTAGAAGGGTTTGTGGCCGCCATGCGTCAGAAGCTGCAGATCTTGCAGCTGCCCATCGATGATCCCCTCGCCTTTGCCGACTATCGAGACTTTACAGAACGCGTGCACCAAGCGGTGGGCGATGCGCGCACGCTCTCGCCCGACCCCATCTTCGACTTTAATCCCATTCAATCAGGGGCGATGGAAGTGCGCCGGTTGCGCTTGATCGATAATTTTGGTCAACATCGGGATCAGGCCGTCAACCAGGTACGCCGCATCTCTACTCTGCGGGCCGACGACCACTCCAACTTGATTACGCTACCGGCTCGGCTGGCTCAGCCCGCGCGGCTTGAGTTTCGCTGGCTAGAGGCTGCCAGCCGCGCGGCGGAGGCGTCCGAGCATGTTGATAGTTCACCCATCTGTGGCTGGCTAACAGTCAATGATCTGGATGGGCTGATCGCGGTCCACGACGAGACTGGCCATCCATTGGGCGCACTCACATCAGATAGCGATCTGCTCTGGCAACCGCTGCCCGGTATGGATCAGGCGGTCGCGCCAGCCATGTTTGGCAACGCAACGCTGCGCAAGACGGTCGAATGGCTGACGCGCCAAGGCGGGCCGACAATCGATCTATTTGCCCGTATGCTCGACCATGCATTAGACAACATTCATCCGGAAAACTTTGGGGCCAATGAATGGACGTTGATGAGCGGTAGGCCGCTGGCGATTGTGCAGGTTAAGTTGGGGCTTCTGCTGAAGGGTTTGCCCGCAATTGACCAGAGCTATGGCTCGCTCTACCAGACGCTGGCAACGGGCGACCACCACAATGCGGACTTTGAAGCGGTTCGATTTCCCGTTCGTTTGGGTGACCACCGCCAAGTGAATGATGGACTGGTCGGCTACTGGCTGCAGGATGAAGAGGGTGGCCTCGATGGTCTCTTCCATGCACCCAACGCTGGATCGGTACGCAACGCCAAGCTGGATGCTGGGCTGCCAGCGGAAAGCGATTTGCCCATTGTTGGCGATCACGAGCCGCCGCTGATCCCGCTGTCGATCAACGAACCGGAAAAGATGTTGACCTTGTTGTTTGATCCACGCGGCCACTTGCTAGCGACCAGCGGCATCTTGCCCGCCAAAGCGCTGACCCTGCCAGAGAATTTCTATTTGGATGCGCTGGCGCGGATGCGGCCCGCCTTCTTCACGGCACCGGTGCTGACGCCCAGCGACAAATTGACTCTGCCTCTCCCCCGTCAGCATGGCCTGCATTGGGGTTGGCTGGAAAAACGCAAAGAAGCATGGACCCGCAT
>ENA-ORXT01005730-ORXT01005730.1-marine-metagenome-genome-assembly--contig:-NODE-5730-length-12030-cov-8.569062_pt1 | contig 12030 bp, 18 predicted proteins | sample MGYA00237868_ERZ511482 | MGnify/ENA metagenome assembly ERZ511482 | reverse complement strand
CTGGTGCGCTCCGCGCCCTGTGATCCAGGCGTTTGTGTTCTTTCTCCTTTGTGTCGCTCCGCATCCTGTGCTGGGTTCCCTGACGGGGCGGTGCCCCGTCGGCTTTGCGGGCAGAAACCACTACAGGATGTTGAGCTCATGGCGGATCTGCTCGAATGACATGTTCTCGTAAGTGAGTACCGCTTGCGCGGTTTGCTGCTGCTGCGCCGCAACGGCAGCCAGCACAAGCGCATTGACGCCCGCCACGAACGCGCAGAACTCGGGAATTCGCTCCTTCAGCGCCGTCGTGACGCCAGTAATTGCATCCAGGATGGGCCGAGCAGTTGACTCCATGTCCTGCTTGACCATTGCAACAATCTTGGGCGCCATGTCCTCGGAAAACTTAGCCGCCACGCCGTCGGACACTTCTGCGACCACGTCACCCACCATGGTCTCGTGAAGCGCGTCCTTGATGGTCGTATTCACGTGCTTAGAGAGCGCGGGCACAACCGTGTCGTTCACGGCGGACGACACCTTGGTCGTACTCACCGGCTGCATTGCGTCAGTGATCGCGCGGATGTCTGCCTCGGTGAGAGTAGGACCGGAGGAGGGTGTTGCGGCTCCCACGTGCGACCCGCCGTTGATGGTTGCGGCGGTGGCAATAGAGGCGGCGGCTGCATCAGAGGCGGCAGCAGCAGCGGCTGCCGCCGCCGCGGCCTCGAATCCTCGCTTGCCCAGGATGCCTACGCCACGGCGGGAGCCAGACGCGGAAGCACCAGCGCTCGGCATACTGCAAGGGAGTGAGGGCACGAAGATCGAGGACGACGGGGTTAGTGGTCAAGTGAGTCGAAAAGACGGGGGTGCACGGAGCAGTGCCGCCTAGCCGTCGGCGGCAGCGAGGGCAGGCAACGACGCGGTGTGTGGCGCGGGGGGAGTGGGGATGGGGGTTGAGCAGCAAAGCCGCGGAGCCGTCTGCAACAGCGAGGGTGCACCACAAAGGGACAGGTGGTGCGGGGGGTGAGGAAGCGTGGACGGTGGCAGCGAAGCAGCAGCCACTGGCTCGTCCTTGTACCAACCAGGGCACGGAGAGGCACGTGCTAGCATCGCGGGAGCTGGCAAGCCAGCTGGGCTGTACCGTTGCGCCAGTCTCCAGGGTGGCAACCAACGGCTGTGGAAGGAGGCAACTTCTCCGCGTAGCGCCGCCGCCCCCGTGCGCAAGCTTGCATTGTGGGGTGAGAGCGTCGGTGCCAGGCGCGCCGCTCACCGAGCTGCGAAAAACGTCACGTCAGCGTTTTAGCGGCGGCAGGCACACAGAACCGCGATAAACACGCCGCATCTTGAGGGGGGGGGAGGAGTATGGCGGCATAGACGAACTGGAGTGGGGTTGGAGGGTCGGCCGATCGATGCAAACGCACGCACGGCACGCTGTGGGTGCTTGGCCGGTCGATGCAGGCGCACGCACGGCACGCTGTGGGCGCAGCGCTGGCAAGTCAGCGGGCTCCCACGAACGCACGAGGTCGAAATGGCGGGGTGCCCGTGGAGAGCGTCTAGGTACTGCAGACTGCATTCAAAAAAGACCTTGAAATAGGAATTGAGGAGATTGCCGTCGTACTTCTGAAGTACATGTCGAGGTGTGTTTTTCACTCTCGGAAGTTGCGTGCCGCTCGTCTGCACACAATCACACTGGGTGTCGCCATACGTCGTTCAACCAAGATAAAGAGAAGTAGGGCGCCTTTACCCTATTGTTAGGAGGGAGACGATGCGCCCTCAACACAGAAAAGCAGAAAAAGTCCATCAACAATCGAGCTCCCTGATCGCCTGGAGCACAGCAAGGGTCCGAGCAGTTGTGCGCACAAGAGTCGTATCCGAAGAAGAGCTGGCACCGCCGTGCCGGCACCCCTCCCCACTGGATCTTTGAGCGGCGCACAGAGAGCAGGGTGCCACAGCCATGTGCCCGCGCAAATGGCTTGACTTCGACACTTGAGGGTAGTTCCCCACAAAAAAAGCCAACGTCGACTAATACCCGGATGGGATTTCCGTCCGGGTCGTTGACGAGCCACCCCGCCGTCGTGCCTACCTTGAGATCGTTTGATATGGCGTGAAGCACCTAGTCGGACGACACTCCGGCTGGCGTGACGCCAATGACGCGCACAGCGTGCCGGCTCACACGATCAGCGACCAGCCACTCGGGATGAATCATGTACACCCCGCCCGCTGACTGGTTGCGGCCGGCCCTGATGATGAAGCCGTCCGCGTAGAACGCCACGCATACTTCCTCGATGGGCACCGTGTCGTCACCCGGGTCACGTACGGGCCTCTGGCTCGTGTAGCATGTCCAAGGATATGCACCCGTCGTGCGCTCATGGTGCGCACGGGCGTCGGTCGTCACACTTGGGTGCACGCTGTCGATATTTACAGCGCGCCCCCCGTCCTCCGCGAGCCACACGAGCCCACCGTTCAGACTGGGCGACATCCAGTGCCGTCCGACGAGCCTTCCGGCACCGATACCGTCACGATTGGTGCACTGGGCTACAAAGTCCCCTGCGTGCACCCCATTGTCCCGCGCCACGCCATGCTCCTTGCCAGCAAAAAACGCACTCTCGACCTTGACTTGGTGCACAATACAGGCGCTTCTTTGTGCAGCACGTAGATTGCTGGTGGCACTGCGTGACGAAGCAGACGCACCGACAGCGGCTGGCGCCAAGCCGTCTCCATGCGAAGCATCGTTGTCACATCCCGCAACAGCGTCTACGGCCATGTCCTCAACATTGCGCACAACGTCGATGAAGTCGCCGACGTGTGTGAGCTTCGAACGCACGCAGAACGTCTTGAGGGTGGCGTCCGACAGCAGTGCGGCAGGGCGGTCCTGGAAAAATGCGGAGTCACAGAACTCAGGCTCCCGTTGCCGGTCCTCCACGTCTCGCTCAGCCGCAGAGAAGAATATCTCGATTGTCTCGTGGAACGCAAAGTCGCGGCGCACATGGACGCCCGGCAGCACATAGGATAAGCCGTCACCCAACGACAAAGGCAAGCCGCACGCACGCATTACTTGGGGTGAAATTGTGGTGTGCACGGCGCTCACGCTTGGAAGATGCTCTGACTCGGCCTTGCCGTCATTAGAGAACGCGCGCGTCACATTGTAGGAGCGCTCTGTGTGATTGGTCTGTCCACACAGTGTAACAAGCCCAAAGAAATCTTGCTTGCGACGGAACATGTAGGTGCCCGGCCACCACTCTGTAGCCTCCTCCTCCCATATACACGCCGTCAAAACGATCATCTCCCACACCCCGGCTCAATTCATCGTCATTGCCTTCGCCCCTCCTCTCGGACTCGTCGCTCGACGATGCACCGGATGTGCTCGAACGAGGCGACCCAAAGGGCGTGGGTACGCCTGAGCAAGAGTCGCCGCCGTCTCCAACCGTTGGGTGCAACCCAAGTGCAGTGGTGGCGACAGCGTGGTCGAGGGCTCCGTCGTCCACTGCGTGAGCATTGTCATCGCTAGAGGCTCCCCCTCGTCCGGTGGAAGGACCTTGGCCACCTCCAGGAACACGCACAGGAGACAAGTGCCGGTGGGAAGCGTCATCTAGACGAGCGTTGGAATCGACGTCGTCGATGGATGCCCCACCAGCAGGCGGGTGTGATGTGGCGGTGCGACGACTACTGCCAGCAGCGAGAGGGCCCGTGCGCGCGGCACGTACAGTATCTGAGCTAGAGCTGGAGTCATACGGCCGCAACACCACGGGCTCTGGCACCTGGGACCGCTGGCGGTAGGTACGCCTCATAGCAGCAGGTGACAATGGCATCACGGCCAGCGGTCGTCGTCGAGCCCGCCATGCGCTCGCCAACCGCGTCGATTGCATTCTATGTAAACGCGGAGTTTCAGAAGAAGTTGTTAATTACACAGGTGGCACGTATTTAATTCATACTCTGAGGAGGTGTATGGTCGCTCTTCAACGCGCCGGCAGCGGCTCTCTCGGTGACAAGGCATCGCTCGGCGCTGGGGCAGTGAACTTCCAGAACGGCCCCACATGACAACGCTATGCTTAGGTAGTGAGCAGGTCCAGAGCCGACAAGTGATGTTTAATCATGCCGACCGCGCGGGGTACCCTTCCGAGCGACTCAAAACCCACCACGCGTTGTCGAGCGAGTGCTTCATTGCATAAGCCCCAGCGTCGAACTCGCAACCTGCTCCACAGCGATGCACAACAAGAGCGCGACGGACAGTGGGCTTCAGCCTCAGAAACAGACGGCAGCCCTGAACTCGTCGGAAAACATGGCCCAAATCAACTGGCTCGTACGACTGTACGATAGCGCATGGTGGGCCATGCATCACCGTGAATAGCCCCACAACGAAGAAGAAAGCAACCAATGGAGATTCGCCACGCCTCACGTCATGGGTGTGAACAGTCCTCAGTCCGGGTGGTCCAGACACGAGCACACTCACAGAGTCGTACACACGCAGAACAACCCCACCGCGAGACACCCTCGAGCGCCACACGATTGCAGTTGTGCTCGACACAAAAGACTCCCCCAAAAGCCGCCCGTCGGCAGGGATGTCACATGTGGGCACTCTCTTGGCGTGCGCACGCCACACCTTTGACGCGTGACTCACCAAGGGAAGGGCTTTGAGGAGAGCAAGCTGCACGCCGCCATGAGCGACCCAGGTTTCATGCACGCCAACATACGCCGGCGACAGCGCGAGGCGGGAGAAAAACTCCGTCTGCTGCATCTGCCTCATCGCTTGGCCAGCGTCGTCGTGCCCGTTGCCCTTGATGATGAACTGCTTCATTGGCTGGTGCGCGCTCTCCAGCGCCAGCTCCGTGGCCGAGGTAGCGCCCACATACGTGCCACAGCTCGCGCATGCGGTGAAGGTTGGGGACATCAATGGCCTTCGCAATTGAGCTAGCGCCAGGACGCTGGCAGAGGCTGATGCACGCTTTGAAGAACTTGTCGAGACGGTCCTCAGGGATACCGTGAGTCCGCATTCGGCACGCCTCTGCGCCGTCCAATTCCGCCCGAGGGGAATAGTAGAGCTCCACCGCCAGACCACGGAGCATGTTGAGCAATTCAAAGCCAAGCGAAAAACAGGTAGAAAGTGGCTCGTCGGTTGTTCGCTGCAGCACACGTGAAAAGGAGAGCGACGAGACGGTCAGCACGGCCGCCCAGTCAGAGATGGTCAAGTTGTTGGTCTTCTTGGTCTTGATGTTGTACACGCGCGTGCGGCGCAGCAGGGAATCTCGCAAGCAGAGTTGCAAAGACATCTCGGCGGCGACGGCTTGACTGTCCGTCAATTCAAGAAAGATGGCAGTGATGAGCTTCTTGGTCATACCATGAAAGAGCAGGTGGTCCGGTGCTGGCAGGATGGAAGGGTGCCCGTCAATGCTACCGGAAGGAAACGATGCACCCCAGTCGTGGAAGATCGACTTGTCCGTTGTCTCGTACAAGCCGAGAGACTTTAGGCCACCTTCAATGTGCTCAGACATCGCACGGGAGACGGGTAATGCAGTGCAGAGAGGGGTGTGCCAAAGGGGTCTCTGGTCCCGGCGCACTGGACCAAAGGTGTCACTGCTCGGAGCCGCCAGACGAAAAAAAAGAGCATCGGCGCCCCCGCGAGCACGACACTGACACTAATGCCGCTTCTGACTTATCTGACAATACTTGCCGGCGCCCCCGTGATTTGGAGTGTAATTTCTCGCCCCCAATTGTCAGTCAGTGACACGAGTACTGCGGTCTTCGGTACAACAGCGCGCGCCTTCGCCGCCTTCGCCATACCTTCGCTACGACGCTCCCGTCCCTATCGACGCCGGGCCTCCCCAACTCTCCCCTCTGCAAAGCCCGACCGCGGCCCCCACCAGCCCGGCCGCCGCCGGCCTCCATCGCGACTGCACGTATGCCTCTGCGGTCATACACACCCTCCTGCAGTACGCGCCACTGCTTATTGCCGCCGGCATTTCCCTGTTGCCGCCCGCCTTTCCGCCGCCAAAGCCGGCCGTCGGCGACAGCCGCCCGTTTCCCCAGGCAGTCGACCTATCATTGCTACCCGCCTCCCCGCCCTGCTATCAAGCGTGGCCGCCCTGCCGACGAGCGGCTCGTCATGGACGGCCCGGATTCAACATCCGACAAGACAGACGGCAGCTTTGGTGGAGCGAGCGACGTCGCTAGTGGCGACAATCACGGCATCGACTCGGTGCAGTCGCTGGCGCGGGCGATGTCGGCGGAGCAGCAAGCGCGACGGCGGACAAATAAGCGTCTTGCCAACCTCGAGTTCCAGTGGCAGCTTTCCGCCGTATCTCTCTCTGGTTTGAGCGCCTTGCAGGACGTCATCCCGATGGACCGCTTCGTACTGGGACGCGCGCTACTGCACTTCATCAACGTAGTGGGGCCACTACTCGGTCGGTGGAGGTCGCTCACCTGGGTGCTATCGCACATGCGCTAGGTATGTCACCTTTGGTGCTCGCCGCTGCTAAGGTCCGGCATTTCGAGCGTAAGAACGAACACGTGCTCACAAGGTTGTTGCTCGAGCAGCACATGCACTCGGACGGTCGCATGTTTTTTGTGCTAGGGAGGGATCGGGCTCGGAGCGAGGTGCGGGTGGCTGTGCGTGCCACCGAGGAGTGGAAAGACCGCAATCTGCGTTTTTCGTCCCCCTTGGAGGAAGAGCGGATACCGTACGCCGTGGTCCCAGCCCTGCCGGGAGCATATCCTGGGGGTTCAGTGTGGAGAGATAGTAGAGCGGCTCGCGAGGACGGTAGGTGTGGAGCAGGCGACGCTGTTGGTAGGCTCCTCGTGTCCGTACCTGTCAGTGTGGTGCAGAGCAAGGCATGGGACGTGGCTGCCCTCCTATAGACCCCGCTGCCAGTGCTTTGTTTTTACATCAACGTCGATTCCTACACTAGTGCATCCCATGTTGCCGCACGGCATTATGGCACAAAGCTCCGCTAGTGTTGAGGAAGCACTTCTATCGAGATAGTTGCCGTACGAAGATGTAGTGAAACATCTGATAAATGCGACCTAATGCGCCGTGTGGCAAACGTGCAGGGGTGGCCTAGTGGAATGGTGGGTCCCTGCAACTTGGATCAGCGCGCGGGCGACCGACGGCGGCGGCCTCACAGCACCCCGGCAAAATCTAGTATGATGAAGCATTGTACTACATCACGTCCATCGCGCACGTGCGCAAAAAAAGGCCCGCGCCCCCCCTCCGTGACCTACCCCACGCGCGTGCGGCTCCCAACACGTCGCCCGTCTCCGTCACATCCCCGCCGGCAAGGCCGCCCCCTTGGCGGCCTCGGCCGCCGCCTTGCGCACCAGCCGTCGCGCATCGGCGTAGCTGCAGCTCCGCGTCAGGGCCAGCGCGTGAATGACGCCATCTCCCCGGCCCTTCCCCCCCCCTGCCCCCCTTCTGCCTCCCCCCGGCGCCAAGCGACAACATCCCGGCGCCACCGCCGCCAGCCGCACGAGCTGCTCAGCCACTTCGGCGGCCAACCACCAGTCGGGCTGCGCCGCCGCCAACGACGCAAAGGCGGCTGGCCACGGGGCGCGCCTGCTGTGCCGTTGCCGCAGCGCCGACCGCACAGCAACGAGGTTGATGGGCAGCTGCACCGCCGCGCACGCGGCGGGCGCGTGCGTCGCGCGTGCCGCCTCCGCCGGCGACGTCGCGTCGCGGTAGCACACGCGCTCGAGGGGGAGGCCCACATCTGCGCCCCCGTCGGCCGCTGAGCCGCCGCTGTGCGCGGCCGCGCCCGCCGCGACGGCCGGCGCCGGTGGCGGTCGCGGCGGGGCGGTCTCCCCCCCACCCCCCCCGACCTTCACCGCCACATCCGCCGCCGCGAGCGCGGCCGTCTCCCCCGCCACCGCCCTCGCCGCCGCGCGGCGGCGTGCGCGGACGCCGCGCGGCAGAGAAGGCGCTCTCCGAGGAGCCGCCGCCGCAAAATGACTACCGCGGGCGACTCAGCCGACACGGGCGAGGAGGTCGCATCGGCGCTGTCGGCGCCGGCGCGGGCCGGCGCCGTCGTCGCGCCGCCGTGTGAGCCTCAGCCGGTGACGCACGCGGAAGGTTGGTGGGCCGCGGGCAGCGGCATCGCCACCGGGACGAGATCCAGCACGGGCACGGGCTTGCCTCAAGCGCTGCCGGCACCACCCGCCAGCCGCAGACCCGCTGCGGCGGGCGGTGTCGTCTAGGGCACGGAAATGGCGGCGACGAACCCAGCTGCGGCGCGGGCGCCGCGTCCGCCACGCGCATACCTAGCGGCACGACAGCGCAAACGACGCCCACGCAAAGCGCGGGCAAGCCAACAACATACAACGCGCCGCCCACCACGTCCAGCGCCGGCGCCGTAGCGACAATAACGCCAGGCACGGCAACACAGCCGGTGCCCGCGCAAAGCGCGGGCAAGCGAGCAACACACAACGCGCCGCCCACCGTGACCGGCGCCCGCGCCGTAGCGACAGGCACGCCAGACACGGTAACACGGCCGGCGCCCGCGCAAAGCGCATGCAAGCCAGCAACACACAACGCACAGCCCACCGCGCCCAGCGCCCGCGCCGTAGCGACACGCAAGCCAGGCACGGCAACACAGCCGGCGCCCGCGCAAAGCGCAGGCATTCCAGCAACACACAACGCGCCAACCACCGCGCCCAGCGCCCGCGCCGTAGCGACAGGCGAGCCAGGCACGGCGACACAGCTGGCGCCCGCGCAAAGCGCAGGCAAGCCAGCAACACACAACGCGCCGCCCACTGCGCCCGGCACCCGCGCCGTAGCGACAGGCAAGCCAGGAACGGCGACACAGCTGGCGCCCGCGTAAAGCGCTGCCAAGCCAGCAACACACAACGCGCCGCCTACCGCGCCCAGCGCCAACGCCGTCGCGGCAGTCGACCCGGGCACGGCAACGCGACCGGCGCTCACGAAAAGCACGTGCAGGGCGAGGGCGGTCCTGTCGGTGGGCATGCAGACGAGATGCGACGCTTGGGCACTCTCGTCAGCTGCTAGCGGGAGGGCGTGAGCACCGGGAGGGCGTGCGCACCGGGAGGGCGTGCGCACCGGGAGGGCGTGCGCACCGGCCCGGGGAGGGCGTGCGCACCGGGAGGGCGTGCGCACCGGGAGAACGTGCGCACCGGGAGGGCATGCGCACCGGGAGGGCATGCGCACCGGGAGGGCATGCGCACCGGGAGGGCGTGCGCACCGGGAGGGCGGTTTGAGCGCACGAATTTCTTGTTTCATTTCGGAATGCCCATCTTACAGTACTCTCTTACATTAGCTTCCGCTTCAGCCTATCAGAGAGCGACAATTCTGACGAGCGAAGAATCCAGTGTCACTGATCACTGCAAGGCTGGGACTGGGTGCCATTTTCTCGGTGTCGCGACCACGCACAGTTGGGCCGGCTCGCCGCCGGGCTTTCACGCCAACCATCCGACACCGGCTGCGATAGCAGCCGTCCACTGCAACTTGTTCTCCTTGCTCACTCCGCGTGGCACTACCACCACGACCACGACCACCACCACCACCACCATCCGTGGTGGCGGCGGCGGCGGCGGCGGCGGCGGCGGCGGCGGCGGCCGTGCCCCACCAAGAGATCGTGGCCCCTGAGAGGGCGCAGCCGCCGAGAGGGCGCGGCCGCCGAGAGGGTGTAGCCACCGGGAGGACATACCTGCAGGCCCGTGGGAGGCCGCATCCGGCTCATGTAACTCCTCCTGATAGACAAGCCCTATGCGCTCAAGCTTCGCGGCGGACCATGGTCCGCCGTTGCCACGAACGCACCCGATGTGTACCCTCCACAGAGCAGTGCAGGAGGCAGGATTTCTTATCTCGTCGCTGTTCGAAGCATAAAACCCACACGCGGTGTATAGATCCAGAGTGCGCGCGCGCCGTGGTACAGAGGGTACCTTCCAGCGTGTACTGCACTTCCACACGCATCGGCGTCGACGCCAACCATGACGCCACCTACCACTCGCTCTTTGCCTCGCGCAGCTGGCCCTTCAACGGGGCCTGTTCATACACCCGCAACCTCAACACCTGCCCCTCCACCCTCTGCAGCTTCCACTCCCCTTCCACCTCACTCTGACCTCCGCCGTCCTGCGAGCCGGCGGGCCCCGCGCCCTTGGCGCCCGCGCGGCAGCAAGGGGAGGGGGTCCCACTCGTCCGCTGAAGCGACTGATGCAGCACGTCCCCGCCCGCGTGCGGCGACTTGGTCGCCGCCGGCGCCTTGACGTCGTCGACCGCCCGGTGGCGGCGGGCGGCGGCGGTGGCGGCAGATGCCCGACGACCGAGCGGTCGGGGCACGGCCACGCCCGCTGGTACACGGTGACGCGGGGGCTAGCCGCGTCGGCGGCTGCGGCGGTGTGTGGGGGCGCGCGGGAGCGGCGTGGCCGCCCGCCGGAGCGACCGTGGGCGGGGAAAGCGCCGCCGCCGGCCGCCGCCGCGTGGCGCGGGGCGCGCCGTCGGCGACGCGCGCCGTGCCGTTGGCGGGGGCGGGCAGCTCGTCGGGCGCGTCGACGGGGGCGTCGGACGGGTGGCGCAGCGCCTCGCCCGACGCGTCGTCCGACAGCTGGTTTGTGTTGGACGCCGCCGACGGCGGCGACGCGGTGTGGGTCATCCCGCCTGTGGCGGGCACCTGCGGCGGCGGTGGCGGCGGCGGCGACGGCGGCGGCCGCGGCGCCGCCTCCGTCAGCTCCGATGGCGACGGCGGCGACGGTGACCCGCCCGCCCTCTTCACCAGTGACCCCGCTTTGTTCCGCCTCATCCTCCACACCGTAGCGGCGGTGACGGCCCCCCCCGCCCCCCCCTCGGCGCGCGTCACGGCCGTCGGGGTGGCGATGCGGCTCGCCCACGGCAGCACCGCGTACGGGCGGCTGGTTCGGGCGCTGTCGGCGCTCGTTGCCGCCGGCGCTGTGGCCATTGGCGACAAGCTGGTGGCTGTCGCGCCGCCGCCGGTGGCCGCGCCAGTGTGCGTCAACGCCACAGGGGCCGACGGCGGCGCGTCCGTCGTGGTGGGCGTACGCGCTTGGGCGGGCGACGCCGGCCTCTACGCGCCCCACACAGGGTCGGGGGGGATCGCCATTGACGGGTGGGCGGCGAGTACCTACACGACGGCGGTCGCACCGCGCCTCGCAGCCGCGTTGTTGGCCCCGGTGCGCGCCGCGGCGGGGGTGGGGCTCGGCCGCTGGGTGGGGGGGGGGGGGCTGCCACGGATCGGGGGGGGGGGGGGGGGGGGGGGGCTGCCGCAGGGGGCGGGCGGGGGGGGGGTGTGGGGGCTGCCGCAGGGGGCGGACGTGGTGACGCTGGCTTGATGGGATCGGATGCCCAATTCGGGCGGTGCTGTCCGTCTGTACAGAACTGAGAACGTCTTGGGGACTTGACCCGCAAAACTGTCCCAGAGACGGATGGCTCCGCGCTGCCGTCCTCGTGGGGCGGTGGATATCACCTCTCCGTGGCGGGTGGCTGCCGCCACCAGCGCCGACGCGCCTGCACGAGCGGCCGTGGTGAGGCGGCGGGGGATGGGGGCTGGCTGAGAGGCGAGGACCACCCGCAGCCGCATGCTGCGGACCTGCAGGCGGCCGTTGGGGCGGCGCAGGGCGAGGCCAAGGCGCGGGCGGGGCCGGCCGGCGCCCCCGCCAAAACGCGTGGGATTTACTGGAAGAGCCGCACGCTGACATTGACGCCGTCGACTTGGGCGCCGCCATAGCCCTTGTCCATGGAGATGCGCTCCGCCTCCTCGGCGCAGCGCATGAGCACGAGCACCTGCATGCCATCCGAAAAGAACCGCACGAGGCGCCACGCGTCGGGCGGCGGGAGGGGCGACGAGCACCCACGCCACCACACAGCCCCCGCGTCCAGCGCGACCGGCGGCGACACAAGGCAGGAAAAAACATTGTCGACGTGTGAGTGTGCTGCGCTCCGTCCTCGGCCCGGGCCGATGCGACGTCTGCCGGGGCAAAGCCACCGCGCTGCTGGCACTGGCGCCACCACACCCGCCCCCGCCCCGCCCCCGAGCGACCGCGTCGACCGACTGCCGGCGCGCCGCCGGCCGGCGCCGCTGCGCGCCGCCCGCAATGGCC
>ENA-ORXT01005729-ORXT01005729.1-marine-metagenome-genome-assembly--contig:-NODE-5729-length-12032-cov-4.317273_pt1 | contig 12032 bp, 10 predicted proteins | sample MGYA00237868_ERZ511482 | MGnify/ENA metagenome assembly ERZ511482 | reverse complement strand
AAAATTAACTTCAAACTTTTTAAACCTTAAAAACCTCAACCTCAACTTCAAAAATTAACTTCAAACTTTTTAAACCTTAAAAACCTCAACCTCAACTTCAAAAATTAACTTCAAACTTTTTAAACCTCAAACTTAATTTTTAATTTTTAATTAAATAATGAATTCTAAAATTGAGGTTGAAGTTGAGGTTAATTTTTGAAGTTAATTTTTAAAGTTAAAGTTGAGGTTACTATGTTTTCTTTTTCCGCTTATTTATCATTGACATTCCAATAGCTATTAATTCTTCACATTCTAAAAAAAGTGAGGTTCGTATTTTCTTTTCACCCAAATTGAGGTAAACCAGCACTTTTATACATCCCCTAGACTCTTTCAACTCTTTTAGTACAATACTCATTTTGTGAATATAATCTCTGTCAGTGACTGTTCCTTGCGCTTCCCCATAATTGAGAACAGGGCTACCCGATGATCGAATCAACTGATTCCTATAATAGATAGCAGTGTATGTATCAGGGAGTTTCTCTGAAAAAATAGCGGTCTCGCCTGCAAATCTAACCAACCGATCTTCATAGTCGTAAATCTTTTCAAATCCGTTCATGTTGTTGTTTTTCTAATTTTAATGAGGTTGAAGTTATACAATAAAATTTAAAGTTAATTTTTGAAGTTGAGGTTTCTAAAATTGAAGTTGAAGTTAATTTTTGAAGTTGAGGTTTCTAAAATTGAGGTTGAAGTTAATTTTTGAAGTTGATGTTAAAATTGAGGTTGAAGTTAATTTTTGAAGTTGAAGTTTAAAATTGAAGTTGAAGTTGAAGTTGAAGTTCAAAATTGAGGTTCCCTATCCTTTCCATTTAATATTGCATCCAATACTTGGTATTTGAGTAAACGATATGGGCTGTCCAGCTAAAATTTCATCCAATGCCTTACGCATATCACTTCCATCATTGGGTTTGCTGTTTCCTGGGCGAGAAGCATCAAGTTGTCCCCTATACACACAAATATTTTGTTCATTAAAGATAGAGAAATCGGGTGTACAAGCAGCTGTGTAAGCCTTGGCAACTTCTTGGGTTTCATCGTATAAATAAGGAAAAGGAAACGATTTTTGACTTGCCAAATCAGCCATTTTATCGGGACCATCTTGGGGATAATTCAAGACATCGTTGCTCGATATGGCGATTAAGTTGACGCCTTTGGATTTGTAGTCATGTGCCAAAGATATGATTTGGTCTAAGACATGAATCACAAAAGGACAATGATTACACATAAAGACCACGATGGTGGCTTTTTCACCTTTTAAAGAATCAATATTTTCCAGTTTTCCAGTTACCACATCAGGTAGTTCAAAATAGGGAGCTTTATAGCCCAATGGGATTTCTATTGTAGGAGTTCTTGCCATTTTTTAGGGGTTTAGGGGTTTGGTTTTAATAAAAACATAAAACTTACAAAACATTTAAAAGCTTACTTTTATAAATGTTTTACAAATTTTTACTCGTATTATCATTAAAGACTTTTACAACACATTCTAAAATTCTAAAATCACTCATTAACATGCCAAAACTACCAAAAAATTTAAAAAGAACCATTGTTTATGAAAGCGATTGGATAAAATTGTGTCTTGATCGGGTCGAAATGCCAACGGGGACGATTATAGATCCTTACCACCAACTGGTTTTTCCTTTTGAATCGGTGGTCGTGTTGGTATTAAATGAACAAGGAGAACTGTGTATGATTGAGAGTCTTCGGTACTCTACTCAAACGGTTGAATGGGAAATTCCTGCTGGGAGAATAGAAAACAATCAAACAATTGAACAGGCTGCCGTTAAGGAAGTAGCAGAAGAAACAGGTTATCGTTTGGATCAAGTCAAATACCTTCAATTTTATAATCCATCAAATGGGATGTCGAATGAAGTTATGCATGTAGTTTGGGGAAAGGCTGTTGAAAAATTAAACACAGGCATTGATACCGATGAAGTGGAAGCGGTTTATTGGAAAAATGAAGTAGAAGTACGACAAATGATTCGGGAACGTAAAATTAAAGATGGCATTTCTTTGGTTCCTATTTTGCTTTGGTTAAATAAACTATTTTAATCAATGGAAATATGATCAGAAGAACAATACTTAAATATTCGTCAATTATTTATAGTATTGTCTTATAAAAGCCAACTAAAAACGATTTGCCATTGTTATCTTTGTAGTACATTTTGAAAAAACTAATTTCCATATTATTGATTGGGTTGCTGCTTGTTTTAACTTGTAGTGAAACAATGTTGTTTTCAGCATTTAAGCTCAACCAAACATCTATTATCGAGAAACTTTGTATCAATAAAGAAAATCCCGAAATGAAATGTGATGGAAAGTGTTACTTGAAAACTCAATTAAAAAAAACAAATAAAGAAGACTCTTCTCCAAATCAAATTCCTTTTGAATTGGTACAAGAGCTCTCTGATTTTTGTCAAGACTTTATTATTACTACTTTAGACCATACTCCTTTATCCGCCTCTATTAAATGGATTAATTACAAAGAGTATCTTCCAGCTTCGTTTCCACTTCCAATTTTGCAACCTCCTCAATTATAGCGTGCACTAGCTTATTAATAGCCCGCACAGCTCCAACTTATTTCTTGTTTTTTTATGATTGTTTGTATCTCAAACACAGTCTGTTTAATCAGTGTCTGTCCTTGGTTTCATACAATCAATTACCTTGTTTTGCCTATTATCTTGGTGCAACTTATTGCTTCTCAATAGTTTTATTGAGGATGTTAATTCACCACAATAGCTGGCAATACTCTATACTTTATTTAATGCTAAAACATTTATTGTTTATAGGCTTTATGCTTATAAATGGCTCCCTATTTGCCTGTGATTCATGTGGCAATAGTGGAATGTCTAGTACTGGTATTCTTATGGGTCTCCAGAACAATACGTTTGGGCTTCAATACCGTTTTGCCCATTTTGAGTCTGCTCCAAACATAGGTTCGTCTGCCGATTATTTTCACCAATTGGATTTGAGTGGTAGTCTGTTTGTTAACCCCAGATGGAAGGTTGGTCTCTCTGTTCCAATAAAATACAATTATCGGCTTCAACAGGGCATTCGACAGCCTTTGTCTGGGATTGGTGATGCTGTGGTACTAAACACCCTCATTCTTTTTAACAACAAACCTTTGAAGAAAAATCGGATCATTTATCTGGATGTTGGTTTGGGTGTTCAAATGCCTACTGGCAATTACAATCCGAATATCCATCAAGAAGGTTTGCCTGAAAACTTCAATCTTGGAAAAGGTAATTGGGGAATGCTCTTACGAAGTAATGTTCAGTATAAAAAAGACCGATTTGGCTTGGTCCTAATCAATGCTTTTTTAGCCAATAGTAAAACCAATATCGATTATCTTTTTGGCCATCAATTCAACAGTTCCCTTTCGTTGTTTTATAAAATTTTAGAAAAAGACGACTTCCACATAACGCCATACATCGGCGGTTCTTTTGAGTCTATACGGACAGACTTATATGCAGATAACAACAAAGTTCATGGTACTGGCGGAACTGGCTTATTGGGTACAGTTGGTTGCCAAGTAGGCTTGAGTAACCTAGTAATTGGCGCAGGAATACAACAACCTATTTATCAGTCTTTTGCTCAAGATGAAGTGCTTGCCAAAGGACGACTTTCTTTTGATTTAACTATATTATTTTAAAACGAGTATTTAGAAAATAAATACTGATAAAAATTTATTTACTATGAAAAATTTATGGATTTTAATTTTATTAACCGCATTCATTCCTTTTACCTCTTGCGATAAAGACGGTGAGGGTCACAATCACAATGATGATACAGAAACAGAATACCATGCCCATATTATGAAGCCAGCAGATATGTCGGAATTTATGGTTGGAGATACCATGCACCTTCATATTGATTTTGAGGAACATACTGGTAAAACCATTCACCATGTAAGTGTTATTATCTCTAAAAAAGATGGTGATGAAATCATTTATAACAAGCCAAATGATAAGCACATTATGGAAGACAGTGGTTCTTACGAATACCACGATGACTTCGTTTTAGATGTCGATGGTCATTCCGATTGGATATTGGAAGCAAAAATCTGGGGACACGAAGCTGGTTCTTCTGAAGTAGTGGAAACCATTGGGTTTCACGTTCATCCAAATTAATAAATTAAAATAACCCACACCTACACCTGTCAGGTTTTTAAAACCTGACAGGTGTAGGTGTGGGGGTGTGGTTTATTTGTTTAACTACTGAAATACAATTTCAGTACGGCGATTTTTCGCCCTTCCTTCTTTGGTTTCATTGTCAGCAATTGGATTGGTTTCTCCTTTGCCAATGGCATTTATTCTGTTGGCAGCTATTCCATTTCCTACTAGATAATTGAGTACCGAATCGGCTCTTTTTTGAGACAACTTTAAGTTTGACGTGGGTTCCCCTACATTATCGGTATGTCCTTCTACCACAATTTTCATCGTAGGACTGGATGACAACAACGACAACAATTTATCCAGTTCAGAAAAAGAAGTGGGCAATAGTTCATAAGAGCCCGAATCAAAAAACACATTTTCCAATACCAAATTTTCTATGACGGTTTCTTTAATTTTACTCAAAGGAATGTCCAATAAAAAGGCTTCCGCCTCACTCTTCTCTTCCAAAGAAAAATTATCGGAATAAAAAACATATCCTTTCTTCTCAACGGCAAAAGCATAATTTTTACCAACAGGCAATGAAATGATAAAAGTACCGTCGGGATTGCTTTCTATAGTAGAAACAACGGTTCCTGACGCCACATCGGTAATACTCACATTCGCATTGAGTTTCACATTATTGTCTCCTGCATCAAAGATATTTCCCTGAACATAAGTCGTAAAAACTGGTTGAAGTTGTTCTGGTAATTCAAACGAAAACAAATCAAATCCTTTCCCGTTTACATACTGCGAATAATAGGCGGTTGTCCCATTGGCATCAACAATAAGGCTGTTCTCGTTTTTTGAGGTATTAATAGGATAGCCGAGATTCTCGGGAGCACTCCAAGTACCATCGAGCTTTTTACTTGCTTTAAACAAATCGGCATCGCCCATACCCAAATGACCTTTTGAAGAAAAATAAAGGGTTTGTCCATCGGGATGAATAAAGGGACATTGCTCGTCTTCAGGCGTATTGATTTCGGGACCTAAGTTTATAGGTCGCTGCCATTGATTGTCTTTTAACTCGCTCACCCAAATATCAATTCCTCCTTCGCCTCCAGGTCGTTTACTGGCAAAATAGAGCTGCTTACCATCGGCAGAAATAGAAGGCTGTGATTCCCAATGACGGGTATTTATGGGCAATCCAATGTTAAACGGAACAATCCATTTACCATTTTTTTTATACGAATAGTAAATATCAAATCCCCCAGGATTTAACGGGTCATTAGCGGCATAAAACAGGCGATTTCCATCGGGAGAAATACTCAAAGCACCTTCTTGCGAGCTTTCCTTGTTAATGGGTTCTTCCAAATCAAAAGGCGTTTCCCACTGTCCATCTACTTTTTGAGTTACAAAAAAGTCCTCATTTGCCGTTCGCCCCTTTCCTATTTTTCTGGTAAAAAACAACTGCTCCCCATCAATAGTCAAAGTAGGTAAATATTCATCGTCCGTAGAATTTACCACATCCCCCAAAGAAGTTGGATTAAACTCTACTGGGCTTTTCACTGCTTTAATCCTAAATTCACAAATTTCTTTATACTGTTTCAATACCATTAATATTTTCTCAGGCGTATTTCCGCCATTGATTGCCTGATCAAATTCAGCGATTGCCTGTTGATAATCGGGGCGTTTCATCTCTACCAAACCCAATTGATAATAAACTTTCCACATTGACTTTTCCTCAAACTCACCTATTTTCCTATAAGTATCTTTGGCTGCGTCGTATTGCTTCAACTCTGTTTGCAGCTTACCTTTTAGCGCAATCGCCTCAACAAAAGGAGCATGTTTTTTTAATGCCTTATCCAATGACTCCAAAGCCAATAAAGTATCGCCTTCTATGTATTGAATACGCGCATCTTGAAAATACTTATCGGCTTTTGCTGGAATACCCGTTTTTTGCGCTAAAACGGTACAACTAGAATAAAAAACGCTTGATAACGTGAATAAAATTAATAATAGGTTCTTTGTCATTCTTTTTATTTTTTAGGATCTCCCATGCGGCGCAACAGTATTTAAACAACAGCTGCTCGTATTTTGACTAATTTTTCCAACAAAGGTTTTAATTGGTCCAATGGCAACATATTGGCACCGTCAGACAGCGCTTCAGATGGACGAGGATGGGTTTCTATAAAAAGACCATTGACTCCTGTTGCAATTCCCGCCTTCGCAATGGTTTCTATAAGAGCCGGTTTGCCTCCCGTTACGCCACTCGCTTGGTTGGGCTGTTGCAACGAGTGTGTACAATCTAATACGACAGGAACTTGAAAAGATTGCATTTCGGGAATACCCCTAAAGTCTACGACCATATCTTGAAAACCAAAAGTGGTTCCTCTTTCGGTTGCCAAAACCAGATCATTGCCCGACTGTCTGACCTTATCAATCGCAAACTGCATAGCAGCAGGCGCCAAAAATTGTCCTTTTTTAATATTGACCACCTTTCCTGTTTTAGCAGCAGCCACCAATAATTCGGTTTGACGACATAAGAAAGCAGGAATTTGAATCACATCTACCCATTGACCTGCCCAAGTCGCTTCCGCTACAGAATGTACATCGGTGGTGATGGGAAGGTCCAATTTTTCACGAATTTCCTTTAAATAAGTCATCGCCAATTCGTCTCCAATGCCCGTAAAAGAGTCCAAACGACTTCGATTGGCTTTTTTATAGGAGGCTTTAAATATATAAGGGATTCCCAGTTCTTGGGTAATTTCTTTGACTTTTTCAGCAATTTCAAACAACAAATCACGATTCTCAACTGCACAAGGGCCTGCAATCAAAAAAAATTGTTCGTTTTTATTAAAAATAGAAGAAAAAGTAGTCTTAAAGTCAGAATGTAAAGTCACAGTTAAATAATTTTAGAAAAAAGCTTTCTAGATTGATACTCAATGGCATAAAGGCTATCTTTGCAGCTTGATTTTTTGAAAAGAACAAGGAAAAGAATGTCGGATACCAAGCATATAGATACATTTATTGACAACAACGCAACCTCTACAATCATCAAGCGTGGCAAACAAATTTACAAAGCTAACGAATGGTCTCTTGATTCTATTGACTTAGACAACAAAAAGATGACTTTTCGTATGGATAGTTCTTCTAGGGATGAGGATTATCAGGTTGAAATTACCAACTATAATATTGAGACCTTAGACAGTTCCTGTACTTGTCCTTATGATTGGGGTCCTATGTGTAAACACGAAGTCGCAGCACTCATGGTGGTCAAGCAAGAGTTGGGAAATGGGACTTTGTCTTCTAATAAAGAAGAGCAAATAAGCAATGTGGCAGTTGCAACTGTAGAACAAAAAAAGGTCGAACTTCAGAATTTTACGACCATTCCATTAAAGAATATTAGTGGATTATTAACGCTCTCCAACACCAATTCTAGATTTGTGAGTAGAGGAGAAACCTTTGTCAAATTTGGATATGTCAGTAAATTGTTGGTCGAAGACCTTCAGACCATCGTTCATGTAACCGATGGTGTTAAACAATTTAATGTCAATTTCAAAAGAACACAAGATGAAAGCCTCTTAACGACATGTACTTGTCAAAAAACAGAATACAATCTTTGTGAACACAAAGTAGCGGCACTCTTGTACATCCGTCAGTTAAAAGGCGAACACTTTTTTGAGTACCTGAGAGACTACTCTGACGACAAAGCCAAGTTATTGGAGGATTACGGCTATAAATTAACCGATGAATGGGAAGACAAATTTCAGTTTTATTTTCACGAAGGCGATGTAAAAATCAAGGTCAAAGACCCCACCATTCTTCAGATTAGTAAGCCATCTTATTGGAACAAATTGGCAGCGTCGATTGCACAACCGACCAAGCCTATTCCACTACTATCTTCTAAGCAACAGTCTGCTACTCAAGACCTTACGCTGGGCTTTGGAATCGTTTTTACTAAATCGGATACCGATGTTCCAGGCTTTGAAATCAAACATTTGGTTGGAAAAACCAATATTGATGGCAACCAATTTAAAAGCAATCTTGCCTTTTTAGAAGATTGGGATGTTTCGGAACAATATGTCTTTTTTGACAAAGAAGTTCAAGCAATCAATGAAAAGTTGAGGTGGTTGAACATTCAAAAAATTGCGGAGCGGTTGAATAAAAGCGCTATGCAATTTTATTTTACCAGAACCAACGAGCCAGATTTTATTCAGGTTCAACAGCATATTTTAGCGCTGTTAAATGACCTTCAACCACTCATTGTCAATTATATAACAGGTATTGTCATACCTGGAAATGGTAAGGACATCAGTAATTTTACAGAGCTGAATTGGAGTAAAGAAAGCATAGAGCCCAAGTTTACATTTGTGGAAGAAGATGTGTTCTTTAACTTGAGCCTACAACTGTTTTACCAGGATCAAGAAATTGCTTTTGCAGATGTACAAAAAATAGGATTTCTATTTTATAAATATCATGATGAATTGTTGTTGGTGGACTCTGTACATACCGCCATTTTATTAGAAGCTTTCAAAAAACAATCCAACATACGCATTCACCAAAGTCAGTTTTTTGATTTTTACAATGCCTTATTGCAACCATTAATGCGACAGCATGCAGTGGATATCCAAGTTAATTTTACCACAGAAAAGGTAAGTAGGGCGGCTAAGAAAGTATTGTATATTACGGAAGCAGAAGATATGCTTATTTTCACCCCAAAAATACAGTACGGCACCCACGAAGTCATACCCAATGGACAAGAAACCATCTTAGAGAAGAAAGAAGATGTCGACAATGTTATTTTAGAAATAGAGCGAGATTATGAAGTAGAAAAAGAGTATCTGGATTTGCTCTGTGGTCTTCATCCTGTTTTTAGTAAAGAGTCCAATGTGGGTGTTTATCCAATCAGTACTTATGATGTATTGAAAAAAAGCTGGTTCTTTATTGCTTTTGAAAAATTAAGAGAAGCCGATATTGAAATATTTGGCTTTGAAGATTTACAGCAATTCAAATACAATACCAATCGCCCTGATTTTAGCATTATTTCTTCTTCTGGAATCGATTGGTTCGATGTGAAAATCAAAGTAAGTTTTGGTGAGCAAATAGTGGACTTGAAGGTTATCAAGAGAGCTATTTTACGCAACGAAAACTATGTTCGTCTGGGAGATGGAACGTTGGGTTTATTGCCTGAAGAATGGCTTAAACAAAACGAGACCTTATTTAAAATAGCCGATGTCAAAGGCGACAAACTTCAAGTATCTAAGCTGCATTTCTCTTTGATCGATGCGCTTTATGAAGGAACCGACGAAGAAAACACTTTGTCAAATGAGATTTTCGAGAAAAAGCAAAAGCTTTTATCTTTTGACAAAATGGGCAATTATGAAGTTCCTAGTGAGGTGCAAGCAGATTTAAGAGATTATCAAGAAAGCGGTTTTAATTGGATGTGTTTTCTCCATGAATTTGGTTGGGGAGGTTGTCTTGCCGACGATATGGGTTTGGGTAAAACACTTCAAATTCTTACCTTTTTACAGCACATCAAAAACCAAAGCAACACCCAGCGACCCAACCTCGTTATATTGCCTACTTCACTTATTTTCAACTGGCAAAATGAAATAGAAAAATTCTGTCCAGACTTGACCTACATCATTCATAGAGGTAGCGATAGAAACAGAAACCCCGAAGTATTCAACGACTATGATTTGATTTTAACGACTTATGGAATTCTGGTCAGAGATATTGAGTTACTGACTGATTATATGTTTAATTACATTATTTTAGATGAATCCCAAGCGATTAAAAACCCCAATTCTAAGAGATATAAAGCAGTTCGTTTGCTCAAGTCTTATAACAGAATTGCCTTAACTGGAACACCTGTTGAAAACAACACCTTTGATTTGTTTGCTCAAATGAATTTCTTGAACCCTGGTTTATTGGGCAGCCTACAGTTTTTTAAAGAAGAGTTTTCAAAACCAATTGACAGAGGTGGCGATAAAGAAAAAGTAACTCAGTTGAAGAAAATGGTTTTTCCTTTTTTATTAAGAAGAACCAAGAAACAGGTAGCCTCGGAGCTTCCAGAGAAAACGGAGTCTATTATTTATTGTGAAATGGGCACCAAGCAACGAAAGGTTTATGAAGCCTATAAAGATTTGTATCGTGAAAAGATTTTATCTAAAATGGACAACGAAGGCTTGAATAAGTCGAGGTTCTTTATTTTGGAAGGCTTAATGAAATTGCGTCAAATTTGTGATGCGCCAGAACTGGTTGGAAACATTCAGGGGATTTCTAATGCACCTAGTGTAAAAATAGATTTGTTGACTGAACACGTTCAAGAAAAAACGGGCAACCATAAGATATTAATATTCAGTCAGTTTGTTAAAATGTTGAAACTGATACGAGGAAACCTAGACAATCTTGGTGTTGATTACGAATATCTCGATGGTTCTACTGCGCCAAATGCTAGGGCGCAAGGGGTAGAACGATTCCAAAACGACGACAACTGTAGAGTGTTCTTAATCAGTTTGAAAGCGGGTGGTTTTGGATTAAATCTAACAGCAGCAGATTACGTCTACTTGGTTGATCCTTGGTGGAATCCTGCGGTAGAGATGCAAGCAATTGACAGAACTCACCGCATTGGGCAACATAAGAATGTTTTTGCCTATAAGCTGATTTGTAAAGATTCTATTGAAGAGAAAGTAGTCGTTTTACAGAATAAAAAGAAAAAACTGGTTACTGATTTGATTTCGGCAGAAGGCTCCTTTTATAAGTCGTTGGATAGAAACGATATTGAAGCGCTCTTTAGTTAGGCGATTTTAAGAACTCGAGAATTAGGAGTAAGACGACTAACTTCGCCAACGCTTCTAAAGCCTTAGCTGCTCAAATACAAGCTTACCAACGCTTCGTTTTTGGTTTGTTAAATACCATACTATAAAATGACCTCTAGTTGGTAAGACTATGAAGATGTTTAAGTGCTCAAACAGATAAGAAGAATCTTATAATTTTTTTGTTCCCCCTTGTTATTTCCGTAAAATGAGTTATTTTTGGTAGTAGAAAGCGACAAGTTATGGAGATGAATAGAAATTATTATCAGAAAGTGGTAGCGGTTTTGCAAAAAAACCAACACCTAGTTGGTCAATTATTTGACTTTGACTTTAATAAAACACCACTTTTAATCAGTAATAACAGCGATACCAATACTGATTTGGCTACTGTTAATACCACAAACACAAAAGAATTTTCTCTTTATGCCAAACAACTATTGGCAAAGCATAATGCTGTAGCGAGTGTGGGTGGTTATTTAGAAGAACGTGTGATTTACAGAGGGCGACCACTCTTTGATCAAGACAATCGTTGTATTCATTTGGGGATTGACATCAATACAAAGGCGGGCGCAACTATTTTTACGCCTTTAGACAGTCGGGTGCACAGTTTTGCAGACAATGACCGAAATGGTGATTATGGTCCAACCATTATTTTAGAACATGAATTAGACAACCTCACTTTTTATACCCTTTATGGTCATTTAAGTCGCAACAGCCTTATTGGTTTGTCTAATAAAACCATTCTTGCCAAAGGAACACCTTTCGCACAATTGGGCAGATCTTCCGAAAACGGCAATTGGCCTCCACATTTACACTTCCAACTTATTTTGGATATGGGCAAACACTCTGGTGATTTTCCTGGGGTTTGCACGCGTGAACAGTTGGAGCATTTTCGCTACATTTGTCCCGATCCCAATTTGATTTTACAAATTGATTTGTTGGAGAAGACTACTCAGGTTTAAAAATATAGATTTGAGACGACATCGTTCGCTAAAATCAAAGTCTCCAATTTATAGCAAGCCTAAATGCAAATAGAAAATTAAACTCAAAACCCATATATTGTCAAATATGTTTTGTATCGCTATAGTAT
>ENA-ORXT01005728-ORXT01005728.1-marine-metagenome-genome-assembly--contig:-NODE-5728-length-12032-cov-8.666667_pt1 | contig 12032 bp, 19 predicted proteins | sample MGYA00237868_ERZ511482 | MGnify/ENA metagenome assembly ERZ511482 | reverse complement strand
CCGGCCGCCGCCGCCGCCGCCGCCGCCGCGCCGCCGCCGCCGGCAGCGGCGGCACGTCGACGCCGGGGCGGCCGGGGAGGCGATGGCGACGGACAGACACCCCGCCCGCGAGGATGCGGGGATAAAGTGGCGGTGGGGCAAAGGCGAGGCGGTGGGCGTTCATGGCGGAGGGGTCGGGCGCCGGTCGCGGCGGCGGCGTCGACCGCCACGACCACGATGGGGTTGACGCGCGCGCGCGAGGGAGGTGGATCTCGGGGGTTTGGAGCTGGAGCGGAGGACCCGGGGGACTACTTGATCCATCCGACGCTCCCGACGGCTTGTACAGTCGGTGTCCAATATTATCCGCACACTTTTGGCCGAAAATTCTCATGGCACTCCTGCGTCCCGATGTGGCTCAGTGACACCATTTGCCCGATCCGTCACACATAACAGCGCTAAGTGCCCGGGCAGGGTCGCGATATGAACCCCCCTCTCTCAGTCAGAGTGAGGACAGAAACTCCAACAGACACCATGACGGGGTCCCCGAGACGTCCTCTATCGGCTAGTGAACGCACCACGGCCGTCACCCTGCTCGAACACGGCAAGTCGCTCGGCACGATTGGTACACTTTCGGGCCGTAGCCGAAGCCCCATCGCCTACGTGGCCAAGATGGTTCGTCAAGCGGGGGGCGGCTCACGATTCGAAAAGCATGGTCTTCCAAAGGCACTGACGGACCGCGAGTGCCACAGCGTCAAGCGGGTTGTCGGCGAGAGTCGCTTTATCTCCGTCCTCGCCGCCACGGAAACAATTAGCCTCACGCACGCCCCGGCCGGTGGCGGGCCCAACAACGGTCCTGTGTCAACCTCTACGGTGCGGCGAGCTCTCTGGGCTATGGGGTATGCGCCCAGGGTCCCTGCCAACCAACCCTTCCTGTCGGCTACAACATGCAGAAGCGCCTCTCTTGGTCTATTGAGCGGCCGGGCTGGACTGCTGAGTCAGCCTTGGTATCCTTAACGAACGAGAGCTCCTTCCTTGTGCGCTCAAGCTCCGGCGGGCGCGTGCGGCGCCAGTCGGGCGCACGCGTCGTTTGCACCAAGGACTGACCACACCACGGCGTCAAAATCGAGGGCTGCGTCTGATCACAATATTGCTGTCTTCCCAATTTTGGCCGATCCCGTCAACGTCAAGAGGGGTGATCAACAGTGTGGAACAGCGTCTTAGCCATCCACTCAGCCGGATAAAGTCGATTGACCAATGGGCAGTTGACCCAGACCCCTTCTTGACTTTGACCACACCGGCCAAAATTGGGAAGACAGCAATATGATACAGAGTCTTCCCATCGACGGGAAAGTGGGGCGCATACATAACCTCCCCCCCCCCACCTCAGTGGCGTTCTGAACAGAGGTGCGCGCTCGACACGCGCTCCCACGATCCACGTCAGCACGTCGATGGCCTGCTCAAATTGACTTTTGGGCCATGCCGCCTCTCGCGGCGCATTATGCGGGGTGGGGGGTGGCGGTTCGCTGAGCCCCCGGCGCCCCCACCCGCTCTCACAATGACCCGGAAGCAGTCCGATCCAGCTGCGATAGGTGTCCCAGACGGTCGAAATTCAAAATTTGTGCGTCAGTGACGTCCCAGCTCCGTCCGGTAGGCACCAACGTCGTCGCGACGTCCTCTTCCCCTGCCACTCCCAGCGGATTCGCGCCAGCGTCGTGGTTCCACACTTTAAACTGGTCTGTACCAACGCGCCCGACGGCGACTGACAATGCGGTGACACCGGTTCGCGCAAGCCCCGTGGGGACAACCGATGCCGTGGCTTCTGGGTTCTCCGCACCGCTGTCCTCAATTGGGTCAGACGGGGTTCCGCAGCTGGGCGGGGGTGCCCCGGCTGACGATGGATCGGGTGGGGAGGATGAGGAGGCCCGCTGGGGTCAGGTGTGCTCGATTTGCGGGTACCGCAAGCGGTTTTCGCACGATAAGCACAACGCCGGCACGTGCGGCGCTCGGAGCCTCGAGTGCATGTCCAGCCCGACCATCCCCGTCGAGTTTCGGGCCAAACATTGTCCATGCTCTAATACTGCTAAGAAGACATTCCCGAGGACTGCAGTGTGCGTGTCCATTTCATATTTCTTTTGTGGACGAGATGTCTTCTTCTCGTGTCTTCTGGAGCTTGTGTTCTCTCGCTTCGTCGTTCGGTGACGGATACTGACTCTCGTGGCACTGTCATAGTCACTCGCTGATAATTGCTATTGGACATCCGCTACTGGTGCTGCACAGCTGTATACTTTGCTTTGAAGAGGGACATTTTCCCCATACCATGGCTTTGTCGAAGGCCTTCACCCTACGAAGGACTCAAACAGGTTGACTGCACATCATCAAAAATAAGGAGAGGCGCTTCCAGCCCCGCTTCATAATGTGTAGCAAGACGCAGCGCATTCATCTCGAGCTCGAGGCAGAGTCGGCACGCCGTGCAGCAGCCCTGAAAGAAGACAGGGGCGAGGCCGGCGCCATGCGAAAAAAGGCGGCGCTGCGAACAGACGAAACAAGCCTACCCCCGGCGGCCCGAGCCGCCTCCCAGACCCGTGTGGCGGACGCGCTGACCGGGCCGCATGCACGAGAGGCTCTCGTGACCAACCCTCGTGGAGCTGCCTACCATGAGGCCTACGCGGGTGAGATTGCGGGGGGCATGAACGAGAACACCGCCTTGCTGCTCGCTGATGCAACGCAGGCTGGCAACGATTGTGAGCAGTCGGCTCCTGGAGAGATCCTAAACTCATATGTGATTCGACGTGGGCTTCACAAGCGGCTTGAGAAGGCAAGCGCAACCAAGCACAAAGGCCACGTGGACCGCATTGGCGCGTTGACGAGCACGCTGAGTGAACCAGTTGGGTCGATTCGGTTGTATGTTGGCGGTGCCTCCTTCCCCGTTGCCTCGACTGTATCGTAATCCCTTTATTCGCGTTTTCCAGCCACGAGAGAGAGCTCCAATCGGGAACTAACTATATCGCCTGTGTGTTTGCCTATCTCAGTTTCGTCGTTCGTTCTGCCTAGGGACGCGCACAGTCTTCGCAATGGGTCTACGGGCCAGCCTGGGGTGGCTGGGGCCAGCACCCCGGCACCGCGAGTCGGTCAGGTGGGAGAGAACCGATGGATGGTAGCTGCCTATGTTTTCTGCCGTCAAGGCAGCAAAGGCCAGAGCGTGGTGTAGGGCGTCTGGCTCCCCCGGGAAGGCGTGATGCATCGTCTTTCACCAGCTAGAAAGCTCACTGAACACCTCCTCGATTGGTTGGAAATCCGGGCGGCAGGGAGGGAGCCGCAGAGGGAGGACACCCGCCGCCGCAATCGATGCGTCCGCTTCAGCCGAGTGGATGGGCGCATTGTCATAGAGTAGGACGCACTTTCGGGGTGAAGCGCCCAAGGACGACCTCGTTCATCGTCGGCAGCAGCCCCCCGAAAAATATCTCCCAGACGTCCGAGTTCTGCGCGGGGGGTGGTGGTGTCGTCACACACTGGATGATGCCCGTCTCGTAGGATACTGCCATCATTGGTGAAGTCCGAAGCATGTTCTTAACAGCCCGAGAGAGGCAATCATAGCACGTTCCGCGAAACCACCTGCCGCGCCGTCTCCGCATATCTGCCCCATCTTTGTGCGTTTCGTCAACGGAGACGATGCACCCCTCATGCGGACAACGTCATCTACGACTCCCATTTCCTTCAAGCCGTCAACGCTGTCATCCTGTCGGACCCGTAGCAGCAAATAGGTGAAATAAAGGATGTTCTTACTTTTCTGTCCACTGTCCGTCGCTATCGCGACTCCTACAAGACATCTATCGGCACACTCGACCGAGTCCCACGCGCTACCGGTCTTACCTACCGCCGGTTGTACCGAATGTGCAGGAAGCGCGGCCAAGAACGCCGCGTGTCTTTTGCGCGCGTCTTGACAGCTATTACTCTGTCAAGACGCGCGCAAAATCCACGCAGCGTTCTTGGTCGCGCTCCCTGCACATTCGGTACAACCGGCGGTAGGTAAAATCGGTAGCGCGAAGGACTCGGTCGAGCGTGCCGATAGACGTCTTGTAGGAGTCTTGGTAGCCAGGGAGGGTGAACAGAAAAGCAAAGAAATCCTTTATTTCACCTATCAGCTGCCCCGGGTCCGACGGGATGACAGCGTTCACGACTTCAATGAAATGGGAGTCGTGGATGACGTCGTCCGCATGCCGGTTTCGTGACACCGGGTCAGGCCACCACTCGCCCGACGCGATATAGGCGCTGAAACATCCCTGCAGATTCAATCGATGGGAGGCGAGGCGTCGTGCAGCCTCTTTTTCGGTAAACCCCTCAAACAGCACCCACGACACCGCCAGCATGCGCGCCGTGTCGTCAAAAACCATGTTGCCAGTCGTCTGCGTCGAGTACACAGTCACGATCCCACCTTCTAGGTGCAGCCGGCAAAGTCGCAGCCGACTCCCTACCAGAAACCGGGGTGGATAAGGCCAAGATGGTGGTTGTGGCCCCCCCTTGTAACGTTCGTGGTGAGTCCGCACAAGCCGGAGGAAGTCCTGGTCCGAGAAGTAGACCGTACGGCTTTGGGAGGCTTGGGCGGCTGGAGCATTCCATACCGCACTGCGAGCGTAATGCGCAGCTGCTTACATGAATTGGCTGCCGAGGCAGTCCCAGTCGCGGTTCCACGGAATTTGCCATGATATGTCAGACTGCGGGCTTCAAGGAGGCCCCAATAGTGCCCGACCGACACACAGCGCTCCATACGACAGGCGGACTCTCTGTCGCACCTGAGTGGGCCCGCGCATGCAAGGCGGCAACAGCACCACCGCCAGCGGCAAGTGTTCGAAAGCTCCAAGACCTTTTCGCGGGTGCTTATCCAGAACGGTGACGACGATGCATTTGGGAGTGTCAGCGCAGAAGCAAGGCTTCTCATAGGAAACAGCAGGCGGTGGCCGCCTATACCACGAGCCCACGCAGGACCACGCTGTAGTGTCAGCGGATCGCGCGTAGCGCTCGGGATGAACGCCTGTGCAGCTTGTGCTTTCCCTACAGTAAGGTAAGGTGCCCATAAGAACGCGTGCGATGGCGAGAGAGCACAGGAGTGAGCGTCACGATTCTTCAAAGGAAACGTGGGCGCCAGGAAGCCCGTGCGCAGGGGTGTCTGCGAGCTGGGCAGGCACGTTTGCAAACAAAGGCCAACATTGTGACAAACATAGCGCGGGGCCAGTTGCCTCCTTCGCTGAGGAGTTGAGAGCAGTTCTTCAGTGTAAGGAAGCTTCGGCGCTCTTGTGCCGTCCCAGCACCGCGCTGCGGTCAACGGTACCAGGTAGACCGGACAATGGGCACCCGTTTGCGGGCCCAAGAGCACGGCCCTGAGCTTCCTGGAGTCTGAGTGAGAGCGCCAGTGCCTGTTGCAGTTGAGTGTTCTCGTCGACAGGCGGCACAGAGAGCACCGCGGGTCAATCAAAAAATGAGGCGGACGCATCCGTCGTAGCTTTTCTCCTTCGTGCTGCGGAGCAGCTGAATCCAGACCAGGACGTCGTGGAAGTATGGATGACGGTGCTTGTCAAAGCCGCAGTCGCACTGTCTCAATAGTCAAGATCTTTGACTACCAGAAGAGATAACCATCTCGTTGCGGCACGAGAGCTGCACATCCAAAATGCGTGAGGGAGTGACAGGCGGCGCGGGAGGGGGGATATGGGGAAGTGAGAAAGGTGAATGGGGCAGAATGACAGCGGCGAACGCCGCTGCGTCCACAAGGCAAGTGGTCTCCTAGCCGTGTGACCGCTCCCACATGAAGAAAGGGTGGTGCGTAGTTGGCGAAAAGGCCAAACGTGGGGCGGCCGACGCGCTTCAGGCAGTTTCAGGGCGCTAGACTTCTTACATTCTGAGGGAATAGGAGTCGGAAAGTCTGTAGGACCCTGAAAAGACAGATCGCGATGTTGCTATGTGTTGCGCGCTCCGAATGAGAGAACAAGCACCATTGGCATCAAGAGGGGCTAGCTGGAGGACAGCGAGGCCACCCCCGCACAGTACACAGCTCCCATGTCGGCGGGAGTAAGGCGCAGCAGACCGAGATTGCGTGGCGAAAGTGTGGTGTGGCCTGGAGATGGGAGCTCCGACGGGTGCCCTAGAGCCCGACGCTGGGGTCGGCGGAGCGCCGCCGACCGCTGAAGCTGGTGGCGCCAGCTCGGCCCGCAACGCACCAGGCAGCCAATGTGAGGTGGCAGAGGACGGCTGCGAAAGAGCTGTCGATCGGGTGCCTTCTGCGTTGCGTGCTGAGGCGGTGACCACTTCTAACGAGGAACCAGATTTGAGGCTGCTGCGAGATGCGGTGAAATACTTGCCCGGCGTCTTGCACCGTGCAGACTACGAGGTGGGGCCTTGTGATGCCGGCTGCGGCGGCATGGCCGCGGGCCGTACCCCGCCGGCCTACCGTCCCCTGGCCACCTTTTCTCCCCTCTTCGTCCTGTAGGCCCGGCCACTGGCGGTGGTAGTGATGCCCACGGTGGTCCCCCCCAAAAGCAGCCGACCCCGCGGCGCTCGTTCTGCCTCAGCGGCCGACGTTGAGAACGAAGAGGTCGTGCACTTAGCCGCCGACGTCGGCGACTACGTGCCGTTCGAAAATTACCAACCACTCCTCCGCTGGCGTATGGGCGGCCACCTCGGCGGGAGCTGCACTTCGCCACCTCGCGTGGGCTACGCCGCCGTCCTGCTTCTGCCAACAGGTCAAGGAGGGCGCTGTCGGCCGCTCGACGCCCATTTTGGGACTCCAAGCGCTGCCGTGCCGCCCCGGCGACTTCGAGGGCCCCTTCCCCCGCCCATTTTGGGTGCAGTACGACTCAGACTGGTCAAAGATGTTCGAGTCGGTATCGTCCCCCGTCGTTGGCGACGATCTCTATTTCGATATCGGTAGTCTCTTGGTGCAAGAGGTCGGCAACTGCATTCTCGACATCAAGCAGGCGCGGCAGCGCGGCGAGATTTCATTCGGAGAGCTTCTGCTGAACGTGCTCAATCACGTGAGGGCCGCGCTGCTCCAGCTGTATCTCACTTTCTCCATGCGTTACCGCGTCCTGTCAGAGAAAGATACCAACCTCACGTTGTCGGCTAACTGCCATAACCAAATGCTCGCGTCTGATGACAGCGGGATCGTCTACTCACCGATGACGACCCTGTTTGAGTCGTTGCGGCTGCCGCATGGCATGAAAACCATCTCTTGGGAGCAGGCGCGGCTCGTGAGTTGAGGTGCGCTGCCGCCCGAAGCAGGACTCCCTATTGACAACCTCCTTGGGCCTCGAAGGTATCGCTTCCAGCACCTGCCGACTGAAAGACAGTCTCCTCCCCAAAGAGAGTTTAGGCGCTGCCGGTGCCCCCGTCACCGAGGTCACACGCGAATGCTCCGCCAATGGACTTGGCACAGGATGTAGAGGCGTCACTCACAGGCACAATGGCGGTGAAGGCGGCGTCTGCGGCGAGGGTCTCGACTGTCAGTTTGCCGTCGGCGGGGTAAACCGCCACGGCGACAGCGCCAGCGGTGACAGTTGCGTCGGCGAAAGAAGCGACAGAGGCTTCGGCGCCACCTCGACCCCAACGGCCTCCGTCTGACACGCGGAGACGTTGCGCGGCCGCTCCTACTTCTCACTGGCAGCTGCAGTGGAGCTCTTCTCATTGACTGCCTTCGGGCGGCCCACAACTTATTCAAGCCACCAATGCTCCCAACCTCAAAGGTCGGATCGACGAGACGCCTGCAGCGGCTGGCAGCCAAAGCTGCCCTCACGCCCTCCCACGCGCACAAGGCGCCCGTTTGCGCCTCTTTGCGGCAGTAAGTAGTTTTCAGCGCCTTTATCTGGGTCCTCCGGTAGCTCAGGTATGTCTCTGGAATCTACTTGTCCCACTTCTCCGGTACCCGCCGTTGCCGCTCCTACCGGCGGCCACCCGCGAAACTCAAGTTCGAGCCCTCTACGGCAGACTCGAGGGACGCAAACGTTTTCAACTACGATCTATAAGCAAACGAGGCGGCGGCCGATGCCGACGTGGCTCACACATTTGTGGGACACCATCCCACGGGTCTCCTTCCGGCGGATGGCTTCGCAAAAAAGACCGCGCAGTTCACGACCGTACCTTCACGTACTACAGCCTGCCGCGCTACGAGACGCAGCTCTGGCTGGGCGATAACCTCATCAGCTAAGACATCATCGAGGCCCTCTTCGACGTTACCGTGTTGCCCGCGAACGAGCACGTGCTTGCATTCAGCGTGAGTGCCCGCGTCTATGCTCCCCCGGTGATGCCGCTCGGTATGAGGCTGTCCCTCTGTGTCTTGTTTAAGGTGCCTCCGCCGGTGGTCAGGATAATGTGGCGCCAATGTATTCTCATTCAGGCCACCAAGGACGAATTCAGTAGGCGGCCCTCGGGGCCGTCGCCGTCACAAACGGACGCCGCTACGGCGACGCGCCTCCAGGTCGAGACGCTGTGCGCCAACTTTAGTCTGACGGTGCAACCGACAAAGGACACTATAATTGGCATGCGGATTCATCCGGCACTGCAGCCCGTGTGTCCACAGCCGCGTCGATGCTTACTGCGAACATTCAGAGGAACGCTGCCGAGCACACCGTCCGTAACTGCTCTGCCGCAGCTATTTTGAACGTGTTGGATGGTCAGCTCAACAACCAACGCCGACGGCAGCACCACGAGCGGTAAACGCCTCACGGACCCGGCGGCAAAGTAGCCGCCAGCGCCGACAGAGACGTTAACTGCGATAAAACTGCTTCCTCGTCAACTTCCAACCCGCTCACGACCGGCTGTCGGTGCTGTAACCGGTCCGTGGGGGGCCGCCACGTGCGTCACGCACTGTAAGCGTAGTCAAGAGCGTCGCGGCGGGGCTACAGGGTAGACAAGTCAACGTCGTTTCTGCTTAAGGCGGCAACATCACCGCCAAGAACCTCAGATGCTCGCGCGTCATGCGGGCCGGCGGATCACCGCGGAGGCTTCAGGCAACGCGGTCGATACCTCGGTCATTGAGAAAGCTTTTGTCGTAACCGATGCAAACGACGCCACCTTCGCTGTTCCGGCGTTCAGCTCAGCGCAAGAGGGGGTGACGGGTAACACCAGCAGGTCGGCTTATGGCGGGTGGGTGGCGGAATGGCGAGGCCATAAAATGTTCTTTCTTCAAGTGGTGAGGCTCCATGTGGTGCAGAAGGCCGTTGCCAACACCCTGCGTGCGGCAGTCGGCCGCGGCGAGCCCATAGGTGGTCGGGAGCGAGCGACAGTACGTTGCTAGAGGATGGGTACCTTGCGCGGATTGGTATGCTGGGTGCTCTAGGACAATGGATCGCAGAACTCCTGACCACGTCTGTCATTAATGCCCGCCGTGATGGCGATGGACTGCACAGGCCTAGATGTGGTGGCGCAAAGAAAGCTCAAGCACACCCTCAGAAAGGAGTGTGCCTTCTGAAGAGGCTTGGACAGTGCGTTTGCCTCGGTTTGATGCTGAATGTACGCTGGATGTGAAGAGTCAGATCACGCGCGGCAACTGCGTACGAACACATGTAGCTGCCATCGGATGTGGCGCTTTCTTGAGGCCGTGGACAGTCCGTGTCGGCGCTGGTATCCGCTTATCGGGAATGAACACCGCATGAGTCAGCAATCGCTCTTGTTCGCGCTAGAAGTCGTGATGCGTGTCACGCGCAAACGTCTGAGAGACTCATGCGGAGTCATGCTCTGCGATCGACATGCGGAGTCCTGTTCGGTAAGCGTCATAGCGGGCCGTCCTGAGAGCACACTCCACAGCCATTTGGTTGGCATCAATCGAAGAGCGCCCCAACGCCGTGTCCTCGGTGCGACGCACTTATGGAGCTCAGTGCGGCTGATTTCGTGGACTGCAGATCCTCTGGGACGGTGTGTCCGCAAACACGCATTGGCCAAAATAGAAGTGGTCCCGCTCACGTTGGGCACATAGAGACGATCAAAACAAGGTAGCATCCCTGTGATGCGTGCAAAACACGTGTTTGTTCCAGGCCTATTCAGCTCTAGTGGATGCTGGTAGCCACTAGGTCAGGTGAAGACCATAGGCACCGTGCTCGCTCACGAAAAAGGAGCGCCAGCTGTGTGACGCGACCTTATCTGTTGCTCTGTGAGACGTTTTCCTGCTCGACATGTGGTCGACGAGCCAGGCAAAATACCACGGAGGCCTTCTCTGTCTCCTGATAGAAGCATGGGGCATGCTGATGCCGATGAGAGAGCATACACACTGAAGCAAGAGCACGTAAGAATAGTGCGCAGTCATGATAAAACAAGGCCCTGCTGCAACATGCAGAAGCACTTGTCGCTCTCTACAGGAAAGCTCCGTGGCTGTCACCGGACACCTGTGGCTTCCGACTGAGAGAATTTCGAGTGTGTCGCGCGGCCCTGTGCTCTGCGTGACCCGTAGTATACAGAATGAGACACGCAGCTCTCAGAACAAGTCACACGGAACACGCAAACGCACAAGAACAAAGACTGAAAAGACAGCACAGACACTAATGGGTATGGCCGCATTGAAGGGTCTCTGACACCAACGTCGACTAAGATTCTCACACAACCCCTGGGCGTGTCAAAGTTCTCTTCCAATTGTGAAATGAGTCCTATTCGACTGCTGTTTTTCTGCAATGGGCGCCTCATCGATGATACAACGAGTCGAACCGTCACCATCCGTTTGGATGACCCCCCCCCCCCCCCGACTCCTCAACGGGATGACAATGGCCTGACGCGGTTTCTGCGTAGCTGACGGTGGACAGAAAAACCAGGAAACAGGATGCACGGAGTACAATCGAAAGCACCAAATGGGTAGTAGGCGCAAGAACGAGGCGACAAGCAGAGGCAGATGTCCTTGTGCTAGGAACGAAAACAGAAGCGGTCGTAGACGCGGGGCTGCAGCCACACTGAATGCGGTTATTCACCACTCCTCGCTGCGAAATACATGCACATTAGAGCTCTTGCGAGAATCCGCCGACGCACACCAGTGGTACTGGCATGGGTAGATGCCGCCCTTTCGAGGACGCTCCAACTCCACCCACCTGGACTGGACAACGTTGGTCACTGTTTCTCTGTCTTTTATGGCGTGCAGAAAGTGGTAAGGCAATCAGAAGCACGGGTGGCGAAACGAGCAAACAAAACGGGGGGGGAACGAGAAAGACGAAGCTGGCAGGTGTGACTCTGTCAGTAACAAAAATAGAAAAAGTCGTGAAGGCGAGGCTGGTGGCACACCAAGAGACATTATTCGCCCGACTCCCTGTTGTGGCAAACACGCACCTCGCAGCTCAGCTAGGGTGCCGTCGACGAAGAACGGAGAAGCCGTCTTGGACAGACGCCGAGCTCTTGAGGGCCCCACCCTTCCACGCATCACCTGACCGACAAGAGGACGCGGGATCGACGTGGATCTCGCACATCTGACTGAGAAAACAGTAAGCCTACCCAGAATAAAGGAAAAGCGACGATGACGGAAAGGAGGCGGCCGAGGCCGTACAGATTGACCTGACAGATCTCAAAGGAAATGGAACGTCAGAAATAGAACAAGCGCATGAACAAGATGATACGACGCTCCTCCGTGCAGTCAAAGCTCCCCCCTTCCGGCCCATTCGGCACCTCGTTGCACGATCAAAGTCGCGAAACGTACGCTTCCGTGACAGCTCGAGAAGCCAGAGCGTCGACGGGCTCGAGGTAACGGGCACATTGACAAACCGGTCAACAAGCGCGATTGGTGAAGGTGCTGATCCAGCCCGATGTATCGTATGAAAGAGTAGGATCACGCCACATTCAAATTGGGCAAGCTTTTTCACCGGACACGCAGAAAATCGTCGGCTCAGGCACGGTCAGCACGCGCGCGACGACGACGTGGCGACATCGTCAGAATAGTGGACACTTGAACGGGAGCCTGAACGGGAGTCCCGTTCAAGAAGCCCTTGAACGGGAGGTTTCCCGTCTAGGCGTCTGTGCTGTAACAAAGGCCTGAACGGGAGGAGTTCCCGTTCAGGGCAGCTGTGCCAGGCCCTGAACCGTCTCGTGGCTGATCGCGA
>ENA-ORXT01005726-ORXT01005726.1-marine-metagenome-genome-assembly--contig:-NODE-5726-length-12034-cov-15.065234_pt1 | contig 12034 bp, 11 predicted proteins | sample MGYA00237868_ERZ511482 | MGnify/ENA metagenome assembly ERZ511482 | reverse complement strand
TACGACCGGTCAACAAGGACGTCCACGCGGGGGACTGGGTGTTCGTCGATGGCCACGCGCGGACCAAGTATAAGCTCGGGACCCGCGCGGCCGGACCGTACAAGGTGTTGTCCCGCGGGGAAGGCACGTTCTCGCTGGACATCGGCGGGTACCCTGAGACGGTAAGCAGCGACCACGTGACGGCGGCGCCGGGCCCGCCGGGGGATCCGCAGACGCTCCTGCAGAACCTCGGGGTGCCCCAAGACATCGTGGTCCCCGAGGGGCATCAACACACGGGCAAGGAGTTCGTCTGGGAGGCCTTCGTGGGCCACGAAGTCGCTGACGATGGTATGCTACGCCTGTGGACCCGCTGGTGGGGGTACCACCCCAAGGAGGACACCCTCGAGTTGGCCAGTCGATTCGACCGACGTAAGGTGCACCAGTATATGCGACGTGTGGGCCTACGAGTCGAAGAAGCCGGGTCGGTCGTCGTCTTCCTCGGTTAAGGCAATTCCCACGTGGGACACGTGGTTTTCAAGTTTCGAATCGAGGCAGCTTTTCGGGTTCGACACGTGTCCCGGACGGATCCACGTGGCCGTGGTGGCGCCCGTCTCGACTGCGAGACGGGCTTGCCGTTTTCTCCGTGACCTGGGGGGAGGGGAGCCAAGGCGATCGGGTGGCATGGACGGTAGCAGAGGGCGGTGGTGGTACGTGATAGCTGACCGACGGGGGCCTATCCAATGATGGACCACGACGGGGGTCCAAGATTCGGCCTGACGAACAAGGGGCTCTCCCAAGGGTGATACGCAAACGACCCGTATGGGGTTTATTGGTCGGTGACGCGCCGTACGGCACCGTCGACACTACGAGACCCCCTACACTACTACGCGCTACGACTACAACTCCCGAGGGGGCTGTTACCCCACCCCTTTCGACATCACTATCCCCCCCCCACCCCGGTTCAGCGGCGGGCCGACGAAGGCCCACCCCACTCGGGACCGGGCGGACCACGGGGGCGCTGCGCCGCGGGCTCCTCGTGGTAGGCGTCGCGGTCGCGGTGATGCTGCTGACGGCGGTTGGCCCCACCGGCGGCCACGCCAACTTCGCGAATGAGAACCGCGCGGATGCTACGCCGACCAACCCGCTGGAGCAACTCCTCCAAGTGACGGGGCGGAACCCCGGGGTGGTTGCGGGCCCACTGGGCGATCGAGTTGCCAAGGGAGACCACGGTGTGGCTCAAGCCGGCTACCAGGGTCCCCGTGGTATAGCCGCGGAGGTCCCCGGGGTCACAAGCCACGACGCGCGCCAAACCCTGCGGGACACGGTCCGAGGGGATGTGTTCGAGTTGGTCAAAGGCCACGTCGGGGAGGTCACGGTGTTACAAGGGGTCGAACGAGACGATGAGGCTACCCCCGGAGTTACCCCCAGAAGGGGCGGCGGATGCGGCCGGCGGCGACGGACCCGGAGGGGAAAACCCCGCGGCGCCGGTCACCACGGAGGTAGCGGGCGGCGCGGTTCCACCCCCGGGGTAACGTGAACTGCGGGCAGCCGAGACGGCAGCGGCCCAACCCCCACGAGCAGGGCCGTAGCCAAGCGCCTCGAGGATGTCCGCGGTGTACGGCAGGTCGAAAGGGCGAAGGTCCTCGGCGACCTTGGCGTGAGTTCCGTCGTCGCCCACCTCGAGGGACGCCCCAATCCAACCCTCGCGGTCCCTACGGTCGGTGCTACGCGCGCGGAGGCGCTGACGGAAGGCCTCCGTGTCGGGAAGCTGGTCTGCGAGTTCCATCAACGCCCGGAGGGTAGCGGCCGCCTCTGCATCGTGACCCGCGGAGTTGACGCAGATGTTGGACGATTCGAGGGAGCGGATCCAATCGAGGAGACGCGGGGGGTAACGCCATAAGACCCGACGGGTACGGAACGTCTCGAGGAGAACGACTGCCGCCGCGAGGGCCCAATCGCTACGGAAGACGGCCCACGAGGCGCGCCGCCCCGCGTAGAGGTCGTCCGTGGCGTACGCGTGCACCCACGGGAGTTCCACCATGCAGCCGTGCGGGACCTCCACCCCGGACCACCACGTGGGAGTCGGCAAGTAGAAGTGCGAGCGGGTCGCCGTGGCACCCCTCGAGTACTCCGCCTGGTGCCACGCCACGAGGTGTCCGGTAAGGCCGCCCCCGTGGTTGCGAGCCGTGGTCAGCTGGACCGTCGTGGGGCCCTCCGCGTCCGACACGTCGATGAAGGGCGGGCACGTGAGGATGTACTCGAAGGTCGGCACCACCGGCGGGTCCACCGGGGGGTCGTCCATGAAGCCCACGTAGGGGCGGCGGTACCCCACCTCGCGGCTGCGCCGCACCACGGTGATCGGAGAGGCGCGGTCGTCAAGGGAAGGCACGAGGGCGTGCGGCATCGCCGCGATGTGCTTGGCGAACGGGTTGGAGGGACGCGGCGGGTCGAAGCCCCGGAGCGTCGCGTGGGCCAGCGATCCCGCCACTCCCGTGCGGGCCTCCTCACGGGCCCACGCGGGCGCCCACGTCGCCGGGTTGGACAACACGGGCATGGGGCCCACGACGGTCTGGTATCGCATCTCCTCGTCGGCCATCGCGGAGGACGACGCGGGCACGGGCGTCCCGTCGACGGGCGGCCGCCGGGTGGAAAAGCGGGGTCGAATATGGCCCTGTATAGCCATTTCAGACGTACTGGCACCAATCTAAAAACCGCCGGGGTAAGTCCCCAAGTAGCGTGGTACGGAATCGCGACGATACACCGCATCAGCGTGTATCCGTATCCTATTTCGCCTCGAAATGCATATCCTGACAACCCCTGGTTACGGTAACGCCCAAAATGCACGTGCTGGCTTGCCACTCCGCTGCCTTCCTACGGCGGTTTGGCAGCCTCGGGCGTTACAGTGAGCAGGCCTTCGAGGCGCTGCATGGAAGGTGTAATCAAGAAGCTGCTCTCCACACGGCCGGCACCTTTTTGGGGTCCCGTGGAGAATTCGTCAAGGCGTCGGCGATGAGCCGAGCACCTGGCGCCGACCTGCACAACAATGGACGGACGAGGAAACCCGCTCGGGCGGGGGCGCGGGCGGCCACGCGAGCTGACGATTGTCGGTTGCGTGGCAACAAAACTCAACGCGGGGCTCCGAACAAGTCTGCAGCGTGCAAGCAGAAGGACGCGGAGGACGTTGCCATGTGGTCGGCGGCACTAGCCGCTGCCGCCGCCCGCCGCATTGGCGCGTGGGAGACGAGGCGGGGCAGGGATACAGTCCTCGACGCCATCGAGGATGGCCTCATGCCGCCTGACGATGTTGAATTGCTGATGGGGTGTTTGGTGTGGGCGTTTCCAGTGGGGGATGAAGAATAAAGGGCTCGCCTTGTCGGGTCGTCTTGACATCAGATGTCGTCAAGTCCCGCGCCACTGCACGATTGCTGTGAGACCAGATCGTGTCTGAGCCGCACCGCCGTCAAGACATTTCAAGGAGGCGGTCAGGAATCGTGGCACGGATAGCGCTCTGAGTCACTCAAACGCCGGTCGCGCGATGCGCAATGTCAACACCTGCTTCACGCCACTGTCTGGGGTGTGCCACGGTTCGGAACACTTCGAATGCGAGTAATCTTTCGTGTTGACCAATGAGAAGCCAGAAGCCCAAGAGACCGCTTCTCGGAATCTTAAGCAGGGGTGGCGGCGCGGGGGGGTGCCGACGTTGCGGCGCCGGCGGCAATTGGGGCGGCCAACAAAGACCTCCCCCCACGTGCACACATGCACAGCGTCGACGCGGGGCGGCCGCTGGCGGGGGCGACGACCACCGGCGGCAGCGGGACAGGGTCAGGCGTGCCCCAACGCCGGCCACGCGCCACGCCGTCCGGCGGGGAGGCCAAGGTCAGCTGCGGCGCCGCCATGGGCGGCCCGATGGCGCCCCACCGCTGGCGGTGGCGCCGGTGTCCGCCGGCCGGCCGCCACCAGGGCGGTCGCCCACGATCTCACGCGCCGCAGCGGCGCGGTGGTGACGCGGCCGTGGCAGCGGCTATCGCCGTCATGGGAAGGGCGATTGGACACCGCGGTGACGGCAATGGCACGGCCGGCGGCGGGGCGCGGAGGCTCGGGCCCCGCTGACCCGTCGAGGGAGCGCGTTGCTGCTCGCGCCGGACCACCCAGGCGGCCGCCTCATCGCGGGCGGCGGCGGCTGCGTCGACCCCTCGGCAGCGGCGGCTGTGTATCCTTCGGCGGCAGATGTACGTGGCGTCACAAAAATGGCGCCCGCGCGCCGCCAACACGGGGTTCACGACAGCCGCCGCCACCGCCGCGGCTGCCACCGCTGTCGCCACCGCCGCGGCCACGGCCGCCGCCCGCTGCGGCATGCGGGCGCGCGTCGTGCACGGGGTCGTCCAGGGCCCATAGCCGCGTCCGCGGCAGCTGCGGCAGCAACGCCGCCAGCGGTGGTCGCTGCCGCCCTCACGCACCGCGCGCAGGTACTGGGGGAACGGACGCGATCACCAAGACCGCCGCGCATTTAGTGCCGACACGACCCCCCGTTCGAAAACTCAAACTGGCTGTCTCCAACAGGGCCCCCAGAGCCCGATTCTGGCCAACTACCGCAGAAAAACGACATCATGGCCGTTCGTGGCCGCGCCCACCTGCCCTCACGACCCCGTAAACGCCGCACCTGCCCTCACGTACCTTTCTTTTCACGATTGTGGTTCCGCAGACGGTACAGGCGATTAAGAGATTGCCATTACTAACAACTGCACAGAAGGATGCGGACAGCCCCGGCGCATGCTCCCATAGTCAAGAAAGCGCCGTGGGACGGCTCACATCGGCGTAAGGAGCCAAACGGACTGTCGAAATCGATTTTTATGTACTCCTGCAACGTGCACCAGAAGAATGGACCTTTTTGACGCGTGGGTGTGGAAAAGCACACTAGACTACTGTCCGGGGACCTTTCTTTCTTCAGAAAACTATGGCCAGCGTATTATCGCGAACGCGGCCGCAGACCTGATTACCAGGGGTTGTCAGAGTATGAATTTAGGGGCCAAATAGGATACGGATACACGCCGATGCTTTGTATCTGATTGTCGATAACACCCTTGACTCAGATTCGGATACGGATATTTGCCTCCAAAACAGGATTGATGAAAAGAATATATCCGTATCTGGATACGATTATCGCATCCAATGATATCCCTTCAAGTCCGCTAGACATCACAATTAGAGCCAGACAGTGAAGCCATTCAGACACTTCTCGAGTTCTTAATGGCTTTCAAGTACGACGTGACATTCACCTTTGAGGTGTGCGCCCCGACGGGCGCGGTCCAGGCGGTTCCGCGCCATTCATGTATACGGTCGTCAGAAGAACCATTCTGAACCTCGTGTCTCACTTTGCTGAAAACGCAAGCGGGCCGAGTCGCGTGATTGAACGGATTTTTCCCGGGTCGGGCAGGATCGCTGCTTGTCGCTGCAACTTGTTTTCAGATGAATCGCCCAATTGCTGGAACGTGAACAGAGATGTGGACTGTATTTTACTGGAATTCCGCCGGAACGAGAAGTTCAATAATTTTTGTATGTTCCTGTATCCTGACTCTTATATCTGGGATAAGGATCTGATATGTTTTCGCGATCTTTGTCGCACAGGATGGTTTTATCCTCTCCTCTCTTTCTCATAATGCATTCAGGATATGCGTCCTCGGCGCGTATCCGAAGCGGATACGGATATATTGCATGGTTATGTTGCTGCAGGATATATTCATGACAACCCCTGCTGTTTACGCGGTCGCGGAAATACCCTGGACTTGATTACAACATGCGAAGGAGCCGCTGACAACCAGCTCACGCGACCCACCTCCTATCAACTGGCAGACGGCTCGACTGCCATCCACGCCGAACACGTACCGGGTGGCGTATTGCCTCAGTGCGGGCCAGCCGGCCGCCGACGGTGGCGATGGTACGACGCCGGCGCCCACCAATGGCACATCGGGGCCCGCCGCGCGGCGGTCGGCAATCTGGTCCCCGGGCGACAACTGGGACAGGACACTGCACAGTGTACGCGTGCGGCTTGTGCTGCCGGCATGCTCACCCGTCGTTGCCGCTATGGGGCCGAGCGCCGATGACGCAGCGCTGTCAAGTGGCGGCAGTGGCGGCACGCCCACCGCGCCGCCGGTCGTGACCTTCCCTTTTCAGACGATGCGGGTTGCTGCTGATGTGAAACCGGTCGTGGTCACTTAGAGCATTGTCAACAACTCAGGCTATCTCTATAGGCTATTCCATTCTAGAAGCATGTCCGAGTCTTTAGACAGCGACATGTACGTCAGCGGTTGGCTGCGTTGCTGCCATGAGCCGAAGAACCTGCAGGATCCCTTACACCACGTCCTTTCTTGGCCCGATCAAGACGATATGTTCAGCTAGGACTTGATTCACTGCAGCGGCAGTTGACAGCTGTGGTGAGAAGCCGTATCACCCATAACGAAGGCGCAGAGAACGCTCGTCGGCAGACGGACAAGAAACAGGTCCTTGTCAGGGCGTCGCTATAGGACCATCGCCATGTCCGACAGCTCATGCGGACGTTCCGGAACAGCGACCATATCTGCCCAGAAGGAACTGGCAGTCAATCTTGCAGACGTGGCGCACACGCTTCAGCCACGTTCTTCTACTTGCTGTGAAACGGGTCGTTGATCCATCACATGGGCCAATCAAAGTCTCCTGCGAGATAGCCTCGGCTATCCTAAAAGCTATTCCGAGTCGAAACAGAAATCCGATAGCCGCACAGCTATTCTTGGTCAGCGCAAGCCCAAATCAAGTGGGTAGTTCGATTTCTATGGCCCGAACAAAAAAAGGGCTTCTTTGTGCCAAAAGTGGTGTTCAATCGGACTTCAGGTGCTTAATGGGACACGTTGTGGAACGTGGCGTGAGTATGGCGATCAGATCTCATTGTTGACAACGCTCTGACACGCCCAGAAACCTAGACGGCAGCGGCGCAGCTCTCCACGCGTGTGCCGCGCCCGCCGCACAACGGGCGTGCATCGATCAGGGCGAGTATGACGGCGAGGGGGCAGTCGGCATCGTGATGTTAAGCATCTTGCTCGGGTTCTTCTTAGAGCGGTACCAACAACGCTCCGCATCCACCAAATATGGCCCACGTGTCCCACGTGTCCCCACGTGGCGCTCTATGTGGAAAAACGCAGCTTGAGTGATCACCGACAATGTCAGCGAGACGGATCTGTCCACAAAGGCCCCAGAAGCGATTTAGAAGATTGAAATAAGTCCAACCGGATAACAGGCTGGGGGTTCGGAGGCGGTCGCGAATGCCGGCGCGCTTTCCACATGGAAGGCCGATATGCAGATCCCGAGCGCCCGTTCGCGACTGTGTCGAGAAGTTTGACATGAATCTGAGTGCTGTCATTGAGGGAACGACGCCAAACGAAGCCCAAGGACGACCGCGATCGTCGCCACATGTGGCACCGTTAGATCGCACAGCCAGATTTGGTCGAGCACCATGACACCGCGTCACGCGAGGCCGAAAAAGTTTTTGGGGCACCAATCGGGAAGCATGCGCCGTGAACCTGATTTGACTTTGACTGCGTCACGGCGCTGTGGGGACCGATCGCGCTGGATGGTGTCCGCGCACGGGTTTTTGGCGAAACCGCGCAACGCCACGCGTCAAGTGGTCGTGCGATTCCGAGCCCTGCACTGTTAGCCGACCAACCCACGGAAGCGGGGGGCCCGTGACGGCTGCACGCCCATCAGCGTGCCCTATTGGGGGGACGGGGTCGCGATGCCGGCTGCGCCCCCATCAGCGCCCCCGATTTCGGGGGGGGGGGGCCGTCACCCCGTCTGTCCGCAGCAGAGCCAGGGCGCTGTTTAAATACCGCTAGCCGAGCACGGGGGCGCGACGCGACCCGCCGCACACCGCCGCACACCGCCGCCCACCCACTGCCGCCCGCCTACCGACGTTGCGCCCACTCTTGCGTGCCACTGTTGTGGGGCCCATCATCTTCGCGGTTGATTTTCTCCGGCCGCGCGACGCGTCTGGCCGCCCACCTCCGCCCACCCACCGCCGCCTACCCATGGCCGCCCGCCAACCGACGTTGTGCCCACACTCGCGTGCTACTGCTGTAGGGCGTACCTTCTACAATGTATTTTCTCGGGCCACGGCTTGGCCAGAAAGCCATCAGAGAGGGGGTGGGTGATGTCAGGGACGAGCTTATGGAGGTTCTTGGCGCACGTGCACTCTCCGAAGCACACCATGCAGTGCTAAACTGAGGCAGAGAGTGAGCTCTGTTTGGGCCGTAGGTGTCGGTAACGACGCACAGCTGTGAAGAAAAAGTTTTTCCCCTCTAGTTGATACTCTTCTCTTTGGGCATGGTCATCATACCTCATATTGCAGTGGCCTACTCGGGACACTGCCAACAGTGTCTGCCCTTCAATCCCCTGTGCGTTCCCCGTGCCTCTGTAGTGTCGACAGGGTTGGACAGTTCCGAGGCCGGCGAGATTTCCGATGGACCGGCCGGCGGAATGCCATACGGGCGGGACGGCCGCGTGGCAGACGGTCCAGACAGCGGTCAAGCCAACACGCGGGACGGCGGGGCGGCTGAAGCGCCGGACAGCGGGGCGACTGACGCGCCGGACAGCGCATCGGTTGACGCGCAGGATGGTGGGGGGAGTCGCCGCGCGGTACGGCAGTCGCTTTGCAGTCGGCGGAATGTAGCGGGTGACCTACACTCGGGCCACGGGCTCCAAGATGGCGTCCGGCGGCGGTGCCGCTGTTGGCGCCCAGCTCGGGGCGCCTGATGGCGCGAGGGCCAGTTACGGCTTGGCGGCCAACAGGAAGCGAGGCCGCCGCCGCGTGGGCTAGCGCACCTGAGTTAGAGGCAAAGAGCACCTGCTGGGGACACCTCGAGGAGTGAGCATGCCGGGCGATGCGCGCGGTGCGCGGTGAGTGCTGTGGACAGAGCCAGGCGACGGTGGCGTGCGCCCGAGAAGAGGGCCCCTCTGGAATAGGGTGAGGCAAGTGGGCAGGCGGCCAGGAGTCGAGCAAGCATAGCGGCATGAGGTAAGCCTGGGAGGTGCGGGGAAGGGAGAAACAGGGAATGAGAACCAGCCCCTGATGTATTTTTGCTTGACTTTCAGCGTGGTGCGCGTACAGTGGTGAGCCCCTCCCCGCTCCTCACCGACACAATGACTGGACAGAAAGGTCAGGGGACCGAGTGGCAGAGTGCTATGGTCGTCGAACTACGGCGTGCACAGCTCGTGAAGAACTCATAGGCAGCAGTGCGCCAGAGCCCGGTGATACTCTTTTAGAAATAGTGAATGTGTTTCCAGTGGTGCTGCCTACAGGCCGCCGTTGCTAGCACGATGCGACATACGTGGCCCAGAAGGGCGGCGTAGATCGCTATCCGCAGCCGTAGGCAGAGTGCCACACCACCCGACCCCCCCCCTCCCAACTGACGATTCTCAGTTGCACTGACAACGGCGCCGACGGCCGCCACCGAAAACGACAGCACTGCCGCTAACCATCACGCCCCCGCCGCGCGGGGCCGCCGCACATCGGCGGCCGCGGGTGTGCCACCGCCACCGCACCCGACGCCAATGGCCGCTGGCCATGCGGCACTTAAGTGGCCATCCTTGACTTGTTTTTCGGGCGCTCAAACAGACTTCGCGTGGCGTCGCCATGACCGTCAACTGCAATGCACGTGCCCTGCCCTTAGTTGATGCTCGAGCGACGCTCTCTGGCTCGTCCATCGCGCCACGGCTGGCCCCACAACGTAGGTGTCACCGTCGCCTTCGGAGACGAGTTGACCCGAAGGAAACAGAAGTCTGATCAGATAACCGCGCTTTCAGCTCTGAAGACACGTGGTGACCCGAAACGTGTCGGTCGCATGACGGATGTTCGCCGGAACGCCTGATTATTCACGCTAGAATGGACGTAAAAACGTGATCCGTGTCATCCAGTTAGAACGATTGAAGGAAGATCGGCCGCTCGAATGATGACGTCTCCCATAGGACACGCAGCGCCCCTACCACGGGGACGCGAGACCTCTGGTTGCGTGAGTTCGGAAGGTCGAAACCACCAACGTCGCCTTCGCATTTCGCAAACCGATTTATACAGTAGCCCCCGTTTTCCATCAAATACATTCGGTCACCCAGAACCTAGTGGAACCATTTCGTAAAGAGCTCGCCGCGGCTCGACACCCAATCACAGGCGCACTCGGCGACATACGTGGCGCTCGTAATTTATGTGGAACTGGCTCGATGCGGACGTTGTTGGTATCGGTCTTACTATCCACGTGTACGGCGATCGTACAGTCTTTCTTCATTCTTATCGCTTCTGTTCTTGTCCAAAGAGGGATAGCACTGAAAGTAGGTCGACCGACAATCCATTGCTGCATCCCCCAAGGTTGGTAGATTGACCTTTGAATTTCTCAACCACTTAACTCGTATCAATTCTTCCGTCAGCGTTTATAAACGGCAAAAACGCCTTCGTCGAGCCCACTGCCATCGCGCCGTCGTCACACCGACCGTCGATACCGCGCCCGTCGTCCCCGTCACGATGGTCGTCCCACTTCCCCGCTTCCCACCTACCCCACCGAGCCATGCCATTCGTACCACGGCACCCCATCGCACACCCCCAACCTACCTCCCCGCCTCCCTCCCTCCCTCCCCCTGCACCAGACCACTCGCTTCCCCCCTGCCGCCCTCCGGGTGGCACGACCGACACCACGCCACGTTTGCCTACGCCCTTGGATGCTATTTCTGCTACTGTTGAGGATGCGTTTGAGACGGCTGTGCCAGAACTGACGCATGAGTGGCCCTATGCTGTCCGCAAAGCAGCACAAGCGGCGGCGGCAACGTGTCAAGGACTATTGGCGACTAAGGGAGCTGCAGAGGCGGCTGCAAAGATCCGTGGCTACAACGTGGCCGCGGCCAATGGCCCACGTCCGGCCACCATGGTGGCTCGGAGGCGGCGAAGCAGGCCCTGACACGAGATATCAATCTACACTAAATAAAAGATGGTGCGCCTTAGGGATGCGGATGTTTCCTGGACGGTATTCTTGCGGCAGCTGGCGATCCCCATCACGAAGGACCCGGGACTGAGGATGATGCGGTCTGTCGCCAAGGACCGCGCCTTGCCAAGCGATGCACACACGTTGGCACGGACTAGCTGTTGGCAGGGCAAATGGCCAGAGCTAGACACTTCACTGTACCAGTGGTACGTAGCTGTATACTCGCTGGGCCACCGTCGAATTCCTATAACCACCGCTCTTCTCCAGGAAGTGGCGTGCACGAACACCGGGCGGCTGTCGGTCACCGGCTCCACGGCCAGCCATGGCTACATCTGAGGGATTTTGAAGCGGTACGACATCTGCAACATTGCCATGCACGGGCAGGCAGGTGGCACCATCCTGGCCGAGGCGGCGGCGGCCGTGGAGTATTTACGGCGGAAGTTCGTAAGCTGCCCCCCTGATTGTGTTTGCAACATGGATGAGACGGGGCTGTTGTAGAAGTGCCTACCCACCCGATCGTACGTACCTCGCCGTGACGGCCGGATTGCGCGCGGCTCAAAGGCCATGCGCTGGATGAACAGAGTCACGCTAGCTATGCGCGAACGCGACGGGGATGCACCAGTCGCAAGTGGCCATGATTGGCTCGGCCGCCCGCCCGCTGTACTTCTGTGGAGAAGGCAACGAATGCCCTTTGCCGTATTTCGACCAGAAAAAGGCGTGGATGGACAAGCATGTGTACGACAGAAGGTGGAATGACGTCTTCCTATCGGCTATTCGCCAACGTCACCGGGGCGCCAAGTGTGCTCTACTCATGGATAATTCATCCACTCATGACGTTGCACTAAGCTCGGAGGACGTGGGAATATTTTTCCTTCCCGACAACACGACGGCGGTGTACCGGGCAAAGGACACTGGCGTAATTGTGTCGCTGAAGAGGCGCTACAAGCACCGCCTCTTGGTCATCCTCGTCAGGTCCTTGCCCGTTCGTCTGACTTCCCCGTCGCCCACGCCTCAGGTGCCGCCCCCGCCGCCGCCCCTGCCGCCCCCTCTACCGCCCCCTCCAC
>ENA-ORXT01005725-ORXT01005725.1-marine-metagenome-genome-assembly--contig:-NODE-5725-length-12036-cov-5.425621_pt1 | contig 12036 bp, 12 predicted proteins | sample MGYA00237868_ERZ511482 | MGnify/ENA metagenome assembly ERZ511482 | reverse complement strand
GCAAGACCGAGAAGCAGAACCCCCCCCCGATTCCCTCGCCTTCGCCGCATGGGTCTTCGCGAGGCTTGGCGGGTGGAATTGCTACTACGGAAAACCCGGACCAATCGTCATGTTCAACGGACTCATAAGATACCAGAACCTCAGACAAGGCTGGATACTCCGGGATGTGTGAATCCGGTAGGGCTTGACCGGGGGTCTCGACGGGCGCGGCACTTCCGTCCACCAAGACTCCATCGCGTCCCGTTCGGCACATGTCCGGCGAGGTCCCCGGTCTGCGCCGGGGACGGGGAGGCTTGGTCCTCCTACGCCTCCTCCGGATAGAACCGCGCCCGCCATGCCTCCAGCCTCGGCTCCATGACCCGGAAGTACAGCGGCGGGAACAGGGCCAGCAGCACCATCCACGGATACCCGTGGGGCAGTTGCGGGGCCTCGCTCTCGGGATAGCTTTGCAGGGTCGGAAAGCGTCTGCGCGGCTTGTAGTGGTGGTCGGAGTGGCGTTGCAGGTTGATGAGCAGCCAGTTCGACGCCTGATGCCCGCTGTTCCACGAATGGTGCGGCCGGGTCGGCTCGTAGCGGCCGTTCGGGCGCTTGCGGCGCAGCAATCCGTAATGCTCGATATAGTCGACCAGTTCCAGCAGGATCACCGCGACCACCGCCTGCACCACGAAGATGCCGACCCCCTGCCATCCGCCGATCAGCGCGGCGAGGGCCAGCATCCCCCCGCTCCACCCCGCATAGCGCCAGAAGGCATTGCGCCGGGACCACAGCGGCAATCCGCGCTTCGCCAGTTGGTCGCGCTGGATATGCCATGCGCCGAGAACCGTGTCCCTCACCACCCGGGGCACGAAGCGATAGACCGTCTCGCCCCGGCGGGCGGTGGCGGGATCGTCGGGGGTCGCGACGTTGATGTGGTGGCCGTGGATATGCTCGATGCAGAAATGGCCGTAGAGCGTCGAGCACATCAGCATCTCGGCCAGCATCCGCTCGAACCGGTTCTGCTGGTGCATCAGTTCGTGGGCATAGGTGATGCCGATCCCGCCCGAGGCGATGCCCACCACGACGGCCATCGTGGCCACCTCCCACGGGGCCAGCGTCCCGCTCGCCGCGACGATCCAGATCAGGCCGTAGATCAGGGCGGCCTGCACCGGCACCCAGGCCCAGGTCAGCAGGCGGTGCCAGATCAGATCGTCCTCGGGCGTCTCGCTCGCCAGCCTCGACTCGTTCAGCGCCATCACCGAATCGAGCGCCGGCACCGCGATGAAGGCGTAGAGGGGTGCGAGCAGCATCCAGACACCGCCATGCACGGCCCCCAGGGCGGCAATCGGCAGGAACAGGAACGAGATCGCGAACGGCAGGGCATTCAGGAACATGCGTTCTCGTCCTCGTCGCCGGGCTGGATCAGTTCCTCCAGTTCGGCCTTGCGCTGCATCAGGGCGTCGAACTGCACGTCACCGGCGGCGACCGGCTGGGGATAGGCGCGGATCTCGTCGATGACGCAGGCGAGCTGTTCCTCGGGGGTCATGCCGCGCCCCTGCCCTTCGCCATCACGCAGAGCAGTTCGAACATGATCGTGGCCCCGTTCAGCGCCGTGACACCCCCCACGTCGTAGGGCGGCGACACCTCGACCATGTCGGCCCCCATGATGTCCATCCCCGCCAGCGCGCGCACCATCCCCTGCGCCTCGCGCATCGTCAGGCCCCCCGCCTCGGGCGTGCCGGTGCCGGGGGCGATGGAGGGGTCGAGACTGTCGATATCGAAGCTGACATAGGCCGGAGCATCCCCGACGATGGCCTTCGCCTCCTCGATGCAGTGCCGCCAGCCCTTTTCCTCGACCTCCTCGATCGGCATCACGCGCATGCCGCTTTCATAGCTGAACTGCCACATGGCGGGATCGTAGAGCGAGCCGCGAATGCCGATCTGCACGACGCGCCCGGGGTCCAGCAGCCCCTCGTCGACGGCGATCTTGAAGGGGGCGCCGTGGTGGAAGCGCGACCCCATGTAATCGTCGCCCGTATCGCAATGGGCATCGATATGGATCATCCCGACCGGGCCGTCCTTGGCCAGCGCGCGCAGGATGGGCAGGCTGACGGAGTGGTCGCCGCCGCAGGCCAGCGGCACGATCCCGGCCCCCTTGATCCGCTCGAAATACCCCTGGATCTCGCGGTGTGCGCCTTCGAGTTCGTAGGGCTTGCGCACCCACGCATCGCCGATATCGCGCACGGTGCACGCCTCGAACGGCGAGGCCCCCGTCGCCTGGTTGACCCGGCGCATCAGGCTGGACTGGTTGCGCACCTCGCGCGGGCCGTGGCGGGGACCGGGGCGGTTGGTGACGCCCATGTCGTAGGGGACGCCGATCACGCCGATATCGGGAGGGTCGGCCTCGAAATTCTCGTCATAGGGCAGGCGGAAGAAACTGGCGAGGCCGGTGAAGCGGGGCCTCTGCATCGGATCGTCGAAATCGAGTGTCTCGCGCGCCGCATCGCCCGTATCCGTCGCCATGATCCATCCCCGCTATGCCGATAATCTCGGAACGGCCTCCTCGCCATTCTCCATCCGGGTGATTAGAGCACGTATCTGGGGGTGATTGGCAAGGTCTTCGGCGAAGGTGATGCCCATTTCCCGGCCATGCGACCAACTGACCCGCCCCGCGATGGGCTTGAAGTTCTGGAGATAGATGTCGCCCGATATCCGCTCCGGCAGGGTGCCGAGGCACCGCAATTCGCCGCTGATGCCGCTCAGCGAGATATTGATGGCCGTGGCGCGAAAGACCTGATCCTTGATGTAGATCGTGAAAGGCTCGCGGTACTGGAAGCGGGGCCTGATGCGACGGTTCGGGAACACTCGCTCGGAAGTGACGTCGATCATTGCATTTTCCCTTCAACCATAGCGATATACGATTAGTTAATTGACATCCGGAGTATAGCGTAAAACCCTAACCATCCTTGAAGGATGCCCCCATGGGCCGGAGAAATGCGGATGGACGCGGATTTCGTCATCATCGGTGCGGGATCGGCGGGGTGCGTCCTCGCCAATCGGCTGAGCGCGTCCGGTCGGTACGACGTGCTGCTGCTGGAGGCCGGTCCCCCGGACCGGAACCCGTGGATTCAGGTGCCGCTGGGCTACGCGAAGCTGTTCCACGCCCCCGCGATCAACTGGGGATACCTCTCGCAACCGGAACCCGAACTCGGCGGACGGCGCATCGCGCAGCCCCGGGGCAAGGTGCTGGGCGGGTCCAGTTCGATCAACGGGCTGGTCTACGTGCGCGGGCAGGCGGAGGATTACGACGGCTGGCGGCAGAGGGGCAATACCGGGTGGTCCTACGACGACGTGCTGCCCCTGTTCCGCCGGGCCGAGGATCAGGAGCGGGGGGAGGATGCGTGGCACGGGGTCGGGGGACCGCTGGCCGTGTCGAACCCGCGCGATCCGCATCCGCTGGCCGAAGCGTTCTTCGCCTCCTGCGCCGCCGAGGGCCTGCCCCGGAACGAGGATTTCAACGGCGCGCGGCAGGAGGGGGCCGGGTACTTCCAGACCACCTCGCGCCGGGGCGTGCGGGTCAGCGCGGCCAAGGCGTATCTGAAACCGGCCAAGGGGCGCGCCGCCCTGCACATCGAGACGGGGGCGCAGGCGACCCGCATCCTGTTCGACGGCACGCGGGCGACCGGGGTGGCCTATCGGCAGAACGGCGAGGACCGCATCGCGACGGCGCGGCGCGAGGTGATCCTCAGCGGCGGGGCGATCAATTCGCCGCAACTGCTTGAATTGTCGGGCATCGGGGACGGCGCGCGGTTGCAGGCGCTGGGGATCGGGACGCTGGTGCATGCGCCGAAGGTGGGCGAGAACCTTCAGGATCACTTCCAGGCCCGCCTCGTCATGCGCGCCCGACGCCCCGTCACCCTGAACGATACCTACCGCAATCCCCTGCGCCGGATCGGGATGGGGGTGGATTACCTGCTGCGGCGGCGCGGCTACCTGACCATCAGCGCGGGGCTGGCATCGGCCTTCTTCCGCACGCGACCGGAACTGGCGACGCCGGATATCCAGGTGCATTTCGTCCCCTTCAGCACCGACCGCATGGGCGAGGCGCTGCACCCCTATTCCGGCTTCACCGCCTCCGTCTGCCAGTTGCGGCCCGAGAGCCGGGGGCATGTGCATGCCGTCTCGCCCGATCCGTTCGCGGCACCGGAGATACGGGCGAACTACCTGTCGGCGGAGGAGGACCGGCGCACGGTCGTCGCGGGGCTGCACCGGTTGCGCCGGTACCTGGCTGCCGAACCGCTGCGCTCGCACTGGTCCGACGAGACGATACCGGGGGCGGAGGTGGCCGACGATGCCGCCCTGCTGGCCTATGCCCGCGCGTTCGGCACGACGATCTATCACCCGACCTGTACCTGCGCGATGGGACCGGGGCCGGATGCGGTGGTGTCGCCGAGGCTGACGGTCAACGGGGTCGAGGGGCTGCGGGTCGTGGACGGCTCGATCATGCCCGCGCTGGTATCGGGCAACACCAACGGCCCGATCATCATGATCGGGGAGAAGGGGGCGGACATGATCCTGGAGGATGCGGGGTAGCCCAACCCTGCCCCGTACTCGATGCGGGGCCTCTCTCCGATGCGGACAGGCTCCGCATCCGGTGCGGGGCAGGGAAAGCGACCGTTTCGGCGCGCCTGTACCGGATCACCCTTTCGCGGCCGCCCTCCGAAGCGTCCCCCTGTCCATGCTGTAGCTGCACGACATCGCGTACCCGACCTGCTTGGGGATCTCGATCAGGGGTTCGTCGTCCAGCGCGCGGGCGTCGGGCATGGGCGGTTCGGTGCGGGCGACAGGGACCGGGTCCGGGGCCGGGGCCGGAACCGCTTCCACCACCGGCGCTGTCCCGGAGGCGGGATGCCGGAACGCCGCCCCCACGATGCGCAGGATCCGGCGGCGCATCCAGATCATCATAAGGCCCGCCAGCAGAAGGAAACTCGCCGCCCCCGCCGCCAGTATCGCGATCGTGCGGCTGGGCGAGACGGGTTCGGGATTGGCGATCGGCACCTCGACGACCTGGGCCAGGGGATAGGCGGCGAACTGGTCCGCCTTGCTCGTATCCGCCTTGGCCAGGGCGGAGGCGAAGACGGCGAGCGCGACCTGGTGCTCGCGGACGAGGTGGTCGAGTTCCGCCGCCGGTCCCGTCAGCCGCACCACCTCCTCCTTCGCCCGCACCAACTGGCCCCGCAGCGATGTCAGCTGGGCCATCAGCCCGTCGCGCGCGGCGGATTGCTCGACCATCCTGCCCAGCATCAGCTCGCGCTGGCCATGGGTCGCCAGATCGGCGATGGCGCGAAAGCCCTCCTCGTCGTTGCGGGTGATGACGCGGCCCCGGTCCACCATCGCGTCGGTGATCGAGGCGTAGGCGCGGCGCACCTTGAGATATTCCGGATGCTTGTCGCCATAGGCCACGCGCGCCCGCTCGAACGCGATCTTCGCCGTCGCCATCTCCTCCAGCAGCGCCTGAAAGATCGGGTCGGCGCGCAGTTTCAGGGCCTGCGCGGCATCCATCGCATCCACGCCCAGCGCCGCCTCCAGCGTGCGCACCTCGCTCTCGTGGCTTTCGAGTTCGGTCTGCACGTCGCGGATGCGCTTGGCGGTGCGTTCGATCGACAGGATACGCTCGTTGAACTGGTTCTCGGAGGTCAGGCCCGTGCGCGCCTGAAACGCGACCACGGCCTCGCGCGCCCCCTCGACCGTGCGCTGATACGCGCGGATCGCGGCCCGGTTCGGCTCCTCGCGCTCGTAGGCGTAGTTCGCGCGCAGCAGTTCCAGCTCGTGGTGGAATGCATCGATCAGGGCCTGCGCATTGCGCTGGGCATCCTGGGGCGACGTGCCGTTGATCGTGATGGTGATGAAGTTGGTCTGGTCGATCAGCTTGATCTTCGGGCGCGGAAAGTCTTCGGGCAGCGTCCCCCGGATCGCCGAGGCCCCCCGGTGCACCGTCTCGGTCAGGAACAGCTTGCGATACGCCTCGACCGGGCTGAGCCGACTGCTCGCCCAGGGGGAGGATGCGGACGAGGTCGCCTGACCGACCCGGTCCAGATTGACGCTCGCCTTCGACCCCTCGCCCGGCAGGATCATGAAGACGTCGGTGGCGTAGGTTTCGGGCGTGTGGGTCACGTACCAGTAGGCCATGCCCCAGACCGGCGCGATCAGCAGCACCGCCACCACCGCCCGGCGCAGGAACACCCCTATGAGACCCCGGCGGCTCACTCAGAACAATCCGAACAGGGCCAGCGGCACGCCCAGATTCTCGAAGGAGGACAGCACGTCCCGCATATTCGTCACCGTGCTGTCGTAGCAGCCGATGGAATCCCCCGGCATCAGGATCGGGTTGTGGTCGTCGCGGTCGGAGCGCCGGATCAGATCCTCGATCCCGCGCCGGATCACTTCCATCTCGCCCGTGACCGGATTCTTCGAGACCAGCACCGCATTGCGGTTGGCATTGGTCGCGGCGACCCCGCCGACGCAGTTCATCCTGAACACCGCCTGTAGCAGCGTCGTGCCGTAGGTCATCTCCCGCACGTCGTCGTCGATGGCCGAGGCGGAGTTGTGGAAGGCCGGGGATGTCAGGTTCGAGAGGTTCGTCTTGATCCCGGGCCGCGTGATCGGGCCGTTGCGGGCGAGGCCGGGCTGGAAGCACCCCATGCCCGGCACCTCCACCTCGTCATCCGCCAGCATGTAGGGATCGTGAAAGCTGCGCCCCGTCGCCGCCGGTTTCATGTCGATGCGATAGGTCCTGCCGTCGCGCCGGAGGAGGATGCGCTGGATATCCGCATCGGGCCGCACCCCCGCCGCCCCGCGCAGGGCCGCGCTGAGGGTGCGGACATTGGGCAGGTCGCCGCTGGCGGTCTGGCGCAGCTTGTCGGTATTCTCGGCGAAGCGCTGGTTGATCTCGGCCACCCCCGGCTCGAACACCGCGCCCGAGACATGCACGCGGATCGGGGCGCGTTCGATGATCTTGATCGAGACGGGCGGCCCGTCGCCGCGATAGAGGCTCTGCTCGACCAGACCCTTGCGGATGCGCCGCTCCAGCGTTTCGGCGGTGACGCCATGGGCCAGATAGGCGGGCATCTGCGGCAGGCGGATCAACCCCTCGCCCTCCACCTCGAAATCGCCGGACAGCAGGTCGTCGTCGAGCACGAGCACCCGCAGCAGATCCCCCTTCGAGACCGGACCCTCGGCGCGGCCCGGTTCCAGCACGGGCAGGCGGTCGTATTGCGTGTTCGCGCGGCACCGCGTCAGGTCCAGATCGGCGCGCAGGGCGGTCGCGAGGAAGGCCGGATCGGTCGCGGCCCGGCTGCCGGTGCCGAAATCGCGCATCGTGGCCTGATAGCCCGCCCCGCTGTCCAGCGCGGCCCGGTTACGCGGTTCCTCCAGCGCCATGCACCCCGCCAGCGCCAGTGCCGCAATGCACGACATGCGCGCGCCGACCCGGGACAGGGCGGCCCCGAACGGCCCTCGATTATGTCTTTCGCGCACGAACCGCTCTCCGCAACAGGGCAAGTTGCGGGGATTGTAGATCTTAAGGTACCAAGCACCTGTTAATAATAGCGCAAATCGGTTTAACGCCCCCCCCCCCGGCAGGGCGGGACGGTAATACCTGCCCCGCATCGGGTCCGGGGAAGGAGAGACGATGAGGGTGCCTCCCCTCCCCCCCTTTTTCCCCTATCGCGTCGGAATCGTGCAGCCCGTCGTCAGGCATTGCTGCACGCGCGCCTGCACCGAACCGTCGGGATCGGAGAAGATGTCGCCCGGGCAGGCACCGGAATACAGTTCCAGCGTCAGGTCCGGCAGTTGCTTCAGCGCCATGATCCCCGACGTTCCCGCACCCGGAAACCCGCCGCACCACGGCCCCGCACACCCGACCCGGACCCAGATGGTATGATCGATCGGCACCGTCTGCTGGGCGTACACCACCTCGCCCCGGATCTGGTACACGCCGCGCAGGTCGGCGGTATCGACGGGACCGCGACTCGCATCGGCGACCGAGGGAACCGGCGGCAGGGGTGCCACCGGCGTCAGCGTGCCGGAAACGATGTAGTAGCGGTCGGGCGCATCGCTCCATTGCTGGAAACTGCCCTCGATGGAGGGGCGCACGCAACTGAGCGCGAACGCGCTGCCTGCCACGAGCAGGGTCGTGGTCGCCGTCGTCGCCGCCGTCATCCATTTCACGAATGTCATGGGTCGTCCCTCCACTGTTCTTTACGCATACACCGGGGCGCAGGAATGCCCCGGTCCGAACCATACGCTCGAAACGGCGATTTCCGGCACTTTTTCCGTACGTCGCCCATAATCTGCGATCACGGCCACGTGGCCACGGGGGGCATCGACATCAGGACCGCCTCGATATTATGACCGGTTTCCAGCCCGAACTTCGTCCCCCGGTCGTAGACGAGGTTGAATTCGGCATAGTAGCCCCGCCGCACCAGTTGATGCGCGCGCTCCTCCTCGGTCCAGGGTTTGTGCATGTGCCTTTCGACCAGCGGGGGATAGGCGTCGAGGAACGCGGCCCCGACATCGTGGGTCAGCGCGAAATCCGCCTCCCAGTCGCCGGTATTGTGATCATCGTAGAAGATGCCGCCCACGCCCCGCGCGAACCCGCGATGCCTGATCATGAAGTATTCGTCCGCCCACTCCTTGTAGCGGGGGTAATACTGCGGGTCGTGCCGGTCGCAGGCATCCTTGTAGGCGGCGTGGAAGAACGCGGTATCGCCGTCGACCGGCACCATCGGGTTCAGGTCGCCCCCGCCGCCGAACCACCACGCGGCGGGCGTCCAGAAATGGCGGGTATTCATGTGGACGGCCGGCACCTTCGGCGAGCGCATATGCGCGACCAGCGAGATGCCCGACGCCCAGAATCGCGGATCGCCCTCCACGCCGGGGATGCCGCGCGAGGCCATCATCGCCTGGGCGCGCGGGGCCAGCACGCCGTGGACGGTCGAGATATTGACGCCCACCTTCTCGAACACGCGCCCCCCGCGCATGACCGACATCTCGCCGCCCCCCGCATCCTCGCCCGCCGCCCCCTCGCGATGCGTCTCCGTGCGGACGAATCGCCCGGCGGGGAGGTCGGAGAACGGGCCACCCGCACGGGGGCCGGAATCATACGCCTCCTCGATCCCCTCGAACCGGGCGCAGATCGCATCGCGCAACTCGCGGAACCAGGCGGCGGCGCGCGCTTTTCTCGCCTCGGCATCGTCCAGCACGCCGCTCACGCTCCCGGTCGTTCGATCCGTCATCCGTCATCCTTTCGTTCCAGCAGCCAGATCGCCCGATCCGCCGCGCATCTGCCCTTCAACCCGCCCTGCACCGCCGACCGCGCCAGCAGCGTCAGGTCGTATTCCGCCCCGTAGAATCGCCGCACCTGCGCCGCATCCACCGAAAAGGGCGGGCCGTCCATCGCCGTCCGGTCGTATTCGAAGCACACCAGCAACTGCGGGACCACCCCCGTCATCGCCTTGAGATGCGCGGCATAGCGCCCCCGCATCCCCTCCGGCAAGGCCACGAGCGCGGCACGGTCGTAGATCGCCTCGACGGGGCCGAGCGCGTCCCGGTCCAGATCGAAGATATCGCCCACCGCGATGTCGATACCCGGGGCGCCGTACCAGACCAGCGCGCCCCGCTCCGACCGCTGCGGCACCACGCCCAGCTTCTCGAACAATGCCCGCACCGCCAGTTCGCTCAGTTCGACCCCGCAGACCCGGAACCCCTGTCCCGCCAGCCAGCCGATATCCCGGGTCTTGCCGCAGAGCGGCACGAAGACCCGCGCGCCCGGTGCCAGCCCGAGGCGGTCGACATGCTCGACGAGGGCGCGATTCGGTTCGGCATTGTGAAAGCCGGTCACCCCCGTTTCCCACTTGTCGATCCAGAAGTCCCTGTCCATCCCCGCGCCCTCCCCGCCATGATGCCCCGTCGAACCCGATACCTATCAGCTTCGGAAAACGAGGCAATCGCGGCATTGACAGCCTGCCCGCGCGCCACCTATACACGCGCTCTCGTGAGACGGGGCATCCCGACCATCGCGACGACCCCTTTTCAGCCGTTCCCGAGGAGCGAGACCCGTGAAACGTACTTTCCAGCCATCCAACCGCGTTCGCAAGAACCGCCACGGCTTCCGCGCCCGCATGGCGACGAAGAACGGTCGCAAGATCATCAACCGCCGCCGCCGCCAGGGCCGCAACAAGCTGACGGCCTGAGGGTCGGGGGTTTCCGGTTGCGGCTGGAGACACTGAAGAATCGCCGCGACTTCCTCGCCGCCGCCCGGGCGAGGAAAGCGGTCACGACCGGGATGATCGTCCAGCGCCGGGACCGGCGCGCGGGCGAGACGGATACGCCCGTCACCCGCGTCGGTTACACCGCCTCCAAGAAGGTCGGCAATGCCGTCCTCCGCAATCGCGCCAAGCGGCGGATGCGCGAGGCCGCGCGCAGGATTCTCGGCGATGCGGAATTCACCGGCACCGACTTCGTCCTGATCGCGCGGTCCGGCAAGACCGTGCAGCGACCTTTCGACGCTCTGTGCGACGATCTCGCCGATGCCCTGCGCAAGCTGGACAAGCCCCGATGATCCGGCGCATCGCCGTTCTTGTCTTGCAGGCCCCCTTCCACGTCTATCGCTATGCCGTTTCGCCGATGCTGGCCGCGAATTGCCGGTTTCAGCCGACCTGTTCCGCCTATGCGTTGCAGGCCATCGAGGTCCACGGCCCGGTCAGGGGCCTCGCGCTCACGATCCGCCGCGTGGCGCGCTGCCGCCCGGGGGGCGGGTCGGGCCACGATCCTGTGCCGGAACGTGACACGGCGCGGTAAAATGGCCGAAAGGTCTTGACCTCGCAAGCGCCGGACGGTTGAACCTGCGGTTCCGATCCCGCCGATCCTCACCACGCCGGAGCCACGCCGCATGGGCGACCAGAAGAACCTGATCCTCGCCGCTGTCCTCAGCTTTCTCGTCATCGGGTTGTGGGAGACGTTCATCATCGCACCCCAGCGGGCGGAGATGGAGCGCAACGCCCAGATACAGTCGCAAGTCGCCCGGGAACAGGGGATCGACGGCGTCCCGGTGCCGATCACCGAGGGGAACGTCGCGCCGAACATCACCGCCCTGCTCAACCGCGACGAGGCGCTGGCGAAGTCGGACCGCGTCATCATCGACGCCCCGCGCGTCGACGGCTCGATCTCGTTGCAGGGTGGCCGGATCGACGACCTGAACCTCAAGGACTACCACGTCACCATCGACGAGGGTGCGCCCGAGGTCACGGTGCTCTCCCCGCGCGAATCGGCCAACGGCTATTACGCCCTGTTCGGCTGGGCGGGCGGCAAGGACGTGCCGGGGCCGAAGACCGAGTGGACGCTGGCCGAGGGCGACACCCTCGACCTGGGCAAGCCGGTCACCCTGACCTGGGAGAACGGCGCGGGGCTGGTCTTTACCCAACGCTACGATATCGACGAGAATTTCCTCTTCACCGTCACCCAGACCGTCACGAACAATTCGGGCGAGGCGACGACCCTCAGCCCCTACGGCGTGATCGCGCGCCACGGCGAGCCGGAGACCGAGGGTTTCTATCTGCTGCACGAGGGGGCGATCGGCGGCTTCGACGGGGTGACCCACAGCATCGATTACGACGATTTCGAAGACTTCGAGATGAATCCCGCCGAGCGCGCGCGGGTCGAGAAATTCACCGCCGAGGACAATGGCTGGCTGGGCATCACCGACAAGTACTGGATGACCGCGCTGATCCCCAAGACGCATCAGCCCTTCACCGGGGCCTTCAAGCTGGCGGGACGCGAGGGCGCGCCGATCTTCAGCGCCGATGTGCGCATGCCCCCCGCCGCCATCGCGCCGGGCGCGACCGAAACCGCCGTGATCCAGCTGTTCGCCGGGGCCAAGCAGGCCGACGTGCTGAAGATGTACGAGGAGACGCTGGAGGCCGAGAGCTTCTACGACGCCATCGACTGGGGCTGGTTCTTCTTCCTGACCAAGCCGTTCTTCTGGCTGCTGAACACCATCTA
>ENA-ORXT01005724-ORXT01005724.1-marine-metagenome-genome-assembly--contig:-NODE-5724-length-12036-cov-7.810519_pt1 | contig 12036 bp, 9 predicted proteins | sample MGYA00237868_ERZ511482 | MGnify/ENA metagenome assembly ERZ511482 | reverse complement strand
ACTTAAGAAAGTTGTAGCTATGAAGCACAGGTAGCACTCGCAACAGACTACCATCCATTTGGTTGGGAAATGCCGGGGCGGAAGTATAATAGTGCGGAGTATCGGTATGGGTTTAATGGGAAGGAGAAGGATGATGAGGGAGAGTTTGGATCAATTACGAATTATGATTATGGGTTTAGGATTTATAATCCTGCTATTGCTAAATTTTTGAGTGTTGATCCGTTGACGAAATCTTATCCGGAGTTGACACCTTATCAGTTTGCTTCAAATCGTCCAATTGATGGAATAGATTTAGATGGGCTTGAATATATGGATACGGATTATGCACGAATTAAGATAACGAATGGAGGGTTATATTTTGTAGTAGAAAACATGTATAGTGTTTATAGAAAACAGATCAGAAGCACTTGGATAGGTAGTTTCTCAATTCTTGATCAAGAGTTTGATGAACTTGATCCCTATGCAATTGCAAAATACGAAAGAATAACTAAGTCTATTCGTTCACGTGTTGCAGGTGAAGACCCTTCTGCAATTCCTGGGTCAAATAATATAATCAGAGAGTACTATAAAAGTAATGGTGATATGAACAGAGGAGTTCCTACAATCGAAGGTAGACCGCGTCCAATATATGGTATAGGTATTTCTCGGCGAATTACTCCACCAATAGTAGGAAGTAAAGGAGGTGTTGGAGTCGGACGTACTGCAGGTGGATTATCAGCACTCGCTATTGGTATTGAACTACTTGAAGGAGTTAAATCGCATGCTACTTTTTGGCAAATTGCGTGGGAGGAAGATGCTTTTAAAGAAACGATTCAGAATTTAGAACTAGCTACGGATGATGTTGGAAAGGCTTTAAATCAAGGAGATATTATTCCAACTAGTCTTTTAACCAAAGAAGGTTTGTCTGCGATTACAAGTTATGTATTAGGAGGTAAAATTGATTGGTTTACAAATGATAGAACATTTAAAGAAAATCAAAATTTTATTTCTGATGTTATTGAAACTGGAAATAAAATTATTAAAGAATTTAGCTCTAAAAGAGAAGAATACCCTAAATAAAATGCGGAATTTTAGCCTATTTGTTTTGTTAATAGTTTTATTTATTTCATGTGAGGATAATTCTGAATTAGTAGGAACATGGACCATCACAAATATGACTAACGAAAATTCAAGTAAAAAGAGAAAATTTAATATTAGAAATATGACGTTTCTAGAAAGTGGTAATTGTATTCTTCCAAAGATTAATTTCTTAAGAGAAGATTCATGTGGTTGTAGTTATGTAATGATGAGAGATACATTACAGATTAATTCTTGTTCCCCAGTTTTTAGAGGAAAGTTTATTTGGAGGATTGATTCAAGAAGGCATGGACTTTATTTAAGAAATGATTCATTAAAGATTTTAGCCCAAAATGCAGCACTTCCAATTTTAAAAGTCTCAGATGAAATTTTAGAAGATTTAAATCGTTAAAACAGCAAGAAAGGCGTAGCCACCAGTAGCTCCTCCGTCCAGTTCCACGCCAGTTGTCCCTTCGGGCGCATCTGTCATGGATCTGGGTTCGGTACTACAGTTGTCTACATCACTTCTCAGTCTGCCGAATATGGCATCCTTCCAGTGATTATTTTGCGGCCTGCTCTCTTGCCATCGCTCTTTGATGCTTGGGCATCAGGCAGCGCAGGCCTCAGTTCCAGCTCCGCGCACAATCCAAAGGCAGAGCTTCCACAACCCGCAAGCTAAACTCGCACATTCAGATCACGCCCATCGCAGCGGCCAGCACTCGGGCGCTTCTTCTTCATGGCTTCGGCTCGAACCTCGTTCTTTTGTCCTCTGGGACAAAGCCAGCGCTAGGCCGGTCAGTCGCTCATTCTTCGGCTTCTTCCCTTTGTCCTTTAAAAAAATCTATAATTGTTTGAATACCCGTCCTCATAGCAGCACGAAACCATCACGCTGGTCGGGTGAGAAAGTCATTGTTTAAATCAGAAGTGGAATAAAAGGAGTGGTTTGGTGGCATTGATTTTGCCGCCATCAGCAAGTCCTATATCCAACAGCGCCCTAGCCTGAATTTTAAGTATCCAACAATTCAACAATCCTTTTAAGTTTTTCAGATAATTTCCGCTTTTGAGATTTCGAATATCCAGAGATAGGATTAGACAATTTTTTCCGAAATGGACCAGAAGCAAAGCCCGTCAGATAATAAGCTACTTTAGCCAAGTTGGTATTATTCAGATACCGGTCACTCAAGATAAGATTCTCTTCCCGCAAACATTTGATCAGCAATACAGATTCCTCCTGCGTTAGAATTGGGTAACTGGAATTCTTCTTTGATCGGTCTACTGCTTCCTCGAATTTTATACTATCCTCACTTTTCCTGATAGAGTCAGTTTGTTTTACCCCTTCGATATCATCTACCAACTTTGGAAAATCCAACCGAAGAAAATCCTTATAAGCATAGTACTTCGCAATCATATCCAGAATCTCTTCCGTACTGGCATCATACATAAACCCGGGATCAAATTCATAATCCTTCTCAATACCACTCTCATATCGTTCCTGGTGAAAATTTCTTTTATTTGGAATGACATGCTCCACAAAACCATTGACGGGATCCTCCGGAAAACTCTTCCTCATATTCCTGAATTCCTTTATAATCAACTCTTTAAAATAATTTTTAACGACCTCGTATTCACTAGCCCCTGGAATATTTGGCGTATAGCATTTATAGATATTGTTTTGCTCAAATTGTACGGCAGCAAGAAATGAATTTTTACTAGCTACTTTGGATCTTTTCCCTTTTGCTACTTCCATCTCAAACCGTTTCTCAAGTCCCTTCCTAATGCCATTGTATTTTAAATGGTAGTAAGTATTATAATCTTTCATGTTTTCTATAATATTGCCAGTAGGCAGGATTTTAGGATTGAGGGAAGCCAACTGGCCAACCAGCATTTACTAAAGCAGATCATCCAGTTTATCTATCTCATCATTCTCAAAATTCTCCAGGTAAGCCTTCGTTGTTTGCACATCTGCGTGCCCCATGGCCTGACTGATAAAACCGATATTTGCCTTTTTACGTTTCAGTGTTGTAGCATACGTATGACGCGCCACGTAAGAAGTTAATTTGATTTCAAGCTTTAGCAGCTCCCCAATTTCTTTCAGGTCACCATTCACCTTCTTTAAGCACTTTTTAATCCGATCCTTTTGTTGGGCCGGCGATTGGTGAAAATCGGATAACACCGGAAAGACATACTCGGTATCCACATCCGAAAATTCATCCAAAATTTTCTGTAGATTTTCGGAGATTGGGATATTAAATTTTCCGCCCGTTTTTTGTCGAAAGTACCTTAGGCGACCATTGACGATATCCGTTTTTTTCAAGTAAGCCATATCCACAAAATTCATCCCCCGACTATAATAACTAAACAAAAAAATCAGGTAAGAATCCTTGAGCATCTGGTGCTCATCAAAATCAAAACCCTTATACTTCTCCATATCCGACAAAGACAAAGCCCGCGGAGAAGCAGTAGATTTCAATTTACTGATCATATAACCCTTTCTTTTCCGATTGGTAGAAAACGGATAATATTTCTCCTCCGCATATTCATCATCAATCGCCTTATTATAAGTAGACCGAATGGTCCTCATATAATGACTAATCCCGCCACCACCACAGCCTCTTTTTATCAAGTACGTTTCAAATTTATTAAGCAACCTGACATCAATATCAGAAAAAAGCAAGACCTTTCTTTTACCATAAAATTTGAATAACTGATTTCTCAAAACAACATAACCATGAGCAGTATTTACTTGACCCCGATCCTTAAAATTATCAATCAACTCCTGCATGTAATCATAAACCGTCATTTGCTTTTTGTTGCCGGTAAATAAATCCTTAAAAAGTTGGGGAGAAAAAGCCTTATCCGTTCTTCGAATTTCATCAAAGACATTTCTTGCCTTCAAAAGTAATTCTCTCAAGACCGCATTCCTAACCTTATGATTTTCCATACTTCGCTTAAATTCACGAGCCCGACTATCCCACTTTTTTTCTTCCGTTCTATAGCCGGTCCGAATCCGAAAGGATTTACTATTGTGGGTAATGATGAGCATTACCGGATAGGTATCATTGGTTAAAGATTTTCCTTTGTACAGGGTAATTTTGGCGGTAGGCATTGTGAAACTAATTGTTTGTTTATGTCAATATTTATGCTGTTTATTGATATTGTAAAGATACTAAAAATTAGTATAAATAGTGTATTTAATTGATTTTCAATTAGTTAAAATAAAAGTGTAGTTTGGAATTGAAAACAAAAAGTATATAATTTTCGGATGAGGGCGTGGGGTCGCCAATTTTGATCGGGTCCTCCTGGCATAAAACAAGTATCTGGAAATCAACTGCTTATAAATAGAAAAAGCCAATCGCTCCGATTGGCTTTTTTACTGAAGTCAACACAGAATTGACATCTTTATTGAGATATTTATTCTTTATCCTTCTCAATAGTGTTATTGAATAGACTGTTCGCTAGAATTCGATACCATGACAAGTTTGATAGAAAAGTTAGGTTAGGCAACATTTCAGATTTCTAATTAAACGTCGGAGTCTAAATATTTTTTCACTTCATACTTTTCCATTTATTTTTCTTTAAATCAAATCTGTAAGTAGTTTTGTTTTTAACTGATTTTCCATCTATCCACTTTTCCCCATCCATTAGATAAAGGGAATTATTATGTTCATCTAGCAATGCAGTATGTTCGAAAATCCAACCAGGTTTATCTCCTGAAGAAGACAAGGACTTTATTGAGAAATCATCCAGATTCAAGACAAACATATTAGTTTGTCCAGTCAACCTGTCTTTCTGATACCCTAAGCCGCCGATAATAATTATCTTATTAACAAACTTGGTTGAACTGTGAAAATCAGTAGGTGGAAAAATATGCTTTGGGTACAAAAAAAGTTCTACACCGCCACTTGGGGTTATCTTTATGACATCATTGTAAATGTTAAAATCCGGGTCGTAAAAATCTTCGTGCTCTCCTCCAATTTGAATCATGGTACCATCTTCCAGAAAATGAAAGGAACTTCCGAAACGATTGTTACACCATTTCGGATATCCCCTAGCCATATATTTAAAAAATCCAACTGCCAATTCACCGGATAATTTACCTGCTTTTGCTTTTTTTGTTAACTCTTCAAATTCTTTTTTATAATATTTAATCTTATTTTTTTTTGATGTAACGTTATAGCGCGATTTTCCAGCTTTAGTAGCCCTGGCGCCAGTAGCGACCATATGAGCATAAAAAGCATCAGTTACTTTTTCTGGATTGGTACGACCATCTCTGACCGATACATCTGAGAATTCAAAATCTTTAATTGAATTTTTTATTGGGACCGCTCCTTTTGTTAACAAAAGATTTAGGATCTCCACTGGATAATTATTTTTCAAACAAACTGAATAAGCAGGGTGACCACTTCCATCGGGCAAGTTTACATTAGCACCAAAACTGGTGAGTAATTTAACACCAGCAGCTACTGATTCTCTAGGCCACGAATATAAAACTGTGCAAATGAGACTATGGCTATACTTTGGTCGATGATTCGGATCGGCACCATTTTGCAACAGCTTGACTATTTCTCCGATGGCCTCAAATTTTTCTTTTTCAATAAGTATTCTTAATTGTTTATTGAGTTGAGTTTGAATTCGGTATTTATTTAATGTGTTTTCCATTGGTTTTATAAAATATCTTTCTATTACTTAAGGGTAAGATTTGATAAGTAACGTCAATTAGAGATTGCAAACAACAGGTTTTTATTTCTGTTATACAATTACTACAAATATAGACCATACAATTGTTAGGTTTTACCCCCCAAGAAGGGGGTTAGCATTTTGAAAGATTCAAATAGCTTAATTACTGAATTCGAGTGGGCATCGGGAACTATTCTCCTGCTGAGATCAGTTATTGCTAGAATAGTAGTGATTTTAAGGAAGTTGTTTGGTTTTAGTACTACATTTCTATTTTGGACAAGATTTATGCATAATAACCAAGATTTTTGAATTATATTGGCAGTGATATGGAGCCCCAATTTCCATAAGTTAAAAACCAAACATGAAAGCCAAAAGTCCTATTCTGTTTTTTAACAAACATCAAATCACTTGTCACAAAGTATTTTTGCTGCTTTTTGTTTTAGCTAATATGAACCTGCCTTTATGGATAACGGCTTCCAATATTTATGAAATAGCAAATGAGGATAATATTGAAATTAATAATTTTAAGTTATATAAAGACTATGAGTATGATTATTTAAATCTTGGTCTATTGGCTAATAGTCCATTTGAAATAAAGAGAAATACTACTATAAGAGCAAAGGCCAATACTTCTCAAATCATTAGCTTTCAACTTTGTAATAACTCAAAAGAACAAAAATCTCGATTCCTTTATTTTGCTTCTATTGATTTTAGCTCGATCACTGCTTATATCAGCGAGGATGACAGGACAGTTAAGCAAATTGATAAAATCGGATTTGATCATTCCCATTTATCAAGAAAATTTATAAATAGTCGTCCAGTTTTTGAGTTTAAGTTAGGTAGTAACTCTTGCCAGACTATTTATTTGCAGATTGATCAGAAATACCTTTCTGTCAACACCCGTATCTACCTTTACACCTTCCCATATTTGTCGCAAGCAATGGAGGATAATTCATTTGATGGGGGCGTCGACATTGGTATTACTTTGACTTACTTTGTCGCCACTTTTATCTTAATCTTGTTTTCCCGATCGCGGCAAAATACCTATTACTTTATTTATCTTTTTGGAAATGTCCTGTATATCATTTATTCCAGGGCTTACTCCGTTCTATATGCCGCATTAGTGGACAATCCTTTAAGCCACCTTTTTTTCTGCGCCCCTTTTATTAGTATTGCCATTGCCTCAATAGGCTTTATTGGACTTTTTCAGGAATTTTTTGCGCTTGCCAAAACTAGAAAAAAGTTAAATCTATTTTTTAATTTTCTGAAGATGGCTTGCCTCGCAGCATTATTAGGTCTGATTTTTTGGCCAAAATTTGTAGGATATGATCCTTTATTTTTAAACAAGATGGTGATTGTGATGGCGATCTTGTCGATGTTATGCCTTCTGTCGATATTTACTAGTGGTCTTGGTATTTATATGCAAACAAAAAATAAATATTATTTACTATATATTCTTACCTTCTCTCCAATGTTCGTCTACATTTTTGTGATGTGGGGGATGGAAGCGCAAGTTTTCGAAAAAAGTGATTTTCTATATCGAAACGGGCAAATAGGGATTATTCTCGTGGAGGTTTTTGTAATTGGTTCTTTACTGGCCTATCGAGTGTACGCAGAAAAACTGGCGTATACTAAAAGTATTATTTCCGAACGGAATCAGATTGTGGAGGACTTACATTCGGGATTAATGCCGGAAATTGAAATACTATCGTTACTTAATCAGCAGAAAATAAAACCTTTTAACCGGGAACTTTCCGAAAGGATAGACGAACTGCAAAAAGAAATCAGGGAGGATATCCGTTCGTTAATGTGGGTTTTAAATACCCATAAATATTATTTACTGGATCAGCATCTGACAAAAATAAGGTCAGTTGTGCAAAATCGATTGAAGTATACTGACATAAATTTTCAAGTCACTACTTCTCCAGTACTGATTCCGGAAGACGTGAAGATTAGTTTTTTAATTAACTATCATTTATTCCAGATGGTCAAAGAACTGGCCAACAACTCTGCGAAACACAGTAAGGCAAAAAATCTTAATCTGGAATTTCACTATTCCCCCAACCGTCTGGATTTATTATTTACGGACGACGGGGTTGGTTTTGACTTATCGCAGGAACTGGAAAAAAAATCATCTAGTAAACGCGGTATCAGAGAATTATATTCCAGGGCAGAAAAAATGGATGCAGAAATAACAATTAAGACAGGAATTAATCAAGGCGTTAAGATACAGTTAAAAATACCATTAGATCCAATTGGGTTACTAATGAAATAATAAAAAATCTAATTACCCCCTACCTGGGGGGGTAAATGCATTAAAAGTCTTCTCTATATTTGTGATAGCATTATGGACCAAATCGAAAATATCAAAGTTTTAATTTTCGAGGATGAGCCTTTATATCGGGCTCACCTCGTTGATTTAATTCAGAATCATCAAGGTTTTGATTTACTGGGAAACTTTGGAACTTCGTGGGGGATTCTCGAAAAGGTAGAAAAGTTCAATCCGGACGTTATTCTCATGGATATTAAAATGCCTTCGGAGAAACCGGACCTAGATGAGAAAGCCGGAATTATTGCGGCTTCGAAATTAAAAAGAAACTTAAAAGAAAGTTGTCCCGGTATTGTCATCTTGTCACACTTTGAAGACGATGAGAAAATTTTTGAGGCATTCTGTGCGAATGGTCAGATCAATTTTTTGACCAAGCCCAGTTCCGCCGAAGAATTATACACCGCCATACGGGCAAGCTTTAATAAGGAACCTTTTTCAAGTCCTTACATCGCTAAAAGGATACAGATACTACTCGGAAATCCCGTTAATCAGAAGAACGCTGCCAGACTAACCGAACGAGAAACCGAAGCCCTGACTTATTTAAGGCAAGGGTACAACCAAAAAGAAACCGCAGATTTGATGAATATAAAAAGTATCAAGGATTTGCTCAAAAGTATTTATAAAAAACTGAACGTCCACAACCAGCGCGAAGCGGAGAATAAAATCTGGTATAATCCGATTGCGATTATCAACTGGCTGAAGAACTTATAAAACAATCTAATTTTATTAATTAATTAGTTCAATACCAGGTATGGTACAAACATACCCCGGGACAACTATATCTAATTCTAAACAATTTCTAATATTTATTTAATTTAAAAAACTAAACCAATGAATTCATCACCTTTCAAACAAATCTGTCTAATAAGTTTATTTTTCCTTTTGGGATACCATTCAATTTTTGCTCAATCCGAAGGTACTAATTACCTCGCATCTGCCAAGATTGATAAACACCTCAACCTAAAAAATGCAAAAACAACGAGTGGTTCTCCATTAATTATCCGGCCAAACGCAGGACAACCCAAAATTGTTGCTCTAAAAAGTCTACTAAAACTATGTCCTAATAAAAACGATGGACATTTAAAAGCGGGCACCCAACATTTTGATAGTAAAGTTGATGCCAGAGTCAGAATAAGACCCTACCTGTCAGAAGACAGGAGACAACTGAAAGTAAATGTTTTTTTACTTGAAAAATCTGTTAAAAGGCCTACCCGTTTAGAAGCAAACTTTGAAAGAGTTCTTTATACGGCTCCTTTTGGAAAAAAAATAGATACTTACTATTGGAATGGTCAACCAAGGACTTTTCATAACAGCGATAAGCTTGACAATTTTCATAAAATTCTTAAGGAAGGTGGTCCCGAACTTTGGGGTTGTAACGATGGTGATCAATATGAAATGGTAACGAATAAGCAAACGGTAAAATCCATAAAGATTATTGGTGATACAGGTGGTCAGGATATTTCTACGGATCGAGATTGTAAATGTGATAGTAAAATTCAACGTATAGATTTCAATAGAATACAAGTAATTTTATCTGATTTTTCAGTACCGAATGACCTGACAAATTGTAATATGTTGAAAAATAAACACCGTGGATATACGGTAGTGGGTAATAGCATCACACGGGAAGTAAAGGTAAAAGATAATGGAGGTTCCTGCGAGTATGATATTAACGCTAAATGGATAATTGAAAAAGGAAATAAAAGCGGAATATATTATTTGAAAAATAAGAAAAATGGAAAATACTTGTCAGTTGTCGGTTCAGGGAAGGATACGCAGCTTGTGTCATCCAAGAATTCAAAATCAAGCTGGAAATTTAATGCCTCTAACGAATATCCAGGTTATTATTACATAATTAATGAATCTACAAAAGGTGCTCTTCACACCGAGTATAATAAACTTCAAGTGGAAAGAAATACGCCAACTGGCTGGTGGAGTTCAAAATGGAAACTTGATTGGTGTTCTTGTAATGTAATTTTATGAATTCTTAAAGAAAGCACTTGCTTATTTAAAACAGGATATGACCAGAAAGAAAACGCAGACTTGTTGAACATTAAAAATATCAAGGATTTACTCAAAATATATATAAAGAACTAGACTTTCAAATCCAGCGAGAGGCGGAGAACAAAATCTGGTTTAATCCAGTAGCTGTTATTAACTGGTTGAAAAATATATAAACCAAACTCAAATGAAAATCATGAAAACCGTATTACTATTTCTATTTTGCTGTTCCCTGTATTCGATATCTGCCCAGGATGCCGTGTCTAAGATGGACGAAGGTATAGCAGCCATCCAAAAGGCAGAATACAATAATGCCAAATCAATTTTTAAATCAGGAAGAAAGATAGCTCGAAAAAGTGGCCAAAAGGATCTGAAAAATCGCTTTAAACGAATGGAAGATAAAGCCGGTTCTTACCTTAAATTTCAAAAAGAAATCAAGAAGGCAGAAAGATCCATTCAATTAGGTCAATATCTTGGAGCACTGAGCGATTATAAAAAGGCCAAACAGGCGATTAATGCCGTAACTGCCATTAAGACAGATGAACTAGCCGCCTACGATAATGGATTATTGAGTGGTCTGGAAGAGAGGAGAATTGAGACTGAGACTAACCGAATTGAAAGACTCGAATCAGACCTGGTAGAGGCCGATCAATTCTTCGAAGCAAAAGAATTTTATAAGGCAAATAAGCAGTACGACAAGGTCAAGAAAAACATGAAAAAGTCGGAAGATGTAAAGTATGGTGTGACCGTTAAATTCAAGCAGTCAGGAGCATGGAACGCCCTGCAGTCCGGTGATCGCTATTTTGCTAAAAAAGACTACCGAAAAGCACTTGCGGCCTACAAAAAATCAAAAAAAGCCTACGCCCTGCCAACGGTAGGAGATAAATTAAAAGAGACCACGGATATCATTTGTTCCGAAATTCCAACGGACCTGATAGGTATCGTTGAATTGGGAGAGGAAAAAGTTGATAAACTCGAGGGGGAAAGATTACTCCTTACCTATTCCTGTGAACCAAGTCGAAGTAAAATGATTAAGGCTGCCAATAAGTATTATACCCTCATCGGAAAGGCAGAAAAAATTGAAAAAACCAATAAGAATAAAGCACTAGAGCACTATCGGGATGCCCAAAAACTGGCGGCAACCGATTTCGTGCAACAGAAATTAAATAAGCTTTCTCCAAAATATACTTTGGCTCCGGCAAAGCCTGTAACATTTACTGGTAACCTTAATATTTCTCCCCCCACAGAGATGGTATTTGTAAATAAATCCTTTGGAGAATTTTGCCCCAACAGCAAAGACCATCAAATGAGTGGAAATAACGAATTTGGCAGTGGCCCCTATGCGGATTGTAAACTGACTTTCACCCACACTAGTAAAAAAGTGTACGTGGATATTGAATTAACCCTCACCGAACCAAACGGGGATAGCAAAATATATGCTAAATGGAAAAAGGAACTGGTCTATACTTCCGCAGAAAAGATAAACGGTTTTGAGGTGGTAAAGCCTTCCAATAGATCGCAAACTCAAGTGGTTCATAAACTGGTCACCACCGCTACCTATTCTTCGAGAGGGAAAGGTGGAGGTCGAACTACCATGCCGAAGGCCGGGGCAGAAGTTTGGAAATGTAATGAAGGAACACCTCACAGCTTGTCGCGAACATTTGATTACAACCTTCCCGACACGCACGATATGAATGGGTTCAATGTATACATCGAGGTTATCGGAGATACCGGTGCCAGTGATATTAGTAGAGATAGAGATTGCGGTTGTGATTCAAAAATTAAGAAAATTAATATCAGCGGCTTGCAAGTTCAAGTCGAAAAATAAATTGCATCTCAATCAAGATTTTCAACGTCTAATGCTCTGACATTATCAGGATTTTTATGTTAAAAAATAGACAAAAAACGAGGAAGAATAAACGATAGTTGTATGAAATCAAACAGACAGCTTACCAAATGAAACATTGATTTTT
>ENA-ORXT01005723-ORXT01005723.1-marine-metagenome-genome-assembly--contig:-NODE-5723-length-12036-cov-10.872314_pt1 | contig 12036 bp, 10 predicted proteins | sample MGYA00237868_ERZ511482 | MGnify/ENA metagenome assembly ERZ511482 | reverse complement strand
TGAGACGGGTGTCACCCCCCTCACAGGGGTCGTAGAGGCCGAAACAGGGGACGTCCCCTGTTTCGGCCTCTACGACCTCTGTGAGAGGGGTAATTCATATCGACCACTCATATTTTAGCACGTTGCAGCTTGTCTTTTCATCCCTGCCATGTAATGCTCAGACCCAGAAGAGCAGCCTTAACTAGGCGTGCCATCGGCCGCCCTTACCGGGAGGTTGCCCAATCGTCAGCTAGGACCACTATCTGCGTCGAGGCCCCACCGACGGGCGTCGAGGCCAATCGGCGATCGACATCGGTTATCGGTAGTCCCGTCCGAGGGGCCTCGATGGGCCGATCGAGACCCCTGGTTCGATCGCCTTACAGATGTGACTGGAAGCAGGTTCATCGAAGGCTCGATGGGGTGCGAGACACACGACTGCGCGTAACCGCTGCCCAGACGCGTTCTGGAGCGGCACTCGTGCCGGAGCAGCTGTCGCGTCCGACTGCCGCGTCTGGTACCCGCCGCTGGCAGCGGCGCCTTGGGCCTTGGCTCGGACTCACCCGCCCAGGCGGGAACGACCGGGGCGGTGGAGACTTTTGGGGCGGCGCGCCGGGTGGCGACGGCCCACCGACAAGAAAAAAAGAAACAAGCAGAGCGTGGGAGGCTCCTGATATCTGAGACTTGGGGCCCGAGGAATGGAGTTTGTAGGGGAAAGCAGCTGTGGCTGCGGCCGCAGCCTCCAACAGTTGCTCCAGCACCGCGCAGAGGGGGACACTGGTCAAGCTCCGAGGCGGGTACTGGTCTAGCCAAGCGCGCAAAGGACCCCGACTGGTAGCAGAGCTGTGCCCGCAAAGTCGACAGACTAGAGCGAGAGGAAATGTGTAAAAATAAAACAAGCAACAGCAGCAAGACAAAGTGAGCTACACCCACGGATAAAAAGGATTGACAAAGAAACGCATGGCACGGTGCTCGTGGACCGCACCGTGGAGGCTGGGCGGCTCCGCGTTGATCCCCTTGCGAGCGAGCAAGTCGGCAAAGTCGGGCACGACGTGCACGAGGCGCTTGATGTGCGCTAATGGCACCTCATGGACGGCAGCGTCCGCGCTGTTCTCAGGGAAGGACCAGCACAGACGTTGGCAGCCCCTCGCGCCCAGCGGGCAGCCCGGCTCGGCTTCAACGGGTGCCCACTCTCGGACGTACGCGTAGTCACCGTCTGGATGTCGTACGATGGCACGGACCTCACCAATGCACAAATCCGCACTGTTCTTGCCGCCCGCACCGGCCATCTCACTTCGCTGCCCGACAGACGAGCCCTCGGTGGGCGTCCCCGTGCTGCCAGAGTCTTCCGCTTCACCGTTGACGCCTGTCCCGTCGCCGCTGCACACCCGATAGAGTACCGCGTCGTACCAGGGCGCGCCGCGGAAGCTAGGGTTGGATCTCAGCTGCTGGCGGACATGCGCGCCGCAGTCAAGCTCTGCGGTAATGGTCACCAACGACAGGACGGGAACCTTGGCCGCCAGCGGCAATTGTAGCAAATCGGCCATCACTGCCATTCCTGGACGGCTGGCGAGCGCCGCCACCGACGTCTTGGACAGGTACGTCGTCTGCTTTGCGGCGCCCCTGGAAAACGCCACAGGCATCATCCCACTTGACGTGTTCGACGCGGGCGAGCCGCCCGAGTCCACCACCGGCGGCACCGCAGGCGACGATACTGACGTCGGCGGTGGCTCCCCGGTGGAGCTGGAGGCGACGACCGGCGCTTGTGCCGAGGCAGGCGATGGCCTGAACGCGGGCGCCATGGCACCGCCCCCGGCGGCTGCCTCGTTGGCGGTCAAGACCGCCCGTGTCCCCTGGGAGCGCCTCACGAGTTGCTCCGTGAAGCTGCCGTGGCCCTTGTTGGTGCAGTTGTAAAACCCTTTGTCCATCTTGTGCTCCGTCTCGTTGCCCCCCGTGTTGCCATTTCGCAGGTTGCCGTGCATGCGAATCGCGTCCAGCACGTGCCTCAACAGCTTGTGCATCTTGGTGCTGTAGATTGGGCCGAGGATCGGGTTGACATAATCGGTCACAAACATGGAGGCCTGCTTGAAAATGGACTCTGCCCGGGATAGCGTCATGGGTGGGGCGGAGGAAGCGCCGACGTGGTTGCTAATCCGCCCATAGAGCATTGCATACTCAGCAAACATGGCTGTCACCGCCACGTCCATCGGTGTGTCGCCGAAGGCAGCGTGATACGCGTCCCAGTCGTATTCGTAGCTGGCGCTGAGGCCCTCCCCTTCTTCGTCGACCACGTGGTCGGCAGCGCCCGCCGCCCCGCACGCCGCCGAGCCCACCGCCGAGCCCACCGCTTCGCCCGTCGCCTCGCCCACCGACGCACCCGCTGCCGCAGCCGCCCCCTCACCGGCCGCCTCGACCGCCTCGGGACCAACCGCCGCCGCCGCCGCGGCACCAACCGCTTCGACCACCGCAGCACCTGCCGCCGCGACCGCCTCCGCGGCTGCCGGCGTGCTGGTCACCGCGGTTGCCACCACCTGAACGTTCCCAATATCGTGGGTCGCCACCCAGGGCACAAACTGCATGTGCACCCACATCAGGCCAAAGAGCCTAATGACCACAAAGGGAAGCATTGCCACACCCGCGCGCTGCTGCGCGCCCGTGAATGTGGCCTGTTTCTCATCAGGGCCAACAAAGTACCTGTCGGAACACAAAGCGAGTCACATTGAGTAGAGAAGCGAGGCACATGACCGGATCACCAGAAATGGCAAAACAAAAGCCGCGGTAGAAGAAAAACACTGCAGTCAGTCAGAATCCATGCAAAGAGCTGGGAAATTGCTGGAGCCGCTGCGAGCTCATTCGAATGGATGAATGCGGCGAGAAGAAGAAACAGGAGGAACCTCAACTCACCCTGGTGCCGTGGCTCGAGCGAGGCTGCGCCGCCCCAGAGAGTCTAGTCGTCGCCGGGCTGCTCGCACGGCGGCGACAATGCTCTTGTGCAAAGGCTTGTTGCCCTCACATATGTACGGGTAGACGAGTACCAAACGCCGGGCAAGCATCTGGGTGACGCCGAGGTCGATTACCTGCGCGTTGCACAGACGAAGAAGAGTAGCACGAGGATAGGTCATACCAAGCAATCTGGCGGAGGGGCGAAGTCGAGTCAGAGTCCAGGTCCAAGAGAAACGCGTGCACGCAACTGGCACAACTTGCTTGCCCAACAGAGAAGCAAACAAAACTGTGGTTCCCCAAGTAACTAAACAGAACATAAAAGACACAGAGACTGGTGGAAAGCAAGCTCGGAAACGTACGTGCAGGATGTCAAAGCCAACCATCTTGTAGAGCAGGTGGGGGGCGGTCCCGGCCATGGAGGCCAACGCAGGCACGGCACTGTTGAGACTGTGGCGCGCTTCAAGCAGCAGCCGGCGCGGCGCCTCGCGGTGGTACCGCGCGTGCGCCGCCGACTCGAGGTGGTCGTCCAATGTGTTGATGGCGTCGCGGTCCGCCGTGTTGAGAGCATCGGCCGACACCATGTCGGCGGCCGCCACGTAGCACCCAGAGCAAGGGCGGTGGCAGGAGCCCGCCTTCAGGCATAGGACCGCCCGCTCCTCGGGCTGGTCGCAAACGTAAAGCAGGATGCGCAAAAACGCCAACACTTTCCCGCACGCCCCTCCGTCAATCTGCACGCCTGCATGGCTGTCATGGATTGCCGTGCGAAAAACCATGTATGGGACCCGCTGCAAAACGCCACACCGCCGCTGCTTGCCGCGCTTGGCCGCGCTCGCCTCCTTCAGCGTCTGAACGATCGGGATGTACGCGACTGTAAACCACTCCACATCTCCTGTACTCGAACGGGATAAAGTTTGTGTGCTGCCGGCAGGGGGGAAGAAAAAGCGGGCCCAAAACGCAAACACGCGACGCGAGGAAGTAAAAACAAGGTTATTATCTGGCACCCGGCCTCTGAACCACCAGCCCGCCGACTCCCACCTTTCTCCCAAGCAGCAGCCTTCCCCCTCCTCAGATGGCCGCCCTAGCGGCCCAAAAGTCATACCTCCTGACCATGAGATATGGGTGCTGTCGGAAAAGACGTGCAAACCAAGCACACAGCTTTTGCACAGCCGATCGCAAACCAGCGCCTCGCATGACCTGAACGCGTCCCCATCCATCGGGGTCTCGCGGCGGTTAGAGGGCGGTGCGGGGCCCTCGTCACCTGACCAGAGCTTGACGACCCGCCGCCCATCCAGTAACGCCATCACCACGTCCAGGACCGGCCGAAAGTATGCGTTGTAGGTCTCGCCCTCCTCCGTGACGGTCACCTTGCGCTACCCCTCGGCCATGACGGCGGCGTCAAGGTCGCCAACAATCGCCTGCTTGAACGAGTTGAACGTAGGGAAGGTCTCGTTGACCGGCGTGGACGCGCCCGTCGCCGCGTCGGCCCCGATCGAGCTGATCAAAGTGTAGAGCTTCTCCTGCGCAGCCACCTGCATCCCCCCGCGGGTCGCGTCTAACACAAAGCGTTGCAGCTCACGCAGCTTGGGCGAGTTGAACATGCCGACGCGTGCGGCTTTGCGCAGCCGCACGAGCGGCTCTGACCTTTTGTGGTCACGCAGGTCCTCGAAGAATCCCCGCGCGTGCGCCGACACAGACGTGTACTTGTACTCTACGGGTACTGACGGGGCGGGTGAAGCCGCAGACTTGCGCTTGCGGGAGCGGTTGCCCGCCGGCGCCGCCGTCTCCGAGGGAGCCTCATTGGCGGGGACTCGGCTCGCGGCCACAGCTGCAGCGATAGCCGCGTCCATTCTGCTGCCAACGCCGTCGTCCTCGGGGTCGTCATTTTCCGTGCATGACGGCGGTGGCCGCGGTGGGGGCGGTAGAGGGGGCGGCGGCGGTGGTGGTGGGGAGGGCGGCGGCGGCGTGGCGCTGCAACTTGGCACGGACGCCCGAGCCTCACCCGACGCGCGACCCGACGTGCAACCCGATGTGCCGCCACCAGAAACCGGCAGCTTGAGACGGCGGCGGATCGAGAGCGTGCTCAGGATGACCCCGTGTTGGGCCTGGCGGTGCCACCGCAGGCCACGCAGATGCTGCCCCACCCACGGGCAGATCAAACATGCCAGCTCATTGTTCGAAAACGGCACGTCCGACATGGCCGCGACGACTTGCGCGGCTGGTCGCAGTGGCCCCCGCGCGTGCCCAGCGCCGAGGCGGGGAAAAGAAGTGCCAGCGAACACGAGTGCGCGGCCTCGCCAGGGCTGGTAGGCGGGCGGAACGACCGAGAGTTCAACGGAGGGGAATGTGAGAGAGGGCAGGCGGGAGTGGGAGCGATGATGGGCCGGCGGCGGGCAGCTGGCTCTCAACAGCGACCCGCTCAAAGCACCAAACAACGATCCACACTGCCGAGGCACCGCGTCGCCCGCAGCCCAGCAGAAGCTCACGGACGTTAGCGAGGCCAGCACACCGAGACATCCGTGGGACAAATTGGAGGAGGCGCGAAGGACGGGGAACCGCAGTAAACGGCACCAGCAGAGGGGGGCTGTTGCCGAGCGCGCGTCGTGGGTGCCCGCCGAGCCCCTCTAGCGACGACACGATCATGGTGGCGGCAACCCACACTTAAGGGTGCCGTGGTGCGGATGGGGCTGCCACCCGCGAGTCGGTGTCGCCACCCACGGCGACCCACCACGACAAGAGCCACACGGAAAGGCTTGGTGGCGCTCCCCCCGCACGTCGCACACGAAAACACAGTGCGGTGGCCAAAGCCGTTGCGCCAAGCGGGACCAACGTCTACGGAGGGTGGCGGTGGCGGTGGGGGTGGCAGCCGCAGTCGGAGCTGTCGATCGTACCGACGGTTTGTCGATACCTAAAATCCTAATTCAAGTGACGTCACAGAGAGTACATTGAGGGTGCTGCGTAATTCTACCCCCCCTTCAAGCGGATCTAGAGGGCATTCACATGAGCAAGGGCGCATTTCCCCCGATCAAATTTCAAGTGTCAGCGAGGGAGCAGTGACTCCAATTCCGACAAGTCAGCGTTGCTCCACCCGACTTGGGTTCCCTCGTTGGTGTGTCGTTCCGCTACCGCCACCCTCCCCACGCCGCAACCGGCACGCCAACCCCTTGCCCCCCGTTTCCCGTGACCGTTCCGCGACGCTGGCTGTTGCCGTGCTGGCGACGCGGGCGGTGGTCGTTGTAGCTGCCGTTACCCCGCAACCTGTCCCGGCCCCGTCTTTTGTCATCAGGCAGAGGGCAGAGGAACCGTATCAGCTGCGGCATTTGTCGGGCCGACGGCTGACCCACGTTCCCACCACCTCACTCTAACATGGAAAAGTACGTGCATCGCGCGGTCGCGTATTGTAGCGCTCGCTGTTGTCTATTTTGGGGGGGTCAACACACACTCACACACTGCCGCATTGCCCCTTTTTTGTGCTCGGCTGGCGTCCTTGCGGGTGCTATTCCTGCACTCGTCTTCTCTGTTGGAATTTGGTCTCGCCAGGAGCTGGGGATCGGGACCAGGACCGAACACGCGCCGCGGGCGCAGGGGAGCAACAGTCAGCGCGACGGCAAGTGGTTGAGGGGCACGTGGGTGACGCACAGGTTGTGGCGGGCTGCCCGGACGGCCGACTTCTACTCTTGCAATCACACAGTTCCCCACAGGTGAGGCGGGGTGGTCCTCGCCAAGCGGGTACAAAGTCTCGCGGAACCTCGCGGTTTACCCTGGCTGTGCTGGCCACCACGACCATTCGCCTCCTGCCCGCAGGTTACCGTCGACCCCTCCTCCTCCTGTTTTCTCTGCGACAAAACGGTTGCTCACTTCCATTCCCCCTCCCACCCTTCGCCATCCTCGACATGGCCGGCGCCGCATCGCGCCGCGGCCGCGGCGCGTCCCGCGTCCTCCCCCCCCTCCGCAGGTCCCGTCGCTCTGGCACCCACGACGGAGGACCGCCAAGCCAAGGATGAGATGCGTGTCGACGCTGCCACGGCGGCGGCCCAGGCCGCGGCGGTAGCGGTCCTCTCGAATGGCTTCGTCGCGCCAGTCGTCGCGCCGGTCGTCGCGTCGATCCGTACATCGCCGGGCCCGCCCGAGGCGGTAAGCCTGACGGCTGCCGTCGGCGGCGTACAGCACACGCTAACGCCATCCGAGTACGCGATCAATTTCGGGGCGGGCCCTTCATCGGCGGTCGCTTCGGTCAGCGCTGCCCCACCCTCGGCCGGCGCCGCTGCTGCGGCCACTCCCACGCCCGCTTCGGTGGTCGTCGGGGCGTCCATCCGCCAGCCGCCGCCGCTGCCGACCCGCAGCAGCCGTCAGGGCAAGGGACCCGCCCGACCGGCGGTTCCGGCCTCCAAGACCCCGGCCCGTCCGCCTCGCGCCACCTCCAGCAAGCCGGGAAGCTCAACTCCTGCCGCGACTGTGGCGGGCGGGCGCTCACCGACAGCGAACGCCACGGTGGTGGACATCCAGCTCGTCCTCGCCCACCTGAGCGCGCTGTCTCAGGTGGCCAGCGACCTGAAGGACGATTTCTCGGCGATGCGTGGCTCGATGGACACCCATGGGCTGGTGGTGGCCGAGGTGCGCGAGACGACTGCGACGCTTAGCAACACGCTCGACGCCAAGATTAGCGACATGACCTGCCGAGCGACGACGGGCGGCAACGGCAGCCAGCCCGCGGTCGACACCAAGGAGGAATGCGACATGGAGGGCTACGAGCAGATGGAGTCAGTGCGCGCCGAGCTGCGAAACATCATCATCCGCCAGCTCTCCAACGCCACGTCATCGGAGAGTGTCTACTCGAGCTCCGACGGCTACCGCGACTCAATCATCGAGGCGGTCAACAAGGTGCTCTCGCTCGGAGAGGAGGGCAGCCAGGCGTGGCTGCCGGGGGTCATCACTACGCCGGCGCGACGCAGTGGTGGTTCCCCCGTGTTTGTCCGCCCGCTGATTCCGCTCCAACGCGTGCGCGGCCACTACCCGCAGGCGCTCAGGAAGCGCGTCACCGCGGCCTGGTGCAACGCGGTGGGGGAAAATGCCCGCACCATTGCTGTCGTCAGGGCGGGCGAGTGGCGCACGGAGAGCGCCTACCTCCAGACGACGGGCGGCTTCAAGGGCATCGTGGCCGGCCTCAATGTCTTCTTTGTTATCATTGGAGCGACCGGCCGCATCAAGTCGCCCACCAAGACGGGCGAGGGCGTCGTGATCGAGGCGACGGCCGGCCATGTCGCGCTCGTGTCGGTCATGGTCCGCACCTTCCTCGAGCAGGCGACCCAAATGACGCCGAAAAACGCCGTCGGGGACGCCCTCCACCTCCAGTGGGTGGCCGAGACGGCGCGCGTCGAGGCGCACCTCCCGACCGATGGGGAGGTCCACGACGGGCTCCGCCTTCTGGCGGACAAGTAGGCGGCATGCCGCTGAGCCACCCGCCCCGATGCGCGCCGAGGTGCAACCACGGCGACGCACACCGCCGCCGGGAGTGGCCGCATCCCCCCGCCGTTCTCTCTCGACCTGCTTAATCTTCTCTGCTCCCTTCTTTTCGGTTCTTTTCTTTGCGTCTACGACGTGCCCGCTCTTGACCCACGTGCTCGTGTGCTTCGCTGCAGGCGCGCAAAACAGAGAAGCAACAGCGCCAGGAAAACACAGGCTGTCGTCCGTCCGCACGCAGCCAGCCGCCCTGTTCGCCAACAATCCTCCTTTTTCCCCTTTTTTGATTGGGCGAGTCGATGACGGTGTCGCGAGACGCCGACAGCCTCTCGTGAGTGGAGGCGCTCATCGAGGGACCGTCGACCCGCCGTCGATGGCTGGTGCTGTCAGCAGCATCGAGGCCACATCCATCTCCGTCGACAACCGTTCTCGATGGGGGCTCCGACGCGCATCTGGTGGCCATCGAACCTCGGGTTTCGGTGGGATAGTTGTCCTAGCTGACGATGCGCACACTCTCGTTGTGTGAACTCGATCTCTGTCTTCCGGTTGGCTGAGAACTCAGGGCTGACAAAGAGTGTGCCCGCAGATCAGTTCCAAGCAACTTGCACACAGAGTCCGGACAAGTTTCGTGCCGCTAGCGTTACTTATACATGCTGCCACGAACAACTTGAGGACTCTCTCCCCGTCTGCCCTATTTCGTGGAAATAAAGGTGAAGTGTTTCATCAGAGTGAATACCTTTCGTGGACTGCGTGAACAGGTCTACGGCAACAACAATTACCACCCAACGGGACCTGGAAGAAGTCGCGGCGGTGGCTTTTCCGCAGCCGGCGCGCAAAGGACCTTGTCACTTTCCCATACTGCGTTGTGGTGGTCGCAGCGCCCCACACTCTTCTTCGTTGTGGCCTTGCATCCAGTACACGTAGAGATGGTGTTACCTGAGGGTGCCATGGCCGCGGCCATTGCTGCTGCCCAACAGCTCAACGTTGGCGGCATGGGTAACAGCGACGACGAGGGGGATGAGGTGGACGACTTTGGGCCGGGCGCCGTCGACCCTGGGCGTTTGCACGTGGAGGGCGCTCCAGCGGTTTAGCAACTCGCCTTTGAGGTGCACTGTGCGGAGCGAGCGGCTCGACGCGCGTCGACAAACAACGCCGCGTCCTATGCCATGACTGAGAAGTCCTGGTCAGCAACTGACCGTGCCACAGCTCGCTTTTTGCGATTCCTCGCGGTTGCGTATGGGCAAGCAGAAGGACCTGGCGCCGAGCCGCTTGAGCAGCAGGCAATGCACCTTGCTACAACCCTTGACGCCGCCCTTCCCCACCGGTTGCGCGGCTTCTTTGCGATGCTGCGGGCCGAAGGTCGGGCGCATCTCACGGGCGGCAAAGGCTCGCCGTTGTCCATGGCTTCCTTTGCCAACATGGCGTCGTCTCTTGGGCATATTTATGCCCAAGCATCGCAAGATTTTGCGGGGCAGATACCTTACGTCTCTGGCTGCCGAAGCCGCAAGGACTCCTACAAGCCGATTCCCGCTGCTGCCCGGTCGGCGGCGCAAGTGGCCTCGGGTGGGACCCACGAGGGAAAGCCAGTTAACGACCAAGTTGTGGCCAACTGGTTGGCGGGGTCATCGAAGCGGGCAACCCTTTTGGGTGAGCGTGCAGCGCAAACGCCTCCCATCACGCCGGACACAATGAGGCCGGCAGGACTGTTGGCAACGGACGGAATGGAGTACGGCGCCCCTGCCGAGGACCTGACGACATTGCAGCTGGAGCGTATCATCCTGTTCACCATCATGGTCTTCTCGTGGTGCACGATGCTGCGGCCCGACAACCTGCTTGGCCTGGCGTGCCGTGATGTGTCCTTCGCGCCGCAGCACGACGCGATCAACTCGGCATTCTATTAGGAGCACGGCCACACGAGATGGCTGCGCGTGCGGTACTCTCAGTTGAAGACCAACGTAGCCGGAACGGCGCCGACGCCGGCCTACTACTTTTGGTCCAGCCGTGCTTCCGACACTGAAATGCGCGCGTCCGCAGATTGCGATGGGGCTGGGGCTTGTGTTCGATGCCCGTGGTTGTGGTGTGATTTGCCATTTTTTTGCTCACTGTATGTGCACCTTCGACAGGGGTCCCCGGGCTTTTCCATGAGCTCGGCGGTTCCCTTTCTTGTGACGCACGCTGGCGGTGAGGCAGGGGCGTGGGGGGGCATGGGCAATGCGCCAGTCACCAAAGTGTGGTGGAAAACCCACTTGGACTCCTTTGTTGTGTCCTTTGACCCTGAACTGAGCGCTCGAGGGGTTGCGGGTCTGTACGGATTCCGGCGGGGGGCGACCCAGTTCTGGCTCGCCCAGACTGGTGACGTCGAGATGGTGATGCGTATGGGTGTGTGGAAGGCGAGCTCCTCTCGTTTTTTGTTCTATATCCTCAACTTTGAGTGCCGCGGGACGATCCGAGCTCGCATCAAGAACAAACTTCGCGTTGATCGGAGTGACTTTCGTGTTCGCTTGGAGGAGATGATCGAGCGCTTCATGGTGTGGTTTGAGCAGCGTGTCCTGGACATGATAGAGAACGACCAAGGTAATATTTTTTTGCCGCTGGTCTTGATTTGGAGGTAGCTGACAAGATCCTGCACTCCGTGGACAACCTTCTCAAGACACACGCCGGCGTCGCCAATGGTGTTCCTGCATGATTGTCTTGGTTGTTTATAAACTGTTTGTCATTATTGTGCTGCGAGGACTAACGTGCGTTCTGGGTAGGTCTAGCTGTGGTGGGGGGGTGCATGCCGATAGAGTTGCGTGTTTCTCCCCGCTTGTAGATGAGCAGTGGCGAGGGGGAAGTGACGAAAACATGTGACACACTTGCAGGAGCTGTTGCTGCTGCCGGCGGGGGGACAACGGCAAGCCGGTTTTGCTTGCGGCCGACGGCGGCTAATGCGGCCGCCGTGTCGGCGCCGGCAATGCTGTTTCGCGGCGGGGGGGCAGCGGCGGCTGTTGCGACCGCCGTGGCGGCGGCAATAAGGCCGGCTCGAGTTGGATACACGTGGTCGCCTAATGCTGCCGCCGTGGCAGCAGTGGCAAGGCGGTCTCGTGCGTGGGTTCGGCGGCTGCCTCTTCCGCTGCTACAGGGGGGGCAGCGGCAAAGCGGTCTCGGGGGAGAAGAGCATCGGCAGCTGTGGTTTCCGCCGCCGGGGTAAAAGCGACAAGCTGGAGCCGCGGAGGGGCGGCGTTGGCAGCTGATGCTGCCGCTGTGGCGGCGACGGAAAGTAGGTGATGCGTGGAAGGGCCGGGGGCGGCTGTCGCTGCCGCCGTCGTGGCGGGAGCGCCAGGATGATTTCGCGGGGAGGCTAGGGTGGCTACCGCTGCCGCTGCCGAAGGCACAGCCGCAAGTCGGTCTGGCGTGTTGGTCGCGGCGACGGCTGCTTCAACCGACGCAGTGGTGGCAGCGGTAAGGCGGTCTCGTGCGCAGGATCGGCGGCTTCTTCTGCTGTAGATAACGAAAGAGCAGCGGCAGGGCGGTCTGGGAATGGGGGTGCGGCGGCGGCTGTTGTTGCCACCGCCGGGGGGGCAACGACAAGCTGGTGTCGCGGGGAGCCGGCGGTGGCAGCTGTTGCTGCCGCCGTCGCGGCGGCGGTAAGGAAGTGACGCGGGGGGGGGGGGGGGGCGG
>ENA-ORXT01005722-ORXT01005722.1-marine-metagenome-genome-assembly--contig:-NODE-5722-length-12036-cov-35.558157_pt1 | contig 12036 bp, 9 predicted proteins | sample MGYA00237868_ERZ511482 | MGnify/ENA metagenome assembly ERZ511482 | reverse complement strand
GCAGAATTAATTAGGCAGAATGAAAGAATTACTTTCTTAGAAGTCTTCCAAAACTTAGAAAATAGAATGCATTGCATCGTAACATTCTTAGCACTGTTAGACCTAATCAATGCTCAGATTGTAGATATCACTGAAACGCAAAATATCAATAGCTTCTGGTTACAATTCAAAGAAGATGGAGAAAAGTTATTAGTAACGCTGCTGGAATCTGTCGAGACTGAAGAATTGTCTGATAGTCTGTAAGGGTATTATTTATCTGGCAGTATTCTTTTCTTGATATAAATTCCATATTAGAATAAGTCAGGTCGTTTACATTATAAGCATAAGAATGTTCTACCTAACATTCAATACGCCGCAGGTGTTATTCCTGTGATCTCTATTGTCATTGAATTATCGCATGAATAAGCCCTATGATCCAGATATTACAGAACAATGAATGGTATATAACAGAGTATTAAGTACTTTTTTTGCCCATAAAATAATCTTTCCACATCCCTTGTAATTATAGGCATTCTTCTATCTTTGTGCCGAATTTTACATACTATATAAAAAGCAATAATCACATGGCAAACATTGGTCATATCAAACAAATAATCGGTCCTGTAATTGACGTTAGTTTTGCAGGAGATAATTCTTCACTTCCTCAGATATTTAATGCTTTGCAGATTACCAGAGAAAATGGAGATTCACTGACACTAGAAGTGCAGCAGCATCTTGGAGAAGATAGTGTAAGAGCGATATCAATGGATTCTACAGAAGGTCTTATGAGAGGCATGGATGTCACAGACTTAGGTGGCCCGATAACAATGCCTACTGGTGATGCCATCAAGGGTAGATTGTTTAATGTAGTAGGTGAAGCGATAGATGGACTCGGAGAAGTCGATAAGACTAAGGATGCATACTCTATCCACAATAAGCCACCAAGGTTCGAAGATCTTTCTACGGAAAACGAAGTCTTATTTACGGGTATCAAAGTAATCGATCTGATAGAGCCTTACTCTAAAGGTGGTAAGATTGGATTATTCGGAGGTGCAGGAGTAGGTAAGACAGTACTAATCCAAGAGCTAATCAATAATATTGCCAAGGGATATGATGGAATATCAGTATTTGCTGGAGTAGGAGAGAGAACGAGAGAGGGTAATGATTTATTGAGAGAGATGCTGGAGTCGGGTATCATTAATTATGGTGAGGAATTCATGCACTCTATGGAAGAAGGTGGATGGGATCTAAGTAAAGTAGATAAGAAGAAATTAGAAGAGTCTAAAGCGACATTTGTTTTCGGACAGATGAATGAGCCTCCTGGGGCAAGGGCAAGAGTGGCACTTTCAGGATTGACATTAGCAGAGTATTATAGAGATGGAGATATGAGTGATCCTAATGGAGGACGTGATATCTTATTCTTTATAGATAATATATTCAGATTTACACAAGCGGGATCTGAGGTTTCTGCGCTATTAGGAAGGATGCCATCAGCTGTAGGTTATCAGCCTACCTTAGCGACAGAGATGGGAACGATGCAAGAGAGAATTACTTCCACTAAGAGAGGATCGATTACCTCTGTACAAGCGGTATACGTACCAGCGGATGATTTGACCGATCCAGCACCAGCGACTACATTTGCTCACTTAGATGCGACAACTGTACTAAGTAGAAAGTTAGCATCATTAGGTATATATCCTGCCGTGGATCCATTGGATTCCACATCAAGAATCCTGGACCCTATGGTTATAGGTGATGAGCATTACAACACTGCCCAGAGAGTTAAGAATATACTTCAGAGAAATAAGGAACTGCAAGATATCATTGCCATACTCGGTATGGATGAGTTATCAGAAGAAGATCAGCTGGTCGTATTAAGAGCCAGAAGAGTACAGAGGTTCTTATCACAACCGTTCCATGTTGCAGAGCAATTCACAGGGTTACCTGGAGTTCTCGTACCGATAGAAGAGACAATCAGAGGATTTAATATGATTATGGATGGTGAAGTAGATGAGTATCCCGAGGCGGCATTTAACCTAGTCGGAACTATAGATGATGCTATTGCGAAAGGAAAGAAAATCATAGAAGAAGCTAATAATTAATCGATGCAGTTAGTAGCACTTACACCAGAGAAAGAAATATATAATGGAACTGTCACTTCTGTCAAGTTACCAGGCGTCGGCGGTCAGTTTGAGATACTCGATGGCCATGCCCCTATTGTTGCAGCATTGTCAGAAGGAGAGGTACGTGTCATAGAGGAATCTGGTGAGCGTAAGACTTTCCAGATACACAAGGGATTCGTAGAAGTGATTAATAATGAAGTGAGCTTACTGATACAATCATTAGTCAAACCAGCAGAATAGTAATTCTCTTTTCTACTAAAAAAATATATATCTTAGGTCTATTGTCAAGTACAATAGGCCTTTTTTTATGAAATTTGATTAGTGAGGCTTGTATAGCATTGATAAAATCTATAGTAATAAATGAAGTACGATAAGTTAGACCTGATACAGAACAAAGCCGAAAATCTACTCCAAGATCTTAAGGAAGATACAGCGACATCATATGTAACTAATGCATTATTGGTATTGGTTATAATGTATCTGATAAGCTTAGTGATTCTGTACATTACAGATGTTAATTCATCAATCATTAAGTTCTTAATATATCTTCTCGTTATGATTATATGTTTAGTGATATATCGTATGAGGATGACTGCTTCAGTAAAAGAAAGTCAATCATTAGCCGCCTATGAAAAATTGGATAAAGAGGACAAGGCAAATTATATATCAGGCCAGCTTAAGTACTTAAGTTCAGGCTATAATATCAAAATAATCAGGTTACAGTCCGTTAGATTGATATACGTTATAGCATTCCCTCTATTGCTTGTATTGCTGTCTGAACTGTATCAGTATTTCTTCAGCGAAGGTGATATCAGCACGACTATTATGCAATTCATTATTGCATTTTTGATTGGTTCGACTTTTTGGTTTTTTTATTTCCAGAATGACATAAAAGAATTCGAGATGGACAGAGATGATGTCGACAGAATGGTATCTAACTTGTACTCATAACCAGCCATCTACTTCTGCAACGACGGCATTTTACGCCTGTAGCCCTAATGTAGTTTTATTTATAATAAAGTAAGAAGCTATTTTTAGTGAAAAAATTGCATGTTACAATAACCAGCTTGATGTTATATTACCTCCGTGGTTAATGATTAAATTTGGATTGAAATTGTTCTTTTCATAAAAACTTTCAATAATGAATTTAAAACTAAGATCTTCTATTTTGTCCATCATGATATTAATGACTCATGCTTATTTGGCCAAAATTCATGCCCTAATCCACAAACTTTTAACGATCCACTTGGAAACCAAAACTTATTGGAATTAATGAATATACCCTGTGCTTGGGATATTACTGAAGGTGGTGGGGTAGTCTGTGTTTTTGATCAGTATTTAGATGATACGCATCCTGATTTAGAGGGAAAAGTATTAGTTGTGCATGATAGTCCTGAATGTAATTCAGGAAACGCTGATTGGCACCACGGTATCCAATCTTTTGGAGCAATTGCTGCTATAAGAAATAATGGGATATGTGTTGCAGGCTCTGGGGGTACTGAAACGCTTGTTGCAGGTTATTGCGGTTACGCTTCAAGTGATGGATTAATTGAAGCGATGAACGCGGGGTATAAGACCATAAGCATTAGTGCATGGAGTGGAATTAGTAGATCTGCAATGGAAGAATTACATAAGAATGATGTTACTGTTTTAGTCGCAGGTTTTGAACAGTTTCATCAAACTTATCAAGATATTCCAGGAGTAATTCACGTTGGAAGAGCTTGGATAAATGGGCATTACCGTGAATATGGTGGAATAAATTCAAACCTAGATGTTTTAGCACATACGTGGAAAATTAATAGAATTTTTGAAGGAGATAATTGTGGTATATCAGACGCTCAAGGAACATCAATTGGAACACCTATTGTCGCTGGTGTAGTAGCTTTGATGAAATCAGTTAATCCATGTCTTTTTCCAGAAGATATCGAAGGAATTCTTGTAGAAACGGCAGCGCCTATTCCTCCAAATGCAGATGAATCAATAACAAGAGCAGGAGTAATAAATGCTGAAGCAGCAGTGCTTATGGCTCAAAATTTTCAAGGATTTGATGAAGTAATTGATGTAAATACGACAATTGAATTTGAGAATGTAAGTGGAGATCTGGATATAATGAACAATGCTCAGGTTTTAGTGACAGGATCATTAAACACAAGTTCTGAGTCAAGCATAATTATACATGGTGGCTCTAGCCTTAGAATTGATGGCGGCGAAATTAAAATGGGAGAATTGGCGAGGATTATTGTTAAGAGAGGGGCCCAATTATTTGTAGACAATGGCACGATTACTAATAGATGTGGTGGGTTGTGGAAAGGTATTATTGTAGAGGGTAATGCTTCAGGAAAACAAAAGACCTCATTCTCTCCTGGTGGTGGGTCAATAGCTTTTGCAAATCCTAACGGCGTTGTTAAAATAAAGAATAATTCAACTATTAAGAATGCTAGAACTGCAATTTCAATGAATCCCTCACATATTCCATGGCCGCAAACTCAAAATTATTACGGAGGCTATGTAGAAGTTACTGATTCTGATTTTATTAATAATACAAGGTGTATTGCATTCATGAAGTATAGAAATACCGATAATAGTTTCTTTAAAAGAGTGAATTTTATTGGTGGTGGAAGTCAATGTACTCATTGGGCTAATCATGGAGTACTATATGAAGATTGTTATTTTGGATCATTTTCTCAAAATGGGATTCTTTCAATAGATGCAGCGGGAGAGGTATATAAATGTGATTTTGATGGATCGTCCATGGAGTCTACACAAGGGGCTTCAATAGAAATCTCTTATCCTGGAGGAAGAGAACAAGTTTGGAAAATAGGTGAAACGAGTAATGGAAATAACTTTTATGGAGGAGAAAGAGGAGTGAATATTATTGGAGCGGATAATCCTAAAACGTTAGAAGTTTTAAGTAACATTTTTCAGTGTGTCAGAACACCCATAAGAGTAGACGGGTTATCTCGTTTTAAAATAGAATCAAATAAATTTTATAATTCTTCACAATGGGCAAATCAATTAATTTCTACTGGTAGCGGAAAAGATAATCAGAGTATATCTAATTTTTATCTGAATTCTGGTGCTGGCATCATGGCTCATTTTGATAATATTGGATATACTTTTGCTCAGAATACATTTGTTGGTACTGATAGCTATCGTACAACAATATGGGTTAATGGACAACCTCGAAGCCGTACATTTATTGGCGATTTTCAAATAAATGGTCAGAATAACCTTATTGGTCGAATCGCAATGGATCAAGGAGAAGAAGGAGGAGCTAGTGCATCTAATGTCTTTTCTGCACCTGACAGATATACTGTAAGGGTGGCGGGTAATGCCTTCGATTTTGATTATCATATTACAGACCAAGAAGACAGATCAAAAAGAAGTACACTTTATGACGGTCAAAAACTGGATGCCTCGTTCTCACGAGACGAAGCATCTGGACCTCGTAATTGGACTTGTAGTTCTCCAAGACCTATACAGAGAGGTTATACTCCACCAGATGATGACAGAGGAAATGACGGCAGTTATTCAGATGGTTCCTCATCTTATGATCGAAATTCTTACAGGCAACAAGCAATTTTTCTTAAAAATCAATTACAAAATATACCTCAAGATGAGCCTGGTGATGGGAATGAAAGCTATCTATACGATATGAGGTATTCAGAATATCTTAATCATGTGTATGAGATCATTTATAATGAATTTAAAGATGGAGAGCATCAGTATGTGATGGACCTTTACCATAATGATGGATTTATGGTTCAAAGAAAAATACTTCAACATTACATCATGAAAGAGTTATATGAGGATGCTTTAGGTTACCTGCCTACTGTTAATACGGAGAATGAAATAGAATCCGATTATTTATGGGTACAAGAACTTAATTTAAATAATTTATTGAATAATAAAGGTCCTTCGGATAGCGAATTATATCGTTTACAATCTATTACATTAAAAAGAGATCCCTTATGTGGCTTAGCTCATTCAATGTATCATAGGTTCACAGGGAATTTTATTCCGTTAGAAGAAAATGATTTTGAGTTTTTAGAAGGAAGAAGTGCAGATAAAGGAATATCTGAAAATATTGGATTAACAATAAACCCAAATCCTAGTTCTGACATTATTCATATTGCAGCCAATTATTTAATAAAGGAAATTAAAGTTTATGATTTGACAGGTAGATTACAAATTGTTAAAGAAATTGGAGAAAATACTACAGAATTAAATTTAGTGAATTTCCAAAATGGTGTCTATTTAGTAGAAATCTTATCAGTAGATAACAATAAGCCTGAGATTAGAAAAGTAATCAAGCAATAATAATTCATATCTTTAGAAAAGATAGAGTTATCGATTTTTTGAGATCGGTGACTCTATTTTATAAGAATCTTACATCGACAAAATGAGAATAATAATCATAGCCATATTAATCATGCTCTATTCATTTGAAGCGTATGGCCAAAATTTTAAGAAACTAATAGATATCAATAAAGATGGTGTAGATGATTACACAAAATCATCTGTCGTGTATAATGATCATCTATATTTTATTTCATGGAGTAGAGATACCATCACTAATTCTTCTGATTTTTTATTATTGAAGTCTGACTTACATGGGAATATTATAGATCAGAATCCTATAGAGTCATCCCTTAATACTGGATTTCAGTCTCTCATTGTTGTGGATTCCATTTTGTATTTTTCTGATGCTCCGCTCATTGCCCCTGATACTTCTCACTATAACTTATTTCAGATAGATCCAGTCAGTCTGGAAGTTATAACTAAGAAGAGTTATCTGATAGGTCCTCCTAGTGATGGAATCGTACAAGAAGGAATTACAACTTTTAAAGAGCGGATTTTATTGTATGGTGATAATTTAGAGTCTCCTAACTCAGAGGGTATCATATTATTTGTCGATAAGGAAACTTTAGAATTGGATACTACCATGAGTTTTATAAATCCTGGTCTTCAGTATGGATCTGTCTTGGACTGTCAAGAGGTCAATGGACATCTACGTGTTATGAGAAGTAATGGATATTACGATGGCTTCATTATAGAAGATTTTAATGAGGACTTAGAGTCAGTATCATCATTTGAGATGACCTACTTGTCACATGGATATGATGGCGGTGAATGGGCTAATTTACTGTATCAGCAAAGTTTTCTTGAAATAAGGAAAAATGGTAATATATTGCTCGGCACGACTGATTCACAGGATTATACCTTTTATCATTATGATTATAATGGAAGGCTGATTCATCGATTCGAGAAAGAATATGATATTATTGGAGCATTTGATTTTATACGATTTTTAGATAATGATGATGAAGGTTTGACTTTTTTTGGAAAAGCTGGTATTGATATATATCAAGGAGAACCAATACGACTGGACAATTTCTTTACAATACCTCCTGAAGAGAGAATAGCAATATCCTGCCCCTTTATATTCAAATTGAATGATGATCATGAGATAGAATTTGATAATCTCTATGCACAGTTAGACCCATCTGAGCTAAATGATTATAATGCATTTGTCACACTACATGAGTTAGATGATGGTTCGTATATCGGCTTGGGATCAGGCAACTCAATGCAGTATGAAGAACGTCCGTTCTCAAATGGATGGAGTAAATCTGGAGAAGTAATGATGATGAGAGTATCAGCGGATGGATGTTTTGATGCAGAAGACTGTATCATGACAGCTAATAATTATTATGTATTGACGAATGCTTCCGAGATTATAGAAGAGGATCTGTATACTAGAATATTCCCTAATCCGACTTATGATTATATTAATATTCAATCAGAGAAGAAGATTAATACTGTGGAGGTGATGAGCATAGAAGGCCGATTATTGCATTCCCAAATCATTAATGATTATAATGCTACGGTCGATATAAGCAGTCTACATCCTGGAATCTACTTTACTGTAACAACATATAAAGGCACTGAAAAAAGCTCTGTGCAAAAAGTTATAAAACGGTAGTGAGACAGAATGGTATCTAACTTGTACTCATAACCAGCCATCTACTTCTGCAACGACGACGTGATCGACCTCTCTACCCATGAGTTTTTTTAGCTGATTGTAGGCTTTAGATCTGACGTCCTTATCTATGTAGCACGCAATAGTGACTAAAGCAAATGTCATGACACCAAGATCATCAGTCAGACCTAAGAACGGTGTCAAGTCTGGAATAGAATCAAATGGACTGACGAAGTACGCTAATGCACCAAATATGATTTGCTTAGCCCAGACAGGTGTGTTTTTATTGCGAAATGCATATAGTAGTAACAAAACAATGTATACACCTTGAGTAGATAACTTACGTATATACTTGATAAGGTATTGTGTAATATTTCTATAGTCTAACTTGATAATTATTCCTTTGGAGTATTAACAATGTAATCGCTATAAAAAGTTCTACTAAGCACTAAGAATAGTATTTATACTTTCCATTTTTAAACTATCCTGAGATATCTTATCAGCATAGTCCTCGATTATTAATGCGAACTTATCGACTGCATGTGGACTGTCATGTAAGACGATAATAGATCCTGCTTTTGTATGAGCGGTGAGGTTTTTAAGTAGTTTTTGATGATTTACTTTCTGGTCAAAATCTCCTGGCATTAAGTCCCACAAGATAATTTTATACTTTTTATTTAGAGAGGTATATTGGCAGTAGGTCATCCTTCCGTAAGGCGGTCGATAGGCCTTGCTGTGTATAATGGTATTGGCTTGTTCTGTATTGGTTATATACTTGTCGGTGGAGGTGGACCATCCTGAGATATGATGATATCCATGATTTCCTATATAGTGGCCGTGGCTTTTTATTTCTTTTATAAGCTGAGGGAATTTCTCTGCTCTCTCCCCATTACAGAAGAAGCTTGCCTTTATATTATACTTGTCTAATAAGGAGAGTAATATAGGTGTAGAAATAGGATCTGGTCCATCATCAAAAGTTAAAAATATACTTTGTGAATTATCGACTCTCCATAGTGCTTTAGGAAATACGTAATGTAGAATCTTGGGTATCTTCTTGAGATACATTATCTCATTTTAGGTCTTCTTCTCTTTCCTCCACCACCAGAACCCATACGCATACCTTGCTTACCCATAGATCTTGCGGTTTTCATTTGGGCTTTATTATTTTTCATTGCTTTAGCAAAGTAGTCGACTTGGTTCTTGATTTCTCCTTGAGTGATTTTTAGGTCTTTAGTTTGTTTGAAGTAATTATCCGCTGCTACCCAGTTTCCTTTTTGCGCCTTGATATTAGCGAGTTGCATAAGGACCATTGCCTTCTCATTGTCGCTCGGTAATTTTAGAGATAAGGCAGTATTAAAATAGTTTTCTGCTTCTTTCTGATCACCACCTTGTGCAGTGAGTGTCCCTTTCATGATGTAGTAGAAAGCTTTGTTAGTGACATAGAGTAAGCCTGGAAACTTGGTAAGTGATAATCTCTTATCTGCCGCTTCAAAATTCTGATCTTGTATCAGTTGTGCAGATGATGATACAGTACCTAAGAATATGTAACTGGCAAGCATTGCGATTCCTAATATCCAGAAAGGAAATGCATACCAGAACCCAAATTCAGTTGTTAAGATAGCACCACCAATAAAGCCTACAGCTATTAGAGCAAACTTGATATATATATTAATTATAAACATGAGTTATAAGATTAGGTCTATGAAAGATTTGTTATAAAGATACGAACTTCCCATATCTAAAGGAGGTAGCTCTTATCATTTATAACAATAATATTCTGTTTGACGTCTATGGATGAGGAATTAGGGAATATCTTGTTGAATTTTGGCAGAAATGCCTCATAATCTAACTTATCTTGATCGGTCAGGTGCATCCTATTATACATAAGTAGGCCATTGTCATGGAGGTGATCACTGAGTTGTTGTAAGAATTCTTCAGACTGAAAGGTCTGTGGTATATGAGCACTCTGAAATATGTCCATGATGATAAGATCATATTTCTCCTGATTGATCTGCATATACATCTGAGCATCTGCATTAATGGTTGTAATCGATGATTGTAGCTTATGAGTTGTATACTTATGTGATAATCTGCAGATTTCAGGATCTATTTCTACAGCAGTATAATCGAAATATAATTTGTTTTTATTTTCTAAAATATATATAACTGATCCTAATCCGAGACCTAATACCAATACATTCTTATCGGGTAATCGTGCCCAGTCTATAGCTTGGAAAGCTTGATTAAAGTTCTCATACTTGTCATCGAATGAATAGATAGCATCTTCAGTGTTAAGTTGATGTCTGCCTTCTACCAGAAGGACTTCGAGATGCTTATTGTAATCCGAGCTGGTTGTTTCCAGTAGTATAGGGGAGAGATAGCTCCACCAATTTTTCCACCATGGAGTAATGTTGTTCATCTACGATTCCCAATTTCTATATTGAGAGCTATGCTTATAGATGTGGTGTAGTATATCTTTATCTAATTGGCTGAGCATTACTTTTCGTCTTTGCATGACGATATCAGCAACCTCTATTGCTTTATCGTAGGCATTAGTCTGGTAACCTTCTTTGCCTCCCCAGCTGTATGAAGGTATGAAGTTCCGAGGATAACCACTACCAAAAATATTCACCCCGACGCCTATTACTGTACCGGTATTAAACATTGTATTGATACCACACTTAGAGTGATCTCCCATGATTAAGCCACAGAACTGTAAGCCCGTTTTCTTAAATGAACCATGCATATAATCCCAAAGCTTAACCTCTGAGTAATTATTTTTTAGATTCGAATTATTAGTATCTGCACCGAGGTTACACCACTCGCCGATGACGGCATTACCTAAGAATCCGTCATGACCCTTGTTAGAATATCCTTGTATAACTACATTATTAAGTTCTCCACCTACCTTACTGTATGGGCCTATGGTCGTAGGTCCATATATCTTGCATGACAACTTAATGACTCCATTATTACATAATGCCAATGGGCCTCTGACGACAGACCCTTCCATCACTTCAGCATTAGCACCGATGTATACAGGTCCTTCTGACGCATTGATAATACAATGCTGCAACTTAGCAGTCGGGTGTACATATAGATTCTCAGGACTGATGACTCTGACGCTATCTGGTATAGGAGCACTCTGAAGATGCTTAGTCAATAGACTGAAATCTCGTTTTATTTCACTTCCGTTATGTTGGAATATATGATAGGGTCTCTCTATGAGAATGGTACCGAGCCCTGCTTCAGGAATATTGATTCCGTTGAGTTCGTCGATGTCATTTTCTTGGATCAGTTTGTCGAATTGTCCTTCGTCTAATCTTGCTGCGACAAATGTGTCATTGAGAACAAGAGCTTCATTGAGGTCTAATCCTTTGATCAGCGAGACAACTTTTTGATTAGGTAATAATCTAGAATTGATCACATAGTTGTCTTTCGATATAGCGATCGGATATTTTTCTGATAAGTAGTCTTGCGTAATGTAAGAGACGGTAGCGTTGAGATAGTTTTCCCATTTTTCTCTTAGTGTAAGGATACCGATTCTGAGCTCACCGATAGGCTTGGTGTAAGTGAGGGGAAGTAATGATTCCCACTTTTCGTCATCAAAGAGAATTACATTTCTAACCAATGGAATAAGTTGTAATGTTCTAAGTCAATATTATGCAAAAAAATAGCCCCATAATGGGGCTATTTATATTATCTTCTTTAAGCTTGCTCTTCGGCATTGCCCTCTTTTGCTTCAGCTTCCTCTGGCGCTTCGGCATTAGATGTTTTCTTTCCGAAATTTCCGAATTTCTTCTTGAACTTATCGATTCTTCCGGCTGTATCTACAAACTTCATCTTACCAGTAAAGAATGGGTGAGAAAGATTCGATATTTCGACTTTGACAAGTGGATATTCTTTTCCATCTTCCCACTCTACTGTCTCCTTGGATTCTGTAGTCGACAT